>JACCED010984872.1_pt1 | contig 21461 bp, 22 predicted proteins | sample 7455021 | NCBI WGS metagenome assembly JACCED01 (sample SAMN15323456, study PRJNA562643) | freshwater metagenome | isolation source: river surface water | place: USA:Blue River Watershed | collected 2017-08-19
ACAGCCTCCATTGGATAAAACTCACAGGATGGTACTTGTTTTAGCGCAGCAGCGTGAAAGACATAATTAACACCTTTCATCGCTTGAAAAACGCTATCGTAATTTCTGACATCGCCAATATAAAACTTTAACTTTGGATTACCCAAAGCAATTCTCATTTCTTCTTGTTTTTTTTCATCTCTACTAAAAATACGGATTTCATTTACTTCGGTATCCAAAAAACGTTTTAGAACCGCATTCCCAAATGAGCCAGTGCCCCCAGTAATTAATAAGATTTTGTCTTTAAACATAATTAGTATCTGTTTTGTGATTTTTATACATAGTCTCAATCAAGTGTGGCCAAGCATCCGGGGTATAGCCAGTTGCAACTTGAAATTTTTGATAATTAAGAGACCTATCAATTGTAATTTCAGAATCTTGTTTGATCTTGATTTTTTTGCCATAAATTTTAGCAATTAGCTTTAGAAGATCATATTTATTAATGGGATCAGCTGAAACATGATACAAACCTCGTAAGTGATTATTTGAAAGTACAAAATTTTTAATCACCTCTGCAAAAACCACACTTGGAAGGCCCGAAAAAATAGCCCTGGAAAAGCCGAAACATTCTTTTCCCTGGTCTAGAAACCATTCCAAAAGACCGAAAGAACTATAAAGCTCATGGCCAATAGTAGATGTGCGCAAAGTGAGTGAATTACCACTAACCACCTCACCTAAGGCCTTGGATTTTCCATATATATCTAAAGCGTCAGGGTGATCGTCCTCAAAATAATTGCCCTTAAGACCAGAAAAAACACAATCACTACTAATGTGAATGAACCTGATGTTTCTATCGTTGCAAATTGAAGCAAAATGATGTGGCATGTCGACATTAATTGGCATTGCTATATCGGGATTGTCACAGCCCCGTCTATGTTTTGTTAGTCCCGCACAATTAATAACAACTTCAGGATTTACTTTTTCTAGAAGAAAGAGAATCTGATCTTTAATTGTAAGATCACCAGAATGCACTATATCTTTTTGCAAAGATGCCTTAAAAAATTTTGCAGCATTTAGATCCCTCATGCCCCCATACACCTCAAGAGTGGAATCAGTATGCAATTTTTTATATATTGCACTGCCAATCAGTCCACTTGCACCCAATATCAATATTTTCATTAAATGGATTTTGCTACTGTTAAATATTCTCGACTAGATTAGTTAATAAAAATGAGTTTAATCGAGCTGATATTAAGATTTACCTACATTCTCAAAAAAATAATTAATAATATAATAATGCCTAAAAAATTTTCTTAACCACGGTAGCATCAAACCAGTCTCGATCAATCAGCAGTAACTTTAATACCTTTTCGGTATGTTATGGTATTTTCACTAAAAAAACAAAGAAACAAAAAGCGATTAGATTAAAGGTTGAAAGCTTTTATCGCTAAGGGAATTCTGAAAAGGTTAACGAAGGTTGTATTTTAAAATACAATAAATTGCTCGAAAACCATCTTTCCAACCAATTTTCTTTCCTTCGGAATACGTGCGGCCATAATAAGAAATACCAACTTCATATATCCTACACTGCATTTTTGAAATTTTTGCAGTAATCTCTGGCTCAAATCCAAAACGGTTTTCCTCAATTAATATACTTTGAATTATCTCTGTACGAAAAACCTTATAACAAGTTTCCATATCTGTTAAGTTCAAATTAGTAAACATATTGGATAGCAATGTTAAAAAGCCGTTACCAATTCGATGCCAAAAATAAAGCACTCGATGAGCATCGCCACCTAAAAATCGAGAACCAAAAACCACGTCAGCGCGGTTTTTTAGAATGGGCTCTACTAGGCGTGGATATTCGCTGGGATCATATTCCATATCAGCATCTTGGATGATTACCAAATCGCCAGTTGCAGCTGCAATCCCGGTTCTTAGTGCTGCCCCTTTGCCCTGATTTGTGTCATGAAAATGAACTTGATGCACCCTTCCAGATGATTGAATTTCTAATTTAAGTTTTTCACGAGTACCATCATTAGAGAAATCATCAACAATAATTATTTCTTTTTCTGGATATGGTGCGGCATTTACAGCATCAATAATTGCATCAATTGTTGCAAATTCATTATAGCAAGGGATAATTATGGAAAGTTTCATGCAATATTCATTTTTTATCGAGGCTCATCTTATATGTGGGACTAAACGAAAATAGGATAGTACCAAACATAACTAGAAGAATGGGTAGCAGAGCACGCTTTACGCTTGTTCCAAGATGCCAATACAAATCGTTTGGGGTACTTAAATATATAATAATCAGCAACAATATATAAGAAATTACAAACGAAATTGGCAGCAAAAATTTTCTGATGCGCACATCATTTCTAAATAAATTTAAAATAAACACTAACGATATAAGATCGCAATATCTGAAAAAATATCCACTGATTAATTCAATATTATTGAGGTCTGATACTCTTTGAAAAACTCTTTCTAAGAAACCAACTGAAATTAGGTCATTTGTAATACCATATTTTAATAATGGAATTTTCCATATAAGCAAAAAGAAAGATAGTGGCGCTACTACCATCATTATAATTTTAAGGCGCGTAAATGGAAAACTATTTAAAAATAAAGAAATCGTTAAAAGAATTGAAATTGCAAGCCCTTCGTTTTTTAACATTAGCAGTACACCAAAAAAAGAAGCTAAAGTAATCTCTGAAATATTCGTTTGCTTGATAGGATGACTTTCTAGAAGCTGTGTAGAGCTTACTTTATACATTGCTATCAATACAATAGCAACGGTATATAACGCGAGAATTGCGTCCATGTAGCCATTAAATAAATAGGATCGGCAAATAATCGCCAACCCTACTAAGAAAATAATTTTAAGAATTTTATTTTCGAGAATATCAAATATTATAAAAAGTGGTGGCATTAAGAAAAAAATTAGGGCCGCCTTAGGAAAGACTTCGTTCCACAAGCCAACTGAATTGGCTAAAGTAGCTGCTAATGCTGGAAAGCCTATGGGGTAATCAACATGTCCATCAATATAGCCGCCATCCATAATCTGGGCATATAAATTTTGTTCTAGAAAAATAACCTTTGCATGTGCAAGCCAAATAGTTCTTGAGTCCCATTCGGTTGTTCCTAATCCTAGAGTTAGCAGCAAGGCATACGCTAGAAAAATTACTAATAAAAAATTCTTTTTGATATCAATTAGTTTTATAACAATTAAGGAAATCAAGATCCCTATGATACATTTTGATAGCACTTGTGAAGCAGGTTTCACATACCAAATAAACAAATTTACTAGTATGATTATATTTATTAGCGCAGGAATAATATAAAAATTCTTAGTATATTTAATGTGTGCATTCATAAAGAGTAACTACTTGTAAATGATCTATGGCTCTACATGCACTAAGGGGCTCATGCTCCCCAATTGCAAAAATATACTTACTATTAACATCAATCTTTATTGGGTACAAAAACTCTAAGGCACGCGCCTTAAAAAAAAGTTTAGTTGATTCATCATACGAGGGATAATGCAAGCTAAAAGTTTTTAGCCCATTTCGCATTGCGATTGTCTTAATTTCTAGAATTTCGGGAGGCAAAGAGTCTTTTTCACCAGCCCCTATAGAAAAAGGTGAGACATCTATAAACGCTTTTGTATACGTTCCATTAATTAATGAAAGCCCAATCTTTACATATTCCGTTATTCCAACAACAACTATTAACATCAGAGCAAGCTTCGTTAGGCTTCTTTTTAAACTATTACTCAGGTTAATCATGAAATAATCTTTTTAAAATATGCAATTGTTTCTTTAAGTCCATCCTGTAGATTTACTTTAGGGTGCCAATCAAGCTTAGATTTTGCTAATTCAATATTGGGCTGACGTTGCTTGGGGTCATCAAATGGCAATGACTTATAAATTATTTTCGATTTACTACCGCTGAGCTTCAGTACCATCTCGGCTAATTGGGATATAGTAAATTCACCAGGATTGCCAATGTTTACTGGTCCAGTAAAGCTCGATTCTGAATTCATCATCCGGACCATAGCATCAATTAAGTCGTCAACATAACAAAAACTTCGTGTTTGCTGTCCATCGCCATAGATGGTTATATCCTTACCTTGTAGCGCTTGAACAATAAAGTTGCTAACTACTCGGCCATCATGCGGACTCATGCGGGGGCCATAAGTATTAAAAATCCGAACAACCTTTATGTCAAGATGATGTTGGCGCTTGTAATCAAAAAAAAGGGTTTCAGCGCAGCGCTTACCTTCGTCGTAGCATGAACGAATTCCAATCGGATTGACTCTTCCCCAATACCCCTCAGACTGTGGGTGCATCTCTGGATCACCATACACCTCACTAGTAGAAGCTTGCAAAATACGCGCTCTAGTTCTTTTTGCTAAGCCAAGCATATTAATAGCGCCGTGCACACTTGTTTTTGTAGTTTGCACTGGATCATATTGGTAGTGAATAGGGGATGCCGGACAGGCTAAATTAAAAATTTGATCAGTTTCTACATAAAGAGGAAAAGTAATATCATGTCGCATAAGCTCTAATTTAGGATTAGGCATTAAATGAGATATGTTTGCCTTTGAGCCAGTGAAATAGTTATCCACTACCAAAACATCATTGCCTTCATTCAGGAGCTTCTCTGTTAAGTGGGACCCTAAAAAACCTGCACCACCAGTTATAAGAATTTTCTTCATATTTAGCAGCATCCAATAGAAATTAGAATAATTAGGATTTATTTTTTGATACTAAAAATATATTCCATGTAAAACAATTTATTTATATGACAAAGATATTCTATGCTGTTTAAGTAAAATATTGTGAATATAATTTTAATGCCCATCAAATTTGGTCAATGAGAAAACAAAATGCCCAGCTTTTTTTAATTTTTCGCTTCCACCTAATTCAGGTAGATCCACAACAAAAGCACAGGCAGTAATTACCCCGCCACATTTTTCAATAAGTTGTACCGCCGCATTTGCAGTTCCACCAGTCGCAATTAAATCATCTACTAGTAGGATATTCTCTCCATTAGATATTGCATCAATATGAATTTCAATGCGATCAAAACCATACTCAAGAGCATAATCACAGCCGATAGTATCACTGGGTAATTTTCCCTTTTTTCGCATTGGTATAAATCCCAATCCTAGCTGGTTAGCAATTGCGGCACCGAAAATGAATCCTCGAGCCTCAATTCCGGCGACTTTATCAATCCTTAGTCCAGAACATTGACTGCAAATTTGTTTAACAGCCAAGTTAAAACCAATCGAATCTTTTATTAGAGTTGTAACATCTCGAAAAATGATTCCAGGCTTAGGATAATTGGAAATCGAACGAATTAGGGTGTCAATGGTCATATAAGTTATTTTAGAAAATATTTCGATACCAATTCCGGGGGAAACAATCTTTGTTAAAAAATAAATCAAGACTCAGAAAATGACCAGCTGCGTAGTCTGCAATTTGCCAAATTCAGTATGAATATTGTTTGCATAATTATTCGGCAAATGGTGTATTAGTGCATCTTGATCGACGCAATTATTTGAAAGATTACAGCCAATTAAGTTTCGAGAATGAAAACCAGATGGAACATTCACAAATGTTAATCCTTGGGTGGCCTTCTCCCTAATTCCCCAAGACCCAAAATCAGGGGAGCAAGCAGATGATTTTAAATACTCCTCCATCATCTCTCGGTCCATTAAATACATCCCCTGATACGGTTGAGGAGCGCTAAGATAGCAGTAATCTGAAGAAATTTTTATTCTAGGTGCTTTACGAAATCTTAATGGCTTAGTTATATCAGTAACATATAACTTCTCATCAGAATAATTTTTTTCAAATCGCACAAATGAGGGATAAAAACCAAACTGATACAACTCATTCCGACCCCTAAGCCAATAAACAATATTTTGAGGCGTAATCTTAATATCATCCTCTAAATACATAAAATGACTAATGCTAGCATCCGAAAGATAATGCTGATTAAATAAAACTAAATGCCCCCACGGCAAGAAATATGGGTGCCCAAATGGCCGCATGCTTATTACATCAAAATTTGATAAGAAATGAACTTGATTTTTAATACTCCAAAGCTCTTCATCATCTTGCGTGTTAGTGATAATTAAAACTTTATAATGAAAGCCGAAGAATGGTATTTGCAAACAGACATCCCTCAGATATTCTAAGCGATCTTTAGCATAATGAAATGTGATTCCAACTAATATATTCTCGATAAGCATGAACGTGTTCTACCTATTATTTTTGGCATTCAATAATTAGACTTTCATACTTTCGCTGGCTTTTTTCATCTTCAAGCAAATGGAGTTGATCAAAGTAAGAACTCTCACCCCAGTTTCCAATTTTTATATTCTTAAAACCAACTTTATTTAATATCCATGATAAAGACTCGAAGTCATACGCCATTTGATGCCCATGATTAAAAAGCATACCAGTGAAAATCTGCGCAGGAGTAGAATAATGATATTCACTGTTTGGAAGAAAATTATTTTTATACCAAGCAAAAAAATTAATGTCGCCCTTAATGTACTTCGAGCACCAAAGGTGAAAATCTGGTACTGCGAATCTCATAACTCCATCGACTGCCAATGATTGGAAACAATCCTTTAAAAATTTGATGCCTTGATCGCGCGTTAAATGCTCCAAAAAATGAGAGTGATATATCCTCTTTAAAGATCCAATTTGGGCAGGCAATCCTTTAGATAAATCGTACTTTAAGATGAAAGAGCCAGGGATTTCATCAATTTCATATATATAATGTTCACGAAATTCGTATTTATTTCCTAGTGGAAAATCATCAATATTTAGGTAACCCGAAGCCAGGATGCTACCGCAACCGACGTGATAATTTTTGAATAATGAATTATCGCTTTTCCACAAGATTTCATGTGCAGATGATATTGGGTCAATTTTTGGTGGCAAGCGTCTCAATTCAAGCCTAAAGTGTGACAAGCCATTATTTAATATTTTTCTTAATGATGCCATTCATTCTCCAAATTTTAAAATTTATATTACTATTGTTATTAGCGTGATTTAAATAAATTATTTAATCTAATATAGCAAATTAAATACAAAAGTATGATGAAGGTAAAATTAAAAAGTACACTTTAAAACCCCAAACAAGCTATTAACTAGGTTTGAAAATAGAAATAATTGATCTAATAAAGAAAATTACGATATAAAGTTAAATTTTAATCCTTAAGTTCGCGCAGATCGAAAAAACATAAGTCAAAATACTTGTTAAAAAATAATTAAAAGCTTCTTTTTAAGAGAAAATAATTCAAATTATAAGTCATTTTAAAAGTGTAATTTAAAAAGATCATTGGTCAATTCAGAAATGGATTTCATCTGAATTGGATGACGGGGTACTTTCAAATATCTTTTTACTGCTCTTGCAATGGATGTTGGTGAATTTGGATCAAATGTTTCAACTGGATCCACAATATCCCTCACGAAATCCAATTCAGGTGCCAAGATATCAACACCCGTCTCACGAGCCTCAATCAATGGCAATCCTAGTGATTCTGTAAGGGATGGGAAAATCAGAGTTGCGCCATCTTGGTAAATTTTGTTTATCTCGTTGGGTTTAATTACACCTAAGTTTTCAATATTTAGGTCGAATGTAATAATTTGAAAATCGAGCCATTTAACTAAATTAGAATAGCTTATTGACGAGAGGGTTAAAAAAAGCTTTGGCGAAACACCACATTGATGTAGCTTTATCCAAGCTAAAACAAGGTTATGTATATTTTTATGAGAATCGCCAGAAGAGACGCAGATAAAAGTTTTTCCTGGCAATACTGATTTCTCATACACAGAGATATCTGCAAATGGGGCAACAATTATTTTTTTTGGATCAATTGACAATTTACACAAACTATCTCTCATGTGCGGAGTTTGCACTAAAAATTTATGCACAGAATGACATCTAAGTCTAAAAAAAATACTTTCAAAAGTTAATCTGACTCTCGCTTTGAGAGGAAATTTTTTAATCAAATCAGGTCTAAAATAAAGTGCATTATGCAAAAAAACAATTATTTCATTCGATCTAGAAATTATAGGTGGCAAATTCCCAAAGCAAAAAATGCACCCTCCGAAAAAACAAACTCTTATTGCATTGATGGTGCGTGAAAAAAAATTTGGCTTAACTCTTCGAATATAGATAAATTCGTCTGCCTTCGGAACTAGAGAGCATCTCGTATCCAATACTATACTTTTAGTAAAAAGACCTTCAGTATCAAACTGACCTATAAACATAGTCAGCAAAGATAAGGCCCCTCCAGTATGCACATTATGCGCCTCAATAAGAATCGATTTTTTTTGATTTTCTAGATTTATCATTAGAACCTTATTAGTGAGATAATTTCATCACATTTTTAAATTAATTAACCTTACATCACAGAATATCTTATTTTATATCTTCAATAGTGACCCATGACCAAAGACAGAACGATTGAGTATAGGCCTGATATTGATGGACTTAGAGCATTAGCAGTTTTGCTGGTTGTAGCATTTCATTATTACCCCAACTGGATTGAAGGCAGCAAATTTATTCAGGGTGGGTTTATTGGTGTAGATATTTTTTTCGTGATTTCTGGATATCTAATTACGAGCATTATCTTTTATGGTATTAGAAATCACTCATTCTCAATAAAAGAATTTTATGCAAAGAGAATAAGAAGAATCTTTCCTGCACTTTTAGCAATGCTAACGTCGGTTTTTCTATTTGGCTGGTATGTCATGCTGCCAAACGAATTTAGATTACTCGCTAAACATATTTTAGGCGGCATTGGTTTTTCATCAAATTTCGTACTATCAAACGAGGTGGGATATTTTGACGATGCAATTGACGTAAAACCTCTATTGCATCTTTGGAGCCTTGGAATTGAAGAACAATTTTATATTTTTTGGCCAGCACTATTGATGCTAATCTTTTCCAGTAAGTTGCTTGCTTTAATAATTATATTTTGCACAGTATCTTTTTTCTTAAATATTTTTTTAGTACAAAGTGATCCGACTTTAGTTTTCTATAGCACTTTCACAAGGGCTTGGGAATTAATTCTTGGCGGAATTATTGCGGCCTTTAATTTAGCAACCAATAATAAAAGCTATTTAAAAAATATTTATTTGGTTAATTTAATATCATTTATTGGAATTTTATGCATTATATATAGCGTACTTTATCTAAATGGAAAAGTAGCGTTCCCCTATTACTATGGATTAATTCCAACACTAGGTGCGTGTTTAGTCATTATTTCCGGAAAACAAGCATTAATTAATAATTATTTTCTTTCAAATAGACTCTTAGTCTATATTGGATTAATTAGTTTTCCTCTTTATCTTTGGCACTGGCCTCTACTGGTCTTGTATAAAATTAGCTTCAATTTAGATACCGTTAGTTTCACAGCAAGAATTATTCTTGTGATTATCAGTTTTGTTTTGGCATCATTAACCTATCATCTTATTGAGATTCCAATTAGAAAATTTGGTTTTCTTTCCACTAAATATATTATCCTTTCTGCATTATGTTTGGCCACTGTTGCGTCTTTATCATATATAGGAAAAATCTCGCCAAGGCATAATGGGGACAATATTAATAAAATACTAGCCTCCAAGGCTGATTGGGTATTCCCTGGAAATCAATTTACTAACGAATTTTCCCATGGCCTAAGGTATTACACTGCCACACGTGGTAAAAATAAAACTTTATATATTGGTGATTCAAACCTTGAACAATATTCAAGCCGTATAAATCTTTTGTTAAAGGATAAAAGTCTTGCATTAAATTCAGTAATTCTTATCGGTAATCAAAGAAACTGCGCGATGCTTGAATTTATTCTTGGTGACGGAAATATAAGTGATGGCTGTAAAAAATCGTATGAAATGTTTTTAACACTCATCCGTGATGAAGCTATTAAAAATATAGTGATCGCTGCACAATGGAATAACTATTATAATTTTCTTACTAATAAGAATGCATCAAGTCAATCCATTGAAAAACTTTTCCCTTCAAAAAATATTTATTTAATTCTTACTATGCCTACCGGCGATGAATTGGATCCCACTTCTATGTTTCAGGGGAGCCGATTTACATCTTTGCAAGCAATGAATGCTAATAGCTTTAATATGGAAATTTTTAGGAATTCAACAAAAATTACACATGAGCATATTTATAAAATTGCAGACAGGATTAAAGCTAAAGTTGTGGATCCGATTGAATATTTATGTACGAATAATCAATGTCCGCTAACTGATTCTAAAGGCTTTCCCCTTTATAAGGATTCCAAGCATATGACATCTACATATGCAAAAGATAGTGCGATCTTTATTGATGAAACGTTAATGAGTATCAAATAGTATTTTTAGTTAAAATTTTATTGTGCATCATGAATATAATACTTACTGGCCACTATAAAAAATTTTTCCATAACGAATTTTGTTTTAATTCAAGTAGCGGTGGTTTGCATGAGAATAATTTCATAAAATTCATTACTTTAAGGGATGAATTTAGAAACTTAGGCATAAATTTGATTGCGGATGATTCCATCGATAACCACCCTAATATTGACGCGTTGATAGTACATGACCACCCAACCGATATCAATCTACTTACTTCTATTGCTAACTTTAGAGGCCCCAAATACTTAACTACGGAAGAAGCTCCGTTCATACTTCCAAATAGTTTTAGCCTTGATAGAAGCAAGGAATACCGACTTGTATTTACTAATTATCTAAATGGCGATAATTTTCCTGTCAATTTTATCTTTACTATTCCTAACCATATTGATATTGCTGCTGTAGAAAGCGTACGAAAAAATGATTTAGAAATTTCAAAAAAGAATAAGAAAGTATTTGTTGGCACAAACAAAAAACCTACTGAAAAAGAACATATCAATTCAAACTATAGTCTTAGAGATTCATTACTTGATTGGTATTCCATTAACGAGCCTAATGATTTTCACCTCTATGGAAAGAACTGGGATCGAGTTTTTCTTAGATCTAATAGTTCTTTATCTAAATTATTTAATTATTCAAAATTTGATATCATTTTTCGCCGTTTAGATAAACGCTTTAAATCTATTTACCAAGGCACTCTGGCTTCAAAATATCAAACACTCAGTAAATATAAATTTCAATTTTGCCTAGAGAACTGCATAGGCTTCGAAGGATATATGACTGAAAAAATATTTGATGCTTTAATATGTAGAAATCTTCCTGTTTACCACCCTTCAACAGCATTATCTCTTGATGGTATTCTGCCAAATGACATATATATAAATATGTACGACTTCAAGTCTTTTGGCGATCTCAATCGATACCTAAATTCTATGAGTCTTAATGAATATACTGATTATATTCTTCGAATTGATCATTTTATAGATGACCTGCCATCTATTTTCGAAAAGAATTATTGGGCTAAAACAGTGGCGCTAAACATTGTAAATGACCTAAAGTCACTTAGGATGTTTTAATATTAACTATTAAACATTTCCATACTTGGTGTTTTTAAGCATAGTGTAGCCTTTAATTAACTCAATAATTCCTGAATCCAAAGATATACTTGCTTTAAACCCTGTCTTTTCTATCTTTTTATTTGAAACTATGTAATTTCTCTGATCGGGATCTTTGCCAATCTGAGCTTCAATTATCGTAAATTGAGGTAAATGTTTTTTAATGGCAGAACATAATTCTATTTTTGAAACATTCGCCTCGGAAAGGCCTACATTGAAAATTTCTCCTTTCATGGATTCAAATTTATCAATTCCATGCTGGAAAACTTTTGAAATATCTCTTACATGGACATAATTTCTCTTAAAGCTACTTTCGAATAATACTATAAATCGATCGTTAAACGCTCGATAGGTAAAGTCATTTACCAGGAGATCCATCCTCATTCTTGGCGACATTCCAAATACTGTTGCTAATCTAAAGCTAATTGAATTTTCTCTTGTCATTAGCTCTTTTTCAATTTCCACTTTATCTAATGCGTATCGAGAAATTGGCTTTAATTCAGACTCCTCAGTGCAAAAGTTATCTTTATCTCCGCTACCATATGCACTATTGGTTGTAGGCATTAATATCCGCTGCTCACGTGACATAAGACTCATCATCATCTTAATGGCATCGTGATTCGTTGTTTTTGCACCAATTGGATCTAAATTGCAGAGTGGCGCTCCAACGAGCGCTGCTAAAGGAATCACAATATCAGCATTCTTAATCAATGGTCGCATTACTTCTTCAATTCTAATATCACCTTTTACAACGGAAAAATTTGGATTACTGCAAACCTGATTTAAGCTAGATTGATCAAACATGAAATTATCAATTACGGTAACTTTATATCCAGCCTGAAGCAGGTCTGGAACCAACACAGAGCCAATGTATCCAGCACCACCTGTAACTAAAATATTTAACCCCATTTAAATTCTCCTAAAAATTCTAATTTTATATAATATTATTTTTAATAGGCTATGCAATAAAAAATGGCATATCTTGTGCCTTAAGATAATCTTCAGCAACACCAATATCAATGAAATTGCCAGTACTATTTAAATAAACCAAAACCAATTGTTCCTTCATCAATTCAGGAAACCCCGTGGTCTCAAGAGAAAATTTCTCATTTAGGAAATGATACTTTCTCAATATTTCTATTGGCCTGGGGCCTATTAGATATACTCCTCCGTTAACCAATACAGATGTGTTTTTCAAATCAGGCTTTATATTTAAGTCTATGATTTTTTCGGAAGAAACCTCCAAGCTCATATAGCGTTCAGTAAAACTCGATTCAAAACCTGAAAACACCATATCAGCGTTCGTTTCTTTATATTTTTTTTTGAGCTCACTTAAATGAACGTCGAAATATGTATCCCCATTTAGTAGGAGAAAAGGATCCTTTGAGTCAAGTTGAGATACTGCCTGCAAAAGACCCCCGCCTGTGCCGAGCGGGGTAGATTCAATTGAATAATCAACAGGCACCCTCAAAAATGAACTACCAAAACATTCTATTATTAGTTCGGACATGTATCCAACCGACAATATAAATCTACTCACACCTTGTTTAACCCAATATTCCATCTGGTGCTGCAAGAAAGGTTTATTCTTTACAAGAGCCATCGGTTTTGGTCGATCCGATACAATACTTTGCAGTCTTGTGCCCAATCCCCCAGCTAATATAATTGCGACAGTCAGAGATCAACTCCAATTTGTATTGGACTACGCTTACAAACTATAGCAAATGCATATAATTTAATCCAAGTTACTTTAAATAATCCAAGATGCTTGTATAGATCTTTATGCATTAGCTCATTAGCTTTATGTGCCGCAAACTTCCAGTGGTGTAGTGTGAGAAATGGGTTTTCTTATCCGCAATCTCACCTGAGCGCAAAGATGTTGCAACGTAAAGATCCTGGCCAATAAAAGGTATGCGATCTAAATATTCTGATCTTCTATCTGGATGAACATCATGATCGCCGATAAAAATTGTTGTATCAATTGATATTCGCGCACCACATCCATTGCGCCTCATAGTTTTATGTATGAGAGCATAGTCGCTCACATTAACATAGCCCGCTTTAGGAACAAAATTATCGTTTTCATACTTATCAACCACCCAACTCATTTCGTCATAACTTGATGCTTTTTCAAGATAAGATTCTTGAAAACTTGCTTCATCTTTCAACTTATAAAAATGCAAATAGTTATTATCAACATCGCCAAAGAGGGGTAAGTGACAATTCATACCCCACGGCCCCTCAACCCACGCATCTGAGTGGGGGAGAGCTGTATCAAGCCCTCTGCCTACATTTTCCTCGATTTCCTTTGCAAATTTAATCCTTATGTTTGGTGTCAACCGAAATCTTCTCAATAGCGCTGGATTTTTAGCAATCATGACCCGCACTATCTCGCACCATGATCTTAGAAAAAAGTTATATTCAAGAGAATATTCCTGTTTAGGAACAACACCACCGTTTGGGGTAATGTTTGCCCTGTTACCTCTATTGAGTTCTACCTGACGCATAAATTCTGCTTCATCAAGGGTAAATGCAATATTCATTGCTTTTGAAATATACATCTTTACGGAAAGCTTGAGCTCTTCGAATAGTTGGCTTGGAATCTTCCATTCCACAAATAAATCATTTACCTTTTGAGCACCCCACTCAGATGCGATCTTTGAAATACGTTCTTTTCTATACTGCAAACTCATGCTTTTATTACCTTACTTAAGATAAATTCTTTAATTTTTTCCTTATTTGGGGGCAAGTTATCCAACCTTGAAGAGAAACCCGCCGACCTATTTTCTAGCCCCAAAACGTCTACCAATTTTCCAGACTGCATTGCTAAATCATATCCAATAGATTTAGCGATTCCATCAACATAGTCATCGTCTAGTACGCATCCACCAAATTTTGAAATCTTGAGCTCTTCTAATGCTGATGGGCTTGCAAGCCTAAAAGGCTTAATCCTAAATACATGATGTACTGATATTTTTAGTCCGTAATCTTTTAGTAAATCTTTTGCGGCTTCTTGCGCTGCGAATCTAGTTATCGATATTGGAAAAAGTACATAATCAGGATCGGGGTAAACAATATCAGGCAACTCTTCCTTGTTGGGAAATGAGCCTCTATGCTCGGATACGTAATAAACTTCATCTTCAGCCATGAATTCATCATAGGTAATTCTGTATTCTTTGGGCGTCATGGGGGACAATATTTTAACTCCCGGCATTCTGTAATAAATAGAATGGTGTGATGATCCGGCAACTGGCCCAATTGCGCCTTCCATCGCAATAGATCTTATAAACATGGGGCAAGGCCTGCCCCAGATCTCCTTTGACTTGCACGCGTAATTAATAATAATTGGGGCATTAAACCAATTAAAACCTTGATATCGAATAATATACATCGGTCTTCTGCCAGCTAATGCAGCCCCAACAGCAAAACCTCCTCCTGCCACGTCAGCCATTGAAACTTCTACCATACCATTTTCTTCATAAAGCTCAGGCAAAGTTCCACCAACCCAGCCAACTGCGGTCAAGCACTGCCCCATAGCCAAACCATTTTGATTGACAAGATGGTATCGGACTACGTCTTTAATTACCTCTCTTAACTCTTTAGATAAGGTTTCCATGCTTCTTTTACGATTTTTTTTGCTTCATTGTTTATGTAATCAGTCCAATCTAACTCAAAATTTTTAGAGAAATCTCGATGTCGATCAAAAGTATCCATCGAATCAATCCCAGCCCCAGCATGCCAAAATAAACGATTAGTATTGATATTGAGGACTAATGGTTTATCAAAGGTCTTAGGCAGAATCTTGAATATAGCCTCTGGATCATCCGAGAGATTGTGCGACTGCACCTTAAATGCATTTCCGACATCCGACATTTCCCAATTTCTTCTAACCCTTTTCTCAGTCAAAATTGATAGATTATTATCTTCTACTATGTACCAGATTGGCAGCTCCTTAGTAGAGGCCCAACCAATTGAGGTCAAAAAATAATCCTCTTCGGCCGCCGCATCCCCAGTAAAACACAATGTTGGCAACTTATTCGCATAGCACATACCAGTTGCTATTGGCCCATGACTTCCCATCAGGCCATCATGTCCATATATATTTGAGCTTTTAGATTGAATTGATGCCGAACCACCCATACCGCCAGCGCAACCACCTTCCAATCCAAGGATCTCTTCAATTAATTCCTTGATATCGCCACCAAAATTTAAGTAAGTAGAATGGCCACGGTGCTGAATAAAAATTTGTGGATTAGACACTCCAATACATTCCATCGCAACTGACAAAGTTGCGGATATATATTCCTGACCGGCGGACAAATAGACGGGGGCCTTTATAAAGCCCGACTTCACCTGTGCAAAAACCTCTTCCTCAAATGCCCTGCATAGTGCAGCTTTTTGATAAATTTTTTCTTTAACCTCTTTGCTTAAGATCATTTTTTTGCCAACTTGATGGCTGCTGCCATCCACTCTCCCATCCAGTTGTAATGAGGCGAAGTCACAATATTTCCATCCACAACAACGGGCTGATTAACGTATGTTGCACCTGAATTATTAATATCATCTTCAATGCTATAGTATCCACTAATTTTTTTGCCTTTGGTTACTTTTGCCGAAATCAATAATTGAGCGCCATGACAAGTGCTGGCGATGACTTTACCTGCATCACTCCAGAGTTTAATAAAATCAATTACTTGCTTTTCTTGTCTTAATTTTTCTAAAGCCTTAACACCGCCGGGAATAACGAGAAGATCGTAATCTCGCAAATATTTTTCTACGGACGCTTGATTTTTTAAATCACCAACCAAGACATGGGATTCCATATTTGCCCCCATAATTCCATAGAATTTACCTACAACATTGGACATTACAACAATATCCTCTGGCATGGATGTCTCCTCCCGTAATCGATAGTATGGATAAACCAATTCCTGATCCTGAAAAGACTCCCAAGTAATAATTAATGCTTTCATTTAATCACCCAATAACTTTCTTTTAAGTTTAATTTTTAAGGTTTTTTCCAAATCCATTCGGCTTTCAGGGCCAAACTTATTCTCTAAAAGCTTTAAGTATGCAGGATTTTGATGATAAGTGTTCCATGCATAGTCTCTAAATTCTAGAATTTGTGCCGCAGTTAAATTTGAATTTGACATATTCTGAGTTTCATATGAATGCTGGCTGTATCCAGCATACGTATCAGGCAACTTCATGCCGGCATTCACAGCCTGTGCATATAAAGGACTTCCCGGATACGCCATGGCAGAGTACATATTAGTCATTTCAGTCATATTTTCCATAGCAAACTGAAGAGTTTCCTTCATTGACTCCATGGTATCTTGTGGCAAACCAAAAATGTAATTGCCCCCCACATTGATGCCAGCATTTCGAATTGAATCTATCAAGTCAACAATTTTGATATCCTTATAGCCATCTTTATGAATCTCTTGTCTTAAAGTACTATTTGGATTTTCAATTCCTAACCCAAGCCACCTTACTCCAGCCTTCCTGAGTGTTTCAAGAAATTTAGGCTTGCATGTATCAACTCGAGAGTAGGCCCATATATTAAAGTCATACCCCCGTTCAATGATCAGCTCACAGATTCTCAAAAAGTGATTGGGATTGAGTACAAATAATTCGTCAGCAATCTTAATATTTTTGACGCCCTTAGACGCAAGATAATCAAACTGTTTAATTATAAAATCAGGTGACCACCAGCGAAATACATTACTGTCTGCGCTGGTGATATTGGTGCCGACCTTGGTGCGATTGATAATATTAATCATGCAAAACGAACATCTATAAGGGCATCCAAGGCTTGTATAGATAGCCGCAAAAGGTTCTTTAATTGAATTATTTGACCAAGAATGCCACCCGGCCGTCCTATACTTATCAAGAGATGGCAATAGATCCCAAGCCATTCCCGGCAAATCTATTTCGAGTCTTTCTTTTGCAACAATACTCGAGGGTTCGTTAAGGACGATATTACCTTCCGAATCCCTAAAACAAAGTCCTGCAACAGTTTTTAAAGCATGTTCGTCTGTTAGTTTCTTCAAAGCCAACAATGAACGAATTGTGTAAACTCCTTCATTTTGACAGACTGCATCTATTGACTGTTCAGCAATCAAAGTCTCTCTTGGCAAAGCAGCAACATGACCACCAACAAATAGAATAAATGAACCAGGTTGGTGTAATTTAATTTCATCTGAAATTGCACAAGCACCAGTCATGTTTTGGGTTGATGCGCTTGGTTGCTGGCCGTAGACTACGATGCAAATCACCCTTGCCTTATAATCAATTGCCCTTTTTGCAGCTGATAAATAGTCCAGTCGCTCTGCTTCCGCATCCAATATTTCACAAGAAAAACCAGTAGCTCTAACACTATTGGCCAACATTGCAGCCCATATTGGTGGCTCGATTGCAGAATGATTGTCTGCTAATCCCTGATAAATCTTTTTCGATGCATTAGGGTGCACAAATAAAATATCAATCAATTTTTACCACTCCCATTTGAGACCAATCTTTGATTTTCTTAGCATCTAAAATATGCACGTTTGATAGCATTCCAACATCTTTAATTACTAGGTCATCGTCATCATAAAAAATAATCTTTTGATCATAAGTCCTCAAAAAATCACTCTTCTTAACTGTTTTGTAGCTTAGCACTCTCATGCCGTCAAAAAAAGAAGATAAATTAAATAACTCTAAGAGATGTAGTGATGGCTGAAACTCATCATCAAAATTCCAATGCCGACCGGCAGAGATAAAACCAATCGTGTACTTATTTGACTTTAATTTAGCAAGATAATCACGAACGCCTTTTTTTAGGTTGCATCTTGAACCTACATCATCAATCACCTCATCCTCAGCAATTTTTTGCAAGGGAAATATCAGTTGCTTTGCCCAAATCGGAGAACCTCTTTTATCAAATGTTTCCCAGATAGTTAGGTCAAGATCGAATACATGCATCATTTTTGAACTCGAATAAAGGTAGATCCCTCAACCAGATTAAATGCCTGCAATAGCCTTTCCAAGGAGGATCCATCGACAATATCTCCAGGATACAACAATCGTTGCCCCTCACCAGCCACAATCCCGCCCCTAGTAACAATAAAAGAAACAGACTCGGGTTGCCCAAACAACTCGTCTTTTATCGTCGGCCTGATATGTGCTAAACGAGCATCCGCAATTTTTGTAATGGTTTGAACAACGCCTGGTTCCTCAATCCATAAGCAACTATCATCCTTAGGGAAATGATAATTCGATCCTTCATAGGCTTCATTTTGTCGACCATAGGCATCTTCCATTCGAACTAGATCATGCTTATCCTCAGGGGTTTCGATTTCCATGACATAAGCCCCTCCTGAAGAAATTGCCATAGTGGAATGAAAACGTGCCCTAAAGATGTGGATCTTGTCTAATGCCCCAAGATTAATTTTGTTCCTCATGAATGAAAGCTCAACGCTTCCACCTAAAACAATAAATCCAGTGTTTTTATTAGGATGACAATGAAAGGATGTTTTGTAACCTTCCTTAATGTGTAATAGCCATATGGCAAGCTCATCATTTTGGTAACACAGATACTCTTGCCCCCAAGGTTTCCTTACGATTAGGTTAAGAAAATTTGGGATTACTGTCCCATTGTTATAATTCAGCATATTTTAAACAATAAATTTAATAGTAGAAATCACATGGAGTTCTATATTATATATGGCAATCACTTGGAGGGTTTACGACCAATCCTTGACCTAGCTGAAAATATAAAATCATCATTGTTGAATAGCGGAATAGCAAAAGATGTAATTTACTCAAAAAGTATAGTCAAAAATCAGGTAAATATTATTATTGAAGAATTCTCAAATAAAAAATTCTGTAATCAAATTGTCGAAATTAAGAAAAAATACCAAAACACTATGTTCGTACTAATAATAACAGAAATTCCCATTAACAATTCATATAATAATTTTGATGGGAAACAATTATGTATAAGAAATTACAGTATAAATTCCTTTTTTGATTATAAAAACTTTTCAATAAAGATTAGGTGTTTAATAAATTTATTTAAAATTTACAGCATTATTTCTAAAATAATTCCAAAATTTTTGAAAAATATTATAAAAAAATTAACTTTATGCAACATAAATATTATAGATAAATACATAGATATTTATTTTTACGCCAGATTTCATAATACAAGGACCCTAATAAATAAAAATATTTTTGAAAAAATTTTTATCATAAATAACTCGTCAAATAAATTAATGAAGTATGCATTTGGAATGAATTTTGAAGAATTTCCATATTACCTTGAGTTAGGTAATTTTTATAAAAAAAGCCAATTGATTTTTTTTAGCGGAACAATTACCGACGAAAGACGAGCAATCTTTTCTCAAATAGAATCTTATGGTATAAAAATTAACAAGAATCTTGACTTTAATGATCAAATTAGAGATGCACTCACCAGAGAATGCTATTTTTCACTGCATGTTTCTCGATACCAGAGTGAACAAGAATTTTCAAGTCCAACAAGAACCCTTCAGGCACTAAAGTACAGAACACTAACTCTCCCACTAAAGGAATACAAAGAGTCTAATTTAGAAATGCAACTTAATATATGTTCATTAAATGAATTACTAAAAATGAAAAAAGATTTACCGCTTTGTACGTACCTTGAAATCTACTACAATGATTGTATAAAACGAATAGAAGAAAAATATTCAAAAATCAATAATGAGAATAAAAATAGATTACTTGCTTATTTTAAAAAATTACCAACATGAATAATAGAATCTCGACCCTTAATAATCGTGAAAATAAATTTAATAAATTTATTGAAAATATTCCATTTAGTGGATATAAGTTAGGCCCTGGATTATATATCGTTGATATACCTGAAAATTACTTTAACAATATTTTTCACACTGCAAAACAGTTTTTGTCAAAGGTAATTACTAGAAAGTCAGTTCTTTTAGGGGATGCAGAGCTTTATGATGCTATTAACTCTGATGAATTTAGCGCCATCGAATGCATAACCCCCAGTGGTATGATACTTCCAAAAATTTATTCTTCGATTGAATATAACCTTTTAATGAAATCATTTTATGATTTAATGAAGGATATAAATATTAATGTTGAAAGTTGGTATTCAATTATGCCACTTAGATATAAAGCAGCCTATAAAGAAAATTATAAACCCGGAATTCAATACTCACATGAACTCCATTTAGACAGTTGGACAGGATTTTCTAATTTTGCATATTGTGCTTTTATGCCAATAATTGGTGACATAAGCAATAATTATATTGAGTTTTGGGAACCAATTTCAGGTATAGATGAAAGCTGGATATCAGGATTCAAGACTATTAGTGAGAGAAATTCTATTCTCAATAATTTCAAAAAAATTGATTTTAAGTTATCTCGCTCGCAATTAGCCTTTGCTGACTCATATGTTGTTCATAAAACAAATATATTGCCAGGAGCGGGCCCTCGAATTGGCATTGATAATTTATTTAGACCTCAATGGGCTGCATCCCTTGCCCATATTGAAAATTTGCATCGTAATTCAGATCTACGATCGCATCTAGAGCTAACTGATATTGGAATTAAATCTTATTACGATTTTATAGACGACGATAGCGCAAGAAGACCGAGCGAAGGCGGACTTAAAAGCCCAGTTGGATTTAACTATATTCAATTAAAATAGCAATGGTTAACATAGTTATAGACTTTAATTTGGAAAATTTTGATCTACATACAGATATATTATTTTTAGCAAAAAAATATGATTTATGCGAATTTACAATTAATGATAATCCATTATTAAATAAATTAAACATTTTTTATATAAATGATGCAAATTCCAAAATAATAAATAAATTGGATGACAATTTCGAAATAAATATTTTTCCCAATAATTTTTTATTGAACC
>JACCED010375410.1_pt1 | contig 21459 bp, 21 predicted proteins | sample 7455021 | NCBI WGS metagenome assembly JACCED01 (sample SAMN15323456, study PRJNA562643) | freshwater metagenome | isolation source: river surface water | place: USA:Blue River Watershed | collected 2017-08-19
AAGGTTATCGCTTTAAAACATACATCTGTAAAACACCACAAGAACTTTCAGACCAGATTCTGGCCTCAATGGTCATCAACAAAATGGAAAGATAATATGAACCACATCGACCAGTACCAAGAGCAGCATGGCGAAGAAGCAGGCTTAGTCTATGCGTTTACCGTTTCACAAATCGAACTAATCAAAGGCATGGCACTGCTTGGTTCAGGTAGATTGACTGACGAAGAACATGACATCGTGGCTAATAAGTTATCAGACTTAAGCTCAAGACAGACAGAAATGCTTACTTCGTTGTTAGACCTTACTGATGAAGAAATCCAACACGCTATGGAATCAGCATCAGCATACATTGAGAAAGCACTAAGTTCTGAGCCATTGCAATGAGTAAGTTAGCAAGACATCACAGATTCAGAATCACAGCAGGTCTAACGTGGCGAGCTGAGTATGTGCTTGGCGTTCTTCTGGAAGAGGGTGAGTGCAAGACTCAATACCTTAGACATTTAGGACTAGGCTACGACATCATAGATACGTTAAACAAGCTAGAGAAAGACGGGTATATCAAGATTAAAAAGCCAAACTACAGCTTACGGTTGCACAGTTTGACTGACCTTGGTAGGGAATACATACAACAAGTGGAGGATATTTATGCCGGGCGGAACGATAGGAAGTAAAGCTTTCGAGCCAACAGAAACACAAACATTCGGGCCATTGGGTGGTATCGGTGACGTTAATTCCGATGCACGTGGTTCAGGTGCTAGATACAACGCAGGTAAGGCTGACTTAAGTTTAATACCTCTATGCACGCTTGAAGACGAAGCGAAGGTATGGATGTATGGCAAGCAGAAGTATGCAGCATGGAACTGGGCTAAGGGTATGGACTGGTCTGTTCCGTTAGCTTGTGCATTGCGACATATCGCAGCTTGGCAACGTGGTGAAGAACTAGATGCTGAGTCGGGTTTACCCCACTTGGCACACGCTATGTGTAACCTTAGAATGCTAACCCTCTACGCAAAAACATACCCTGAGGGTGACGACAGACCACCAAAGGATTTAATGCCATGAGACAGACACGACTAGGTTCGCTAATTGAAGTAAGCATCAATATCTTCATCGGGTACTGGATTAACTTCGCTGCTAACCTAGTAGTTCTTCCGATGTTTGGATTGAATGTGTCTATCGCAGATAACTTCTTAATAGGATTTATCTATACATTTATTTCAGTAGCACGTAGCTACGTAGTAAGAAGATGGTTTGAGAAAAAGATTCAACAAGCCGCTATGAGGATTGCAAATGAAAATTGAGTTCGAGTTCGACGACGAAAAGGTCAAGGAGTACGTTCGCAAGCAGATTGCTCAGCAGATAGCCAACAAAATCCGTGACCGAGTTGGTAATTGGTGGGTTGAAGATGAGTTAAGAGTAGCAGTGCGAGCCGCAGCAACGGAAGAGTTTAAGACAGTTATTACCGAGATGTTTGAAGACTACGCAGCTCGTAAAGAATTTGCCCAACCTGTGCTTGAAAAGGCATTAATGAACCGCATGGTTAAAGCTGTTAAGAAATTGGAGGGTTGATGAAAGTCATTGAACTAAAGAAAAAACAAACAGTCGCTGAGAAGCTACGTGACTGGGCTGACCAAATGGAAGATAGTGATATGAACGATGCTGATTGTTGTATTACGCTTTGGAAAGAAAAATTTATTATGCAAGACGGTGAGCAGGTTATTAAGTGTGAGCATGAGTATTTTTATACCACCGAAAACATCTTTAGTATGGCAGGTGCACTAGCTCGAACCGTTCAAAGCATAGGAGATAGGGGATGACTAGATTAGTAACGCTGGACTTTGAGACGTATTACGACCAAAAGACTTTCAGCTTAAGTAAGATGACCACGGAGTCGTATATCCGTGACCCACGGTTCGAAGTAATCGGAGTAGGAGTAAAAGTAGATGACTACCCAACAGACTGGTTTAGCGGTTCTAAAGAAGAAATTAAAGAGTGGCTCAACATACTTGATTGGAGCGATATTAATCTGTTATGTCACCACACCGCTTTTGATGGTGCTATCCTCAACTGGCATTTTGGAATTAAGCCCAAGTATTATTTCGATACTCTATCAATGGCACGACCATTACATGGGCTTACTGTTGGGGGCAGCCTTGCTGCTTTGGCTAAGCATTACGGACTTCCCGCAAAAGGAACAGAAGTAATCAAGGCATCAGGGAAAACCCGTAGACAGTTCGACATGACTGAGCTTCGTGAGTATGGCGAGTATTGTAAGAACGACGTTGAGATTACTCGTATGTTGTTTGACATCCTCAAGACCAAGACCACGAACAAAGAAATGTACATCATCGACTTGATGCTCCGTATGTTTACTGACCCTGTGTTAGAACTCGATAAAGACCTTCTGACTAGTCATCTGACTAGTGTGCAAGCAAGAAAAATGCAGCTAATGAAGGAGATTGGTAGTGGAACATCTGATGGCATATCACGTGAAAACTTGATGAGTAACCCACAGTTTGCGGAAGTATTGAAGAACCTAGGCGTAGAACCGCCTATGAAAGTAAGTCTACGAACAGGAAAGGAAACATATGCTTTCGGCAAAACAGACGTTGAGTTCAAAGCGTTACTCGAACACGACGATGAGCGAGTTCAAGCGGTTGTTGCAGCACGTTTTGGTATCAAATCAACGCTCGAAGAAACGAGGACAGCGGCGTTTATCGGTATCGCGGAGAGAGGCCCTCTCCCAATCATGCTTAATTATTACGGGGCACACACTGGTCGTGCATCAGGGGGTGACAAAGTCAATCTTCAGAATCTCCCTAGGGGCGGAGCACTACGTCAAAGTATTCAAGCACCCCCAGGTCACTCGTTGGTGGCGTCAGATTCGTCGCAAATTGAAGCCAGGGTTGTCGCATGGCTTGCAGGTGAAACCGATTTGGTACGAGCGTTCGCCGAAGGAAGAGATATTTACTCCGAGTTCGCAACGGATGTATATGGAAAGAAAGTCACGAAAGCGGACAAGGTAGAACGTTTCGTTGGTAAGACCTGCATTCTAGGCTTAGGCTACGGCATGGGTAAGGATAAGTTTAAGACTACCCTCAAGGTGGGGCAAGGTGGTATATCGGCTGATGTAGACATCGAAGAAGCTGAGCGTGTTGTTAGACTCTATCGTGATAAGTACCCTATGATTACAAAGTTGTGGAAGCAAGGCCAAGAAGCACTTGATGCTATGGTCAAGGGTCGCACCTATCATCTTGGGACTGCACAGTTGTTATGTGATGCTGATGGTATTCACTTACCGAACGGCATGAAAGTTATATATCCTGAGCTACGCTTGGGTGAAGATAACAACTACGAGTACCGCAACCGCTATGGTTTCACTAAGATTTATGGTGGCAAGTTAATTGAGAACGTGGTTCAAGCATTGGCTAGGATTGTGGTATTTGACCAAATGGCTAAGATTGACCAGACCTTACGTAAGAATGACAAGCCCGGCAAACGAGCTAAGGTGGTATTGACAGTGCATGACGAGGTAGTTGCCGTAGTGCCTGACAGCGATGCTGCTAACTGTATGACTATGATGATGGACTATATGAAGCAACCCCCAAGTTGGTGTTCTGATTTACCAGTTGCGTGTGAAGCTGACATAGGGAAATCATATGGTGACGCCAAGTAATTTGTATGGTACGATTGCCCCACTATTTTTTGTGGAGTGTGTATGACGATACCAGCTTGGACATATAGCCAGCTTGAAAAATTCGAGACTTGCCCTAAACAGTATTACCATGTAAGGGTTAAACGTGATGTTGTTGAACCGCCTACGATTCATACCAAATGGGGTGAAGAAGTGCATACAGCCTTGGAACACAGGGTCATGCATGGAACACCTCTACCCGAAGGTATGCAACAGTGGGAAGGTATTGCAGCTAAGTTATGTGCTTTGCCAGGGACTAAGCTCTGTGAATACAAAATGGCTGTGGATAGTAACTTCAAACAGACATCTTGGAAGACAGCTTGGACTCGTGGCATTGCTGACTTGGTTGTTATCAACGGTAAGAAAGCGGCAGTGTTTGACCATAAGACTGGTAAGCGTAAGCTAACAGAGCAGTTGTCGTTGTACGCAGCGTATGTGTTCATTCACTTTCCTGAAGTCGAAGAAGTTACAACAGGTTTCATTTGGCTGAAAGAAAAGAAGATTGACAAAGAAACGTTCCACCGTGACCAGTTGCATGAGATTTGGCAGGGGTTTTTACCTAGAGTAATTAAGTTGGAATCAGCTTACGATAGAGATTCGTGGCCTGCTAGACCGTCAGGTTTGTGTAAAGGTTGGTGTCATGTTCGTGAGTGTGCCCACTGGAAGGAGAAGGCGTAATGGCTAAGACTCCTGAAGCTAAGGTAAAGGATGCTCTTAAAAAAGAGCTTTCAGCACGTGGAATTTGGTACTTCATGCCTGCAGCAAATGGCTTTGGTAAAGTGGGAATACCCGATATAATCTGTTGTTATGAGGGTAAGTTCTTAGCTATTGAGGCTAAAGCCCCTGGCAAGAGACACAACACTACGCCAAACCAAGATGCTCGTATTGACGAAATCAGAGCTGCAAAAGGCTGGGCATTGGTAGTTGATGACGTACAACAGTTAAAAGAGTTTTTAGAAGATGTCAGACATAATTGATAAAGCTAACGACCTAGTGGAGCAGACCGATTTAATGGCACTGCGAGCAGTTCGTTCAAAGCTTAAACCGGAGGCAGAAGCTACAGGATATTGTTTAGCCTGTGGTGAAGATGTAGAATCCCCACGTCGTTGGTGCGATGCAGATTGCAGAGATATGTGGGAAAAAGATAAAAGAAGGGGCAAGTAATGAATAAAGGTGGACCAACAAAAGCAGCGTATGACAAGGCATACAACGCTAAACCTGAACAAGTAAAGAAACGCATGGCTCGTAACCAAGCTAGAGCAGAGCTAATGAAAGACGGCAAGGTTACCAAGGGTGACGGTAAAGACGTCAATCACAAAACACCATTAAAACGAGGTGGAACAAATGCGAAGTCAAATCTTGAAGTCACAAGCCAAAAGTCAAATCGCGGCTGGCGCAAGGGGAAATCCGAATATAACATTTGAATCTGCAAAAGTAATACGTTGGTACGGACACCCTCTTCCTGAGGGTGTTACTTTCGTAGGGGATGAAACAATGCATACGATTGATAAAGATTCACTTGTGTGGCGTTGTTGGTGGTACAAGAATGGCAAGATGGATTACATAACATTAGATGCGAACACATCGCACGAAGAACGAATAACAACCACGTTAGCAATTATGAGGATGAGTGATGGCAACACTAATAAAGGAGAAGGAAGCAGTCCTTCTTAGGGTTCGTGAACCCAGCCGTATTACCACGGTTATACCGACGGCAAAGTTGTTAAAAAACCACATTGTGGCTGTCCCTCATCGCCCTGAAGAAATGAAGGTGTTAAGTAACCTAGGCTTTGACGGCATACCAAACCCACTAAAAACTAACTACGAGTTCCCAAAAGCAGGCGGTCGTTATGACCCGTTTGCTGCACAGATTGAGACGGCAGACTTCTTAAGTATGAACAACCGTTGTTTTGTTCTGAACTCCATGGGTACAGGTAAGACAGTCAGTTCGTTGTGGGCGTATGACTACATGCGTAGTCGCAAGCAAGTTAATAAAGTTTTGATTATCTGTCCGCTATCAACCATGGAACGCACATGGGCAGATGAAGTATTTAAGACATTCCCACACCTTGACGCTACTGTTATTTACGGCACAAGGCAGAGACGTTTAAAGCTTCTGAATCAAGACTCACATATATACATCATTAACATTGATGGTATTAAAACAATCAAAGAAGCGTTGGTTAAGCGTGATGATATAGACCTAGTTATCGTAGACGAAGTTGCTATGTTCCGTAACGCTAGTACAGCCCGTTGGAAAGAACTTAACGAGATACTTAACAAGCAGACTCAGCGTAGAGTATGGGCACTGACTGGTATGCCAACACCAAATAGCCCGTTAGATGCGTGGGCTCAAGTAAAGGTTGTGACACCCAATAACACCCAATTACCGAAATACTTTGGTAAGGCACGGGATGTATTGATGCGACAGCTTACACAGTTCAAGTGGGTCCCACGGGACAACGCCAACGACACAATCAAAGAATGGATGCAACCTGCTATTCGATTTAGTCTTGACGATTGTACGGATTTGCCTGAACAGATTCACATTAGTCGTGATGCTCAGATGTCAGAAGAGCAAAGAAAAGCGTATGTTGAGATGCTTAGCAGTCTTAAAACCGAGTACGAAGGTGGCGAGCTCTTAGCTGTAAACGAGGCTGTCAAGGCTAATAAGTTAGTACAGATTGCTTGTGGTGTTGCGTATGGTAAGGAAGGTGAAACGATTGTATTGCCAGCCCAAGACCGTATCAACGTATTAAAAGAAATCATTGAAGAGTCCGAAGGCAAAGTGATTGTGTTCGTGCCATTGACCGGTGTGCTAGAAGAGCTTGCGTTTGAGCTTGGACAACAGTGGGAAGTTGCGACCATACATGGTGGTACACCCAAGACACAGCGTGACGATATATTCCATGACTTCCAAACTAAGAAGACGCCACATGTTTTGATTGCCAACCCAGCTACTATGTCCCACGGACTTACCCTAACTGCGGCAACGACGATTATATGGTACGCACCAGTGCATAGTAACGACATTTATGAACAGGCTTGTGCTAGGGTTCGACGCCCAGGGCAGAAGAAGACGACAGTAATCGCTCACATCGCGGCGAGTGAAGTTGAAAGGAGAATATATCAAAGGCTTAAAACGAAGCAAAAGATGCAAGGTTTGTTACTTGACATGATGAAAGAAGTTTAGTAACGTTACATCCCCACATGGAGAAAGCATGAAATTAGATGAACTAGTCAAAACGTACATTGAAGTACGTGACAAAAAAGCTGAACTGAAAGCACAGTATGAAGCCAAAGCAGCAAAGGCAGATGCTATGCTTGATAAGATAGAAGCCAAGCTTCTACAGACATTTGATGAAGTAGGTATGGACTCATGCAAAACCGAGTTTGGTACTGCCTACACATCACACCGTTCCACATCATCAGTGGCCGACAAAGAGGTTTTTATGAACTTCGTTAAGGACAATGACGAGTGGCCATTGCTTGAAGTGCGGGCTGCAAAGTCTGGCGTAGAGCAGTACAAAGAAGCACATGGTGAGTTGCCTCCGGGCGTGAACTATCGTGTTGAAAGAACCATAAACATTCGTAGAAGTTAAACCACAGGAGTGAATTAATAATGTCAAACATTATTCCATTTGAGTCTGGCAATTTGCCAGCATACTTTAAAGAAGTAGACGTAGCATCATTAAACACAGACCTTACTAACCATAGCGGTGGCGGTTTCCCCATCATCTCTATCAAAGGTAAGATTTTTACAGTCGTACGTGATGGCGTACGTACAGTTCTACCAAACCCGAAAGACCCTGACAGCCCAGCTACAGCGATTGACGTTGTTGTGGTTAAAGCTAACAAGGGTACATCAAAGGTATTCTATGCAGGTGGCTACTCAGAAGGTGGCGACCAAAAGAAACCTGATTGCTTCTCAAACACAGGCGACAAACCTGACCCATCAGTAAAGTCACCACAGGCTAAATCTTGTGCCACATGTACACATAACCAGTGGGGTTCAAGAACTGGTGAGAACGGTGGTAAGGGTAAGGCATGTCAAGATTCAGTACGTATTGCGATTGCAGCTCCAGGTATGTTGAATGACCCTATGCTATTACGTGTACCACCAGCTTCTATCCGTGCTTTGGGTGAGTTTGGTCAGGCATGTGCTAAGCGTGGTCTACCATACAACGCGGTTGTTACTAAGTTAGGTTTTGACATGGAATCACCTACACCTAAGTTGGTATTCCGCCCAGTTGGTATGTTGGATGATAAGGGTTTTGCCCAAGCTCAAGACGTAGCCAATAGTGATACAGTAGCTAGCATCCTTGGTAAAGTTGGTTCAGCAGAAGCATTACCAGCACCGACCGCTAAAGCTGAAGCACCAGTAGAAGAAGCACCTGCCCCTAAGGTAGCTGCTGCTCCAAAGAAGAAAGTGGAAGTTAAAGAGATTGATACGTCTGACTTAAACCTAGACGACCTAAACTTTGACGACTAAAAAATTCGTGAGTACCTAGCAGATGTACGGGGGTTATGGTTTCCCCCAATTAGTTCCTCCCCCTTAGGGGTCCAACCCAAAACGTCAGACGGGAATCTGCTTAGACGTGACCGTGGCGAGAGTGCCACCCTAACAATTGGAGCATAAAAATGAACGTACAAATAGACCAAAGAAAAGTAGGCGGTGTTGTTATTGAAGCAAGTCGTATCCTTGCAGACAAAGGTTTTAATCGTGGTGAGATTATTTTAGGTTTGGCTGAATTGATTGGTCGAGTTATTGTTGATACTGCTCAAACAGACATTCAAGCTGCAGAGCTATCTAAAGTGGCTGTATCACATATGTCAAAGGCAATTGAAATCGGCGTTGAAGCTGGTAAGTCAAGCATCGTAAGGGTATAAAACATGGATACCTTAGAGTTCCTTCGGGCGATACTGCCTGAAGAAGGCGTCTATTACGCTGCGATATTTAAGCCAGGGTTTCATGCACCAGCCCACAAACCATTCCGTAGTCTTGAATCTATGGCTGATGCTATTGTTAAGATGGATGCAAGTGACTGGACTGTTTACCATGCGTGTGGTTCATACAACGAAGAATATGTTGAAGTTGATGGTAAGAAGAAGTACCGAATCAACACTAACTGGAACAAAGCAAAAGCATTTTGGGCTGACCTAGATTGCGGTGAGTCTAAAGCTGCTGAAGGTAAAGGTTACGCTACTAAGCGTGATGCTGCTACAGCCATGAAAGAGTTCTGCGACAAGACTGGTTTTCCAAAGCCTTTCTACGTGGATAGTGGCAACGGCATACATGCCTACTGGCCTTTGACCAAACCTATATCTGCTTCGACTTGGGTTAAAATGGCTACAGTTCTCAAGGCTGTATTCGCACACCACAACGTCTTAGCTGACCCGTCAAGAACATCTGACTTTGCATCAATCCTACGACCAGTAGGTTCACACAACAAAAAGACTGAAGACTATAAACCTGTTATTGCTAAGAACCGTGTTGCACCAATCGACCCAAAAGAACTAGCTGAAATACTAAAAACCCTATCTCAAAATTTACCAAAGCAAGCAATTGTACAAAATAAGAAACATGAAATTAACGACGACCTTACAGCTCACTTACCGCAAGTTGTCCACATGGATAGCTCTGCTAGGGTTATTGCTGAAAAGTGTAATCAGATGGCAATCATTCGTGATGCTCGTGGCGATGTTGATTATGAGCAGTGGCGTGGTGGTCTTGGTATTATTAAGCATTGTGTGGAGGGCAGTGAGCTTGCTCATGAGTGGAGTGTTGGTCATCCGGAGTATGAATATGAAGCTACGGAAGCCAAACTAGAAAGCTGGGAAGCTGGTCCAACAACCTGCGAGTTCTTCTCAAGATGCAATCCACAGGGTTGTCAAGGTTGTGAGCACTCAGGTGCAATCAAAACTCCTATGGTTTTAGGTCGTATTGTTCCTGAACCTAAGGAAGAAATCGTTGATGCCGTCGTAGAAGGCAAAGCCGTTCAAATCGAAGTGCCTGCATTTCCTGAGAACTTTAAGTTTGAAGATGGTCGCATGGTTAGATACATGCAAGACAAAGACGAAATTTGGCATCCAACACCTTTTGCTACAGCACTGTTCTACCCTATTTTCCGTATGAAGAAAGAGAACGGTGAGTCAGCAGTAGGTATGCGTATGCATCAGCCACCGCCATTTAATACAACAAAAGAGTTCGAGCTTGACGCCACATTGGTTGCTTCACCACAGAAGTTAGCCGAAGCGTTAAGTAAGTACGAGATATTCCCGTCAGGGTTTAAAGGAGCAAACGACCACATGGCAGCTTATCTAAGAGAGTCTATTGAAAAGCTAAAGCGTGAAGCCGAAGAACTAAACACATTGACATCGTTCGGTTGGAAAGACGATATGCAGTCGTTCTTGATTGGTGACAGGCTTTACCATAAAGATGGTACAGTTCGTAAGGTTTTGGTTGGTGGTAATGCAAGAGCTAAAATGACCGCTTTTCCTGAGCCACGTGGTACTGTCGAGAACTACGCTCAAGCGTTGAACTTTATGTATGCAAGACCTGACATGATTCCGATGCAGTATGCGATTGCTTCAGGTTTTGGCTCAGTGCTAACCCCATTAGGTCCGACAATCTATAAAGGCTTGTTGATGGCTATTACTGGTGGTGCTACAGCCAAGGGTAAAACATCTGTATGTATGGCGTCTTTGTATGCGTTCGGTGATGCTGACAAGATGAAGATTGGTACTGACAAAGGTTCAACAGTCAACGCCCGTTACGCCACACTAAGCACATACCAAAACATACCGTTGTTACTTGACGAGTTTACTAAGATTTCTGCTGAAGACTTTTCAGCCTTGTCATATGCCATTTCACAGGGCGAAGATAAGAGCAGAATGTCTGTGTCAAACAACAAGGGCGTTACTTTTGCTAACTCAGAATACTGGCAGTTAAGTCCGTACATTACAGCTAACGCTGACTTACATGGTTTGTTGTCCACAGAAAAGGGTAACTCCCAAGCTGAGGCAGTTCGTGTTATTCAGATTCGTATTGACGAGTATCAGCTAGCCAAGATTTCTATCGCAGAAGCCGAAGCAGCGTTAAAGCAAATCGAACTTAACATGGGTACTGCTGGTGATAAGTTTATTCGTTACGTAGTGACAAATCGTGAAGAAGTTTTACATCGCATGGCTCATATCGGTAAGTTGTTGGAGACGTCAATCCCTGATGTTAAATACCGCTTCTACCGTAACCATGCAATCTGTTCTTTGACGGCTATTAATATTACTAACCAGTTGGGTATTACCAAGTTTGACGAAGCTGCTTTATATGAGTATGTAGTTCAGTTGTTTAGCGACCTAGCAAATACAATTACAATGCAAAACTCATTGACTGCAGAAGAAGCGTTAAGTGCCATGATTACCGATATGTCTTCAAGATTTATTGTTAGCCGTGACTACCGTAATGCTAAGTCTGCGTTAGGTCCTGAAGTTGTTAGTTACAGGGGTAATGCTAATACGGTAGCTGGGCGGTACATCGAGTACCACGATAGCAAAGACAAGAAGAGCCACGAGTTGGCAGGCAAGTTGTTTATCGCCCACAAAGAAGCATACCAATGGTGTCGTAAGAACCAGGTGGAATTGAAAGACGTTATTGCGTGGGGTCAGGAAGCAAGACTAGTGTCAGTGCCTACAGCTAAGTTCAGCCTAGGTAAGGGTACAACAGTTAAAACTGGTAACACGTCAGTGATTTGTATCAATATCACCAAGCTAGAAGACCAAACACCGAACAGCTTGTTATCTGTAATTAGTGGTGGTATGAAAGCCGAAGACGAGGAAATGACTGGGACGTGATATAGTTCAGGTGTTGCTTCGGCAACATCTCCTCAAGTGGTTTACCCCCGCTCATGAACAAAACAAGTTCTACGACCGGGGGTTTTTTAATACACGAAACAGATGCGTAATAAGCCTAGGCTGACGGCTATGATGCTGCAATCATCCTCTTCTTCCATGTCAAGGTGTTCTAAACCTAAACAGAAGCCGTGGATAAACGACAGTTCAATGGCAAAGTTCATCTGTATTTAGCTGTCTTAGCAGCAATCTTTTTAGGCTGAGCTACGAATTGTTTGCCTTTAGCTTTACCTTCACGCTTGGCTTTAGTTGTCGCAGCATATTCCTTAGCTGACAAGTTCTTAATAGCAGCTTCAGGCAAATAACGCTCACCAGTCTTGGATGAAGGTTTACCAGACTTAGTAGTCCACTTTTGGGCTGTCCAGTCTTTGAGTGACTTTTGTGGTTCTTTCAATCTTTATACCCTCCGCCTTGTGCTTTGTACTTCTTAGCAACTAGTTGAGCTTTACGAGCTGACCATTGGCCTGCTTTAGTACCCTGTACGGCTGCCGCTTTAACCTGAGAAACAATACGCTTACGTAGTTCAGGCTTAGTGTAGTTACCAGCCGCATTTACTGTGGATTTCTTTTTAGTAGCCATTAGCATTTCCAGCGTTTTAGAGCTGCTGCTTTACGAGTCGGCTTTCCGTTTTCGTCTTTCATAGGGCCTGGCATACCAGACATACGTGCACAGAAAGACTTCTTACGTGGACCACCTTCAGGTTGTGGTGCTTTGAGGTTTGAACCAGTAGCCGCATTGTACTTAGCACGACCCTTAGCAGTTAAACCTGCACCTTGAGACACTGGCAATTTCTCGCCACGACCCACTGATAAATTAACGCTTTTCTTTTTGGTAGCCATACTACTCCTTAAATCTTAGATACTTCTTTAATAAACTGTTTGTTTGACTTAGTTGTTGGTACTCCAGATTCTACGTTTCTTTCACGCTTCTTCTGTTCTTGCGGAGCCTTCATTAAATCAGACAATGGCTGACGTTGCAACTTCTGTTTAGCCTTAGCGTTTTGTAAGTCCATCCACTCTTTACGAGCTTCAGCCATACCTGCAGTATCTTTTTCTTTTACTGCCTTGACATAATCACGCTTGATTTCGCTGGTTCTATCTTTATAGAACTTGTCTGTTTCGATGGCAACACCCTGCACAAACTGACGGTCGGTAATCTTGTTGCTTGGTAAACCGATGGCAACAGACAACATATCCAAGAAGCTAACTTCATCAGGCTTCATGACCACGTCACCGTTCTTTAAGGTAATACCATCCATCAAGCCAAATCTAGCCGCCTTCATGGACTGTGCTACAACTGCTGGCATGAACTTCTCAAGACCCTTGTAGTATTCACCATCAGCCATTAGGCCTAGACCTTCACCAGCACGTTGTACCAAGCTACCTGTAGGGCCTGTTAGAAGTGCATAACCTGCCTGTGCAATACCAGCCTTGGACAAATCTACGTCGGTGTATGGCAAGACTGAAAGCATCTGACCCATACCTAACTTACCTGACAAATCAACACCAGCTAGTTTAGGTACACCCTTCAACAGAACGTCTGACAATTCTTTGTTACCTATCATCTTGCGTAGTGTCAACTCTGGATTGTCTGGTTCGTCTTCATCACCAAACGCAGCACCTACTACCCATGCAATAGCTGCGAATCCTGGGAAGCCCATCAAACCGCCAGCAGCAAGTGTATGACCTAGGGTAAACCCTAATGCTCTACGAGCTACCATCTTTTCTTCACGGCTTGCACCAGCAAATGACTGCTTAACTAACTTAGCCATCAAGCTAATCTGAATCAACTGAAACTTACGGAACTGAGTAGCTAAACGACCTAAGCCTTGACGTGTAATACGTGGTGCATTGAAGCCTGAATAGTCACCGTGGGTGTCAAGAATAATCTGATTAGCGTAATCAATAGCTTGTTCTTTGCTTGCACCAGAAGCTTTTTCTAGTCTGTATGCTGCAACAGCTGTAGCTACACGGTTGAAAGATTCAATATTTTGAGCTACACCACGTAGTTTTTCAATTACTTTGCCAGCAAGTTCTGTCTTAGAACCTTCGTTATCTCTCCAACGACCTAAGTCTTGGTCTAAGCTAATATCAATACGACCGCTATCAACTAGCGTTTCAATAGCGTCACGAACATCTGCTGGTAACTTAGCGTAAGTTTCTTCAGACAAACCTTCTTTGTTAATTAGCTGGAATACTTCTTTGTATGCTTTGCTGAACTCAACAAACGTTTTATCGTACCCATGTTTACCAGCAACAGATGGCATCGACAACATAAACGGCTGTGTCAAGTTCTGTAAGTAGTAAGCTGGGTTAGTTAAAAGCATCCAGAATGATGTTGTTCCAAGAGCTTTGTTTAAGATGCTGTTAGGCTGGTAATCCAAACCTAATGCATGACGCTTCATAAATTCGTTGTAGAACTCACGACGTACGTCACGGCCAGGTGTCTGGGCATCAGCTTCTTTTCTCATCTGCTGCAATGAGTCATAAATCTTACCGCTGTTGTGCAACGTAGCAATAAAGTGAGCTGTGGCCATACCCTGAGTAGCAAAGGCACGCATCATGTCATCTTCGGCACCAGCAACACCCTTACGACGACGCTCTGACTGACGAGCTGACTGCTCTGCCAACAAGGTTAGATGTAAGTCATTGATTAAACGATTAATTGCTTTAGTTGACTTACCGCCTGTGTTTTCATCCAAAGAGTCTTCAGCCAAGTTACGTAAGCGGTAGAATACGTTCTGCACATCACGACCACCATATACGTCAGTCTTAGTGCTGTCCTTCTCAAATGCTTCAGAAACGTAACCATAACCTTCTGTGCGTAGCTGCTGTTCAATCTTACGACCTTCACGCTTGGTTTCAGCAAAAGAAACGTAGTAGTGTTCTTCGCTCTTTTCAAGTTCACGTAGCTTAGAACGAGCTTCTTTCTTCTGGTCATCTGTGGATTTGCTATCCTTAAGAATCGCTTCTTGCTCTAGGTAGTCATCAGACTTAGCAACAACTACAAAGTTACCAAAACGCTTCAGTGGAGCATATGGCTTACCAGCCTGAATAGCCATCAAAGTGCTGTAGTCTTTAAGTGCCTTAGCTTTTTTCTTCTCCAACAATGCAAGTTCTTTGATGTCGTTGGAATCACGAGCTGCCTTAATAAGTGCATCGTACTCAGATGTAATGTTGTCGATTACACCCTTCTTCATGTCTTGTAGAGTGTCATGCCCGTGCTTAAACACAGCTTTAATTACGTCCTGTACGCTCTTTGGCATAGCATCGAACTGTGCTTTTAAGCCTGCATCAAGTTCTGGGGCTTTCTTTAGGTAGCCTGGGTCAAATGCCCACTTACCAGCCATAGTAGCTGCTTTTAGGAACGCGTTTACTGAACCATCGTCAGTGCCACGGAACTTAGCATCCAACTTGTCGTACTGCTGTAGGATTAAATCTACACGACGTTCGTACTTAGTTTTAACAGCTTGCTGCTCACGAACCAAAGAAACATAGTCTTTAGCTGACTTGATGTACTTAGAAGCACGCTCTGCTAGTTGTTCTGTAAATGACCAGTAGTTCAACCCACGACGGGCTAAGTCATTAATTACAGTAGTAATTTCAGAAACAGGACCTTGAAGTTGCTTAGGTAGCTTGTTTATGTTTTTTGCTTGTCGAGACTCTCTAGCGCGGCCGACGATTCTTTCAGGGCGCCCGAAGGTTCCTGTATCGGTTTCACGCTGCTGCGCTGCTTGAGCTTGCTCCGAAGTGCCGAGAACTTTGCGCTGGGCTTCGCCGTAGGTTTGGCTTGATACATCGTTTATTACCTCCTGCATAAATGCATAAGTTTCTGGCGCTGTTTGTTTAATGTACGCCTGGCCATTGGCGTTAGTCATATAAGACCAAATTTGTGCAAATAATTCTTGGCGGATTGCTTCCGCATCTAAATCAGCATGAGCAGTTCTATTTAATGGGTATTTAAGAAGTGCTTTCCAATTAGAATCAGAATTGTACAAATTAACTAATTCTTTTGCAACCGCACCCATTCCACGAATTACACCATCAGAACCGATACGAATGTTCATACGTGGGTCAGCTGAGTACAAGCCACTATGCGTAATAGCATAATCAATAGCGTGGCCGATTTCATGAGAAGCAGCACTAGCCGCTACTGTTTTGTCGGCAAATACTTTCTGATTAACAATAACTGTAACTTTGCCATTATGTAAAGTAATGATGGCATCCCATGTAACATCACTATCTGTAACCATCCACTGTTCTACAGAGTCGATAGCCTGAGCCATATTCATACGCTCATAAGTGGCTTTCATGGATGCTACGCCAGGGAATGTCTTAGCTAAATCATCAAAGCTTGTTTCTGCCACAGATAAATTTTCTGTAGTGTCAGATGATGTCATTACATCTGTGTCTGCAAAATTAAGACTTGCAAGCTTACGAGACTCAACAGTTATAGTTTGTTTTGTCGACTCTACTACTTTTTCTTCTTTACCAACTTGCTCTGTAGCTACACCACCACGAGCTGTTTCTTTTTGTTTTGTTTCAGTAGTTGGCTCCATGAAAGACATCAAAGTCTCTTGTGCATCAGGGATTACCACTACACCAGCATTATTAAATGAACCAATCTTTGGAAGAATCTTATTAACAAAGAAGTCCTGTGATGTGTTAATACATCCGTAAGAAACCTTTTTGTCTTTTAAATCTTTGGACAATAACTTAGCTGGGCGGTTTTCTTTAGCGTCACCCAAATAGACTGAGTGAATTGCAATACCACCAAGGTCACCGTTTTTGTCGTTTAGACGTAATACATACCCACCTTCGTAATCTTTGGATTCGCTAACCGTTATTGTGTATGTGCCTGCAGGTGTAACCTTATCAACGTCTGCTAACTCGTCAGCTTTCTTTGTACGGCTTTCTGCAGTTAGAACGTCACCTTCGGCTTTACCATACAAAGCATCGCTAGAAGCAATGTGCTTACCAGTCTCATCAAACAAGTGAACTTTACCGTTTGGCTTGTCAGCCACAAAGAATGGTTTTTTTGCTTTGGCAAAAGTGGGGGCTGAAACTTCGTATGCTCGTTTAGCCACATCAGACATGGCTACATTCTTGGGTGCTTCTGCCACGACAGTTCTAGTTTCTGTCATAAATGCTGGCAAGTCATACTTCATTGACTGGTATGTGCCTGGGTTAAATACCAAAGCTACTGCCAACACACCTTCAGAAATTGATTTAATGATGCTACGAATAGCACCAGAAACTGCCTGAGCACCTTTATTAATGTAGTTAACTACATCTTCTTTAACACGGGCAAAGAACTCGTCAGAGTCTTTATCTACACCGTAGTGCTTTTCAAGTGCTTGAACCTGAGCTTTTGGTAGCTCAGCAATCTGTTCGTCAAGTTTAGTTTCAGAAACAGTCTTTACTTCTTGGTTAGCTTCGAACACAACATTCATGTCGGCTAACTTAGTATTGCCAGACTCAACAGAATCCTGCCAGTCTTTTTGTGCTTTTTCGTTTAAAGAACCATATGACGGTAAATTAAATTTAACAGCGTTTTCTGTCCAGATGCGTTCAGCTTTTTCGGCTAGCGTTTCGGCTGCTTCTTCGGCTTTACCTTTTCCGGTAACTTCGCGTTTTTCGGTGTCTTCTTTGCGAACTCCTTCGCTACCTGCGGCTCCTTCGCGAACAGGTACTTTCTTTGCGCTTGGCTCTTGAACGGCATCTTTAACCTTCTTTCGTTTTTTAGGTGCAGCTTTTTTAGGAGCTAAATCTTCAGTTTTACGAACTTGTTTTTCAGCAATTGTTTTAGCTTCTTTAGTAAGCGTGTCAATATCAGCCATAAGTTTGGCTTCAAGTTCTTCGTTGCCTTCTGCTACAGCTTCGTTGTACTGCTCAAGCAAACGCTTAACACGAGCATTAATTGTCTCTTCGGGTTTACCCTGCTCCTGGATACTACCTTGAACACGACCCTGATTTACAGACATACCAACGTTATCGCCAGCTAAGTCACGCTCATCAAGAACACCCTCTTCGGTGCCAAGCTCTTGGTCAGTAGCCGCCACTTCTTTTACTTCACTCTTAGCAGCTTCTTCGTCTTCACGCTCAACTTCAGATAGTGATTGACCTTCTTCCAAAATAACTGCTTCGCTTTCGACTTTGTCACGGCGAGCTTTTACAGCATCCATGAGGTTGTCTAAAGTTAAGTTATTCTGTGCAAGGGCTTCCAAAATCTTCTGTTGGATAACGCCACGGTTCTCTTCAAAGAAAGCAGCAGCATTCTTCTGCCAGCCGTCAATAGTATCTGGCGTGACTTCAAACATCTGAGCAAGTTCTTTTTTGCTAAGACCGTCTTTACCTTCTTTTTTGTTCTCGATTTGGAAGAAGTCGTAGTAAATAAAGTCTTTAAATTTGGCTAGGTCAGCCTTCTTCATACGACCTTTACGGACTACGACAGCATCAATAATGCTATTGACTACTTGCTTGACGATGCCTTCTGCGGTTTCTTCAACCGCTTCTTCACTTGTTCCATCTCTTGTAGCAGTTTGGTCAGAAACGCTGCCTCGCCCCGTTTGAGCTGTGACTTGGCTAACATTTACTTGCCCTTGACCTTCTGCTTGGCGCGCATCTTGACCACCTTGAACGCTAGGTCCTCCTGTGGTGCTGACATCGGTGCTAACCCGTACTCCGCCTGCTGATGGCTGTCCAACTTGCTGGCTAGTCTGTCCTTGAGCGACACTTCCTGGTTGGATGGGTTGAACGCTGCTGGGTTGAAGAAGCCCTGGTCTTCCACCATCGACTTCAGTTGTTCCGCCTTGCTCTGATACTGTTCGAAGCCCGGCATCACCTTGCTGTTGCAGTTGCAATCTTTCATCTTGTTTTCCTTTCGGTTCTGCTTTAGGTAATAAATCTACCGTAGGAACTCGTTGCTCCACGGGTATGCCTGCTAATTCATCACGTAATGCATGTAGGGGTTCTACTTTTGCAAGTTGTTGTGGTGACTTAACATTCTTTAATGCCTGTTGTAGGTCTAACTCTACACGGGCAAGTATCTCTTCTTTTGACTCAGCTTGGTCAACATATGGTGCAACAGCTTTTTGCAGAGCTGCTGGGGTTAGCATCTTACCACCAACTAACTTATTAGCTGCTGCGTAAGCATCTTCAACAATACGTTGAACTTCTGACTTTTGTGATTCCGCCTCGACAAGTTTGTCAAGTGCTTGATTTAGTTGATTCTGAGTGTAGTAAATCTTACCTTGGAAGTTATATGCACTCTTTTGCCCAAGGGGTTGTACTACGCCACCGTACTTCTGGAATACAGACTGACGGGTTTCATTGAGTTGTTTTAAGCGTTCTTCTTCTGCAGCTAGAGCTTCTGCTTCTTGAGCTTGTTTAGCTGATGCAGCTGCAGCTGCTTGTTCAACAGGGGTTGCTGCTACCTGAGATACGTCAATTTGACGTGGACCAACCATCTCTGGTGGGCCCATTTTTTCTGGAGGTGGACCTACTAACTCAGGACTATTTGAGTCAATCGCTGTGTTTATGGCATTTGTTTCTGTAGTGCCTTGTGTGCCTTTGTTATTTGCATCTCCAAGAATACTACCTGCGTCACGCTGACCAGCTACTGCAGACAAACCACCACGAACAGCACCGCCGCCAAAGCCACCTTTAATAGCAGCTAAGCCATATTCGTTAAGTGCTTCATCACCAGTTAGGTCTTTAAACGCACCAAATCTTTCAATGCCAGTCTGAAGAACTTCAGTACCAGCTTCTTCTGCAAAACCACGAGCACCTTGTTTTAGTACATGTGGTAGTAATTTTTCACCTGATTCTCTGGCGATAAAGCTTGAGCCTTTACCAAGAACCTTTGTGGCTATACGCTCAGCACCTAATGCTGTATCCAAACCAGCGGCAACTGCACCAGAACCTAAAGCTCGTGCAATATCATTTTGACCGGACTCACGTTGCTCTGAACGAATACCGCCATAAGACTGGGCTAAGTTTCCTAAGTATGCTCCGGCTACACCACCTACTTGCTGACCAACAACAGTACCAGCAGGACCAGCAAAAGAACCTAAAGCACCACCAATAATACGACCACCAATACCAAAACCAACGGCTGTACCAACCTGTGGAACAATCTCACCGACAGCTTCACGAGCTGTAGTAAATGGGCTTGATATTGCTTGTTCAACTGTATTAATTTGAGATGGATTACGGGTTACAACTTCTTTACCGTATTTCTCAATGCTTGCACCAACGTCTTCGGCACCTAAGTCTTGGAGTGTAGAACCAAAAGAAGAAACTACTTGGCCAGTACCACGCTTAATGTCAGAAATAAATCCGGGAGCATTTTTAGGTTCAGTAGATACAGGGGCTTCCAAAGAATCCCAAATACTTCCACCGGTGGTTGCCTTAGCAACTGGTGTTTTCTCAGGGCTTGGTCCTTGCGACTCTAAATCGTCCCAAATGCTCGCCATCTAAATTTTCCTTAAACTAAGTTTATTTTGGTACTGGTAAGCCACCTTTTTGTGGAGGCTTTGGTAATTCGTCAATTATATCTTGCCATGGAGTCTTTGGATAGCGTTTGTTGAACTCAATCAAATCTTTTTCGCCAATCACTTCACCATTCGGACCTTTGCCAGAACGTAATGCATTAATAGCTGCCGGAGGCGCATAACCACGAGATGGACCAAAGAAGCTGGCACGCTCTGCAGCAATTTCATCAGCTGGAGTACGTTGTTTACGCAAATCCTTTTCGATGTCATTCCAAGTTTCAATGTCATCATTTTTGATAAAGCCGCGTTTTAAAAACTCGTACGCTTGCTCTTTTTTACCAAAATACTTGGAGTTCTTGTCTTTAGACAATTCTTCGGCTTGTTTCATGATTCTTTCAGAAGCACCGCCACCGCCGCCCTTACCGCCTGATGAGTAGGCACGGTCAATAACACCACCCTTACCCTTGTACTCTTTCTCAATACCAAGCTGTTCACGCTTAATACCGATTTCTTCACGCTGGTTTAAGTATGTCAAAAGCTTAGCTTCATCACCTAACAAACCGACTGCTTGACCTTGGAACTGTTTTGTAGCTGCTTGTTCTAGTTTAGTAACTGCATCACCAATAGATGTAACTGTTTCAATTACGTCACCCTTTGGACCAAGAACATTAATCTTGCCTACACCATTCTTACCTTCAACAAACTCAACCTTAAGACCATTCTTGCTAGCCAAGTCAGCCAAACCCTTCATACCTTGTGATTCAGCAACGCCATTAATCTGAGCTAGTTTGTCTACATAACCCTGGCGAGTCTTATCAAACTGTGTGTCTAAATCGTCCTGACGGAAAGCTTTCTTTAGCTGAATTGCTTCTAATGCACCTTTACGACCACCAACTAGAGCAGCTTGCTTGGCATAATCACCCATGGCTTGCTTTGAGGTGTACTCTTCGGCTTCCATACGTGGTAGGGCTGCATCAGCTACTTTACCTTGACGAGCAGCATTCTCACGCATTGCACCTGCAGCAGATTCAGCAGAGGCTCTCTCAAACTCCATGTCTTCTGCAGTACCACCTTGCAAAGCACCCTGCTGAGAAAGGGCTTTTGCCTGCCCCATATCCATACCAGTATTACCAGAAGCTTTCTGGATTGCTACTCCGTAGTCATCTTTCTGACCAACACGACCTTGTGTACTTGCAAAAGCAGCATCAAGAGCCTTTTCACGCTCCATCTCTTGTCTGAGTTTTTCACGCTGCATCTGACGAAGTTCTTCTTCACCAAGGCGCTCATATGTATTAAGACCTGATTCTAGTGCTTTGCCTAAAGCTAAACCCCAATTAATCGCCATTTATTGCACCTTTGAATA
>JACCED011098691.1_pt1 | contig 21459 bp, 19 predicted proteins | sample 7455021 | NCBI WGS metagenome assembly JACCED01 (sample SAMN15323456, study PRJNA562643) | freshwater metagenome | isolation source: river surface water | place: USA:Blue River Watershed | collected 2017-08-19
GGACGTCAACCCCGACCAAGCCGTGGCCGTGGGCGCCGCCATCCAGGGCCAGGTGCTCTCGGGCGACCGCAAGGACGTGCTGCTGCTGGACGTGACCCCGCTGTCCCTGGGCATCGAGACCCTGGGTGGTGTCATGACCAAGATGATCACCAAGAACACCACCATCCCGACCAAGTTCGCACAGACCTTCTCGACCGCCGACGACAACCAGCCTGCCGTTACGATCAAGGTGTTCCAGGGCGAGCGCGAGATGGCCAGCGGCAACAAGCTGCTGGGCGAGTTCAACCTCGAAGGCATCCCGCCTGCCGCGCGCGGCACGCCGCAGATCGAAGTGTCCTTTGACATCGACGCCAACGGCATCCTGCACGTGGGCGCCAAGGACAAGGGCACCGGCAAGGAAAACAAGATCACCATCAAGGCCAACTCCGGTCTGTCCGAGGCCGAGATCCAGCAGATGGTCAAGGACGCCGAACTGAATGCGGCCGAGGACAAGAAAAAGCTCGAAGTGGTGCAGGCCCGCAACCAGGGCGATGCGCTGGTGCACTCCACCCGCAAGAGCCTGACCGAGTACAGCGACAAGCTCGACGCAGGCGAGAAGGAGAAGATCGAAGCCGCGATCAAGGACCTGGAAGAAGTCCTCAAGGGCGATGACAAGGCCGCGATCGAGGCCAAGACCGAGGCCCTCATGACCGCCAGCCAGAAACTGGGCGAGAAGATGTACGCTGACATGCAGGCCCAGCAGGCCGCTGGTGCTCAGGGTGGTGCCCAGGCCGAAGCCAAGCCTGCCGACGACAATGTGGTCGACGCCGAGGTCAAGGAAGTCAAGAAGTGATGCGTCTCAGGTCAGCCCTGCGGTCTGACCTGAGCCCCCGCCGCGATGGCAGCTTCCCCCTGGAAGCCGCTTCGCGGCGTTCTTGTTGAAACGGTGGAAGAACATGGCGAAACGCGATTTTTACGAAGTGCTGGGCGTGCCCAAGAACGCTTCGGACGAGGACATCAAGAAGGCTTACCGCAAGCTGGCGATGAAGTACCACCCTGACCGCAACCAGGGCGATGCCGCCAAGGAAGCCGAGGCCAAGTTCAAGGAGGTCAAGGAAGCCTACGAGATGCTCTCGGACAGTGGCAAACGCGCGGCCTATGACCAGTATGGCCATGCCGGGGTCGACCCGAACATGCGCGGCCCTGGCGGTGGCGAGGGCTTTGGCGGCTTCGGCGAGGCGTTTGGCGACATCTTCGGCGACATCTTTGGCGGCGGTCGCCGTGGCGGGGGTGGACGCCAGGTGTTCCGGGGCAATGACCTCAGTTACGCGATGGAGATCACGCTGGAAGAAGCGGCCAACGGCAAGGACGCCCAGCTGCGCATCCCCAGCTGGGAAGAATGCGACACCTGCCACGGCAGCGGCGCCAAGCCCGGCACCAGCGCCAAGACCTGCTCGACCTGCCAGGGCTCCGGCGCGGTGCAGATGCGCCAAGGCTTCTTCAGCGTGCAGCAGACTTGCCCGCACTGCCGCGGCGCCGGCAAGATCATCCCCGACCCCTGCGGCACCTGCCATGGCCAGGGCAAGGTCAAGAAGCAAAAAACACTGGAAGTGAAAATTCCTGCCGGCATTGACGACGGCATGCGCATCCGCAGCACCGGCAACGGCGAGCCCGGGACCAATGGCGGTCCGCCGGGCGATCTGTACATCGAAATCCGCATCAGGAAGCACGAGATCTTCGAGCGCGATGGCGACGACCTGCATTGCGCTGTCCCGATCAGCTTCTCCAAGGCGGCGCTGGGTGGCGAGATCGAGGTGCCGACCTTGGGCGGCAAGGCGGCCATCGACATCCCCGAGGGCACCCAGACCGGCAAGCAGTTCCGCCTGCGTGGCAAGGGCATCAAGGGCGTGCGTGGCAGCTACCCGGGTGACCTGTACTGCCACATCACGGTGGAAACCCCGGTCAAGCTCACCGAGCACCAGAAGAAGCTGCTCAAGGAGTTTGACGAGTCGCTGCGCAAGGGCGGCCCCAAGCACCAGCCTGGCGAGGAAAGCTGGACCGACAAGCTCAAGGGCTTCTTCGGCGCCTGATCCACGGCTTTGATCGCGGTGTGAGCCCCCGGCCAGTGCGGCAAACAGCGTCAGCGCACCGACAGCGTGCCGGCCTGTCTGCAGCATGGGGGCATGACTGCGACCATCACCTTCCTCGGCGGTGCCGACACCGTCACCGGCTCCAAGTACCTGGTTGAGCACAATCGCCTGCGCCTGCTGGTCGACTGCGGCCTGTTTCAGGGCTACAAGCAGCTGCGGCTGCGCAACTGGGCCCCGCTGCCGGTGGTGCCCGGGCAGATCGATGCGGTGCTGCTCACCCACGCCCACCTCGACCACAGCGGCTACATCCCCCTGCTGGTCCGGGAGGGCTACCGCCGCCGCATCCACGCCACACCGGGCACGCTGGACCTGTGCCGGATCCTGCTGCCCGACAGCGGCCACATCCAGGAAGAGGATGCGGCCTTTGCCAACCGCCACGGCTTCTCCAGGCATGCTCCGGCCTTGCCGCTCTATACACGCCAGCATGCGCTTGAGAGCCTGCAGTACTTTCAGGCACAGCGGCCTGACAGCTGGTTCGAGCCCATCCCCGGCTGGAAGGCCCGTTACCAGAGGGCCGGGCACATCCTCGGTGCCGCCAGCCTGCTGCTGGAAGTGGCCGGGCGGCGCATCCTGTTTTCAGGCGACCTTGGCCGCAGCGACGACCCGCTGATGAACCCGCCCGAGCCGCCACCACAGGCCGACACGGTGCTGATCGAGTCGACCTACGGCAACCGGCAGCATCCGCCCGGCAAGTTGTTTGCCGAACTCGGTGCGCTGCTGCAGAAGCTGGCCCGGCGTGGTGGCGTGGCGGTGGTGCCGGTGTTCGCGGTGGGCCGGGCGCAGGCGGTGCTGCACACCCTCGCGCAGCTCAAGGCCGCAGGCGAGTTGCCGCGCAGCCTGCCGATCTTTCTGGACAGTCCGATGGCCATCCACAGCACCGCCTTGTTCGAAAAACACATGGGCGAACACCGGCTGAGCCTGCCCGAAGTCCATGCCATGGACCGTGTGGCCACCATGCTGGAGACCCCCGAGCAAAGCAAGTCGCTGGCCAGCCGCCACGGCCCGATGGTGATCCTGGCCGCCAGCGGCATGGCCACCGGTGGCCGTGTGCTGCACCACCTGGCCCGGTACGCTGGCGACCACCGCAACATGGTCATCCTGACCGGTTTCCAGGCCCCGGGCACCCGGGGCGCACGCCTGGCGGCCGGCGAGTCGGTCATCCGCATCCACGGCCAGGATGTGGCAGTGCGGGCTGAAGTGGCGCAGATCGAGTCGGCCTCGGCCCATGCCGATGGCCACCAGCTGCTGTCCTGGCTGCACCGCATGCCCAGTGCACCTGACCAGGTGTATGTGGTGCATGGCGAGCGCGCCGCGTCCGACATGCTGCGCGAACGCATCGAGCACGAGATCAAGTGGCGTGCCGTGGTGCCTGAGCATGCCTCGGTCTGGCCGGCCTGACCCCGGCCTGCCGAGGAATTGCAAACCGTGACACCCGCGGCTGTTCCACTGAGGGACAATCACGGCTGTCATGAAAGCCAGTGTTTCCGATACCCCCCGTGCGGCCCGCCACCCATTGATGCTCACGCTGCTGGCCAGTGTCTGGCTGGTGGCCTTGCCCAACATTCCCCTGTGGCGCCAGCTGGCCCAGCTGCCCGAAGTGACCGGTCTGCGCGGCGTGCTGTTTGGCCTGGGTCTGGCGGTGGGGGTGGCCGGTCTGACCCATGCCCTGCTGTCCCTGCTCAACTGGCGCTGGCTGCTCAAGCCGGTGCTCACGGTCTTCCTGCTGAGCGCAGCCAGCGGCACCTACTTCATGTGGAGCTACGGCATCGTCATCGACGCCAGCATGATCGTCAATGTGCTGCAGACCGACCCCCGCGAAGCGGCCGACCTGTTCAACTGGCGCCTGCTGGCCAGTCTGGGCCTGCTGGGCGTCTTGCCCGTCTGGTGGCTTTGGCGCCAGCCGGTGCGCCCGCTGGGCGGGCTGCGCCGTCTGGGCGGCAATCTGCTGGCCTTTGCCGCGTCGGTGGCGGTGCTGGTCATCAGCCTGATGCTGATCTACCAGGACTTCGCTTCGGTCATGCGCAACCACACCCAGCTGCGCTACCTGATCAATCCGCTCAACAGCTTCTACGCCATCGGCAGGGTGGTGGCGCAGCCGCTCGAGCGCGACCGCAGCAAAGTCGAGCCCATCGGACTGGATGCCCGCCTGGCCTTGCCCCCGGGTGCGGCACCCGCCACCCTCGTCGTGGTGGTGGGCGAGACCGCGCGTGCCGGCAATTTCGGCCTCAACGGCTACGAGCGTGACACCACGCCGCGCCTGGCCCGCGAGGATGTGGTGAGCCTGCGCAACGTGTGGTCCTGTGGCACCAGCACCGCGACATCCTTGCCCTGCATGTTCTCCCATCTGGGCAAGGAGGCTTATGAGAAACGCAGCAGCAACCACGAGTCTCTGGTGGATGTGTTGCAGCGCGCCGGTCTGGCCGTGCTCTGGATCGACAACCAGTCCGGATGCAAGGGCACCTGCAACCGCGTGCCCAACGTCAACACCGCGGCCCTGAAGGTGTCGCCGCATTGCGATGGCACCGAGTGCCATGACGAAGTGATGCTCCACGATCTGGACCAGCGCATTGCCGAGCTGCCCGCCGAGCGCCGTGCCCGGGGTGTGGTGGTCTTCATGCACCAGATGGGCAGCCACGGTCCGGCCTACCACAAGCGTGTCCCCCAGGCCTTCAAGCGCTTCCAGCCCGAGTGCGCCAGCAATGCCCTGCAGCAATGCGCACGCGAACAGGTGGTCAATGCCTATGACAACACCATCGCCTACACCGACCATTTCCTGGGCGAAACCATCGGCTGGCTCAAAAGACAGCAGGGCCCGACGGCCATGGTCTATCTGGCCGACCACGGGGAGTCACTGGGGGAGAACAACCTCTACCTGCATGGCTTGCCCTATGCGATTGCGCCCGATGTGCAAAAGCGCGTGCCCTGGATCACCTGGACCTCCCCCGCGTTTGCGCAGCAGCGCAGCCTGCGCAAGTCCTGCCTGCAGGACAAGCTGATGGCGCCGCTCAGCCATGACCACTTTTTCCATTCGGTCATGGGCATCACGGGCGTGCGTTCGGGCGAGTACAGGCCCGCGCTGGACATCTACGGCAGTTGCATGGCCTCGCCGGACAAGTCCTGAAGCCCAGGCCGCGCCCGCCTGAGGGGCATCAGAGCAAGCCCCGCCGCGCCAGATCCCGCATCAGCGCGCCGGTGCCATAGGTCCATGGCGGCGCCTGGTCGCTGGTGGTCACCCGGTTGAACAGCTGGCCCAGGCGGGCGGTGCGGATGCCCACCGTGTCGCCCACCACGTGGGTGAAGCCCTGGCCCGGGCCATTGCGGTCCTGTGTGGGGGCGAACATGGTGCCCAGAAACAGCATCATGCCGTCGGGATACTGGTGGTAGCGGCCCATGGCCTGGGCGGCCAGGTCCAGCGGGTCGCGGCTGATCTGGGCCAGTGAACTGCGGCCTTCCATCACGAAACCCTCCGGGCCGTCGACCCGCATGGCCAGCTCGCAGCAGCGCACATCGTCGATGCCGAAATGCGCATCGAACAGGCGGATGAAGGGGCCGATGGCACAGCTGGCGTTGTTGTCCTTGGCCTTGCCCAGCAGCAGGGCGCTGCGGCCCTCGACATCGCGCAGGTTGACGTCGTTGCCCAGCGTGGCGCCGACCACCTCGCCGCGCGAGTTGGCGGCCAGCACGACTTCGGGCTCGGGGTTGTTCCACTGGCTGCCCGGGTGCAGGCCGACCCAGGCGCCATGGCCCACCGCACTCATGGGTTGGGCCTTGGTGAAGATTTCCGCGTCCGGGCCGATGCCGACCTCCAGGTACTGCGACCAGACGCCTTGCGCCAGCAGCACCTCCTTGAGGCGGGCGGCCTCGGGCGAGCCGGGGCGCACCGCACGCAGGTTGTCGCCGATGACCCCCACCACCGCCTGGCGCACGGATTCGGCCTTGCTGGCGTCGCCCCGGGCCTGTTCCTCGATCACCCGCTCGAGCATGCTGGCCACAAACGTGACGCCGGAGGCCTTGACTGCCTGCAGGTCGCAGGGGGCCAGCAGCCAGGGCAGGGCAGGGTCGCGGCAGGATTCGTCGCTGTTGGCGATCACCGTCTGGGCCGACCCCAGCAGGCTGGCCTGCCCGCTGCCCAGATGCGCCCGGACACGCCCAGCCGCATCGGCCTGTTCGAGCAGGGCGCTGCAGGTCGGCGCCAGCGGGCTGAGGTCGTACAACCCGTCCGGCTTCGCTGCCACCAGCACCGGGCCGGTCCCCGGTTGCCAGATGCGGCCGATCAGGACGGCCTGCGCAGCGTCTTCGGGCCAGCAGGCGCTGATCGGATCGGTCGTGGTCTGGGGCATGGTGCGGTGTCTCCGTTCGTTGTTGTGCAGGCATGTTGCCAGAATTTGCCGTTGTCGCTTGTCACCCCGGTGTGCGCACTGCCGCACCGACGCCACGGCCCGGTGGCCCGAGCATGCCCACCGCGGATCCAGACCGGGTGCGCACACTGAATAAAAGGACAAGCGACATGCGTGCATCACCGCTGGGCAGAAGGGGGCAGGGTTTGGGGGCGCTGGCTGGACTGACCCTGCTGTTCGGGCTGGCCGCTTGCGGCAACATGACCACCGAACAGCGCAGTGCCACCACCGGGGCCCTGATCGGTGCGGTGGCAGGGCAGGTGATCGGGGGTGATACCCAGGGCACGGCGATCGGCGCCGCCCTAGGGGGGCTGGGCGGCTACATCTGGTCGCGCCAGATGGAAGACAAGAAACGCCAGATGGAGCGGGCCACTGCGGGCACGGGCACCGTGGTGGCGCAGACCACCGACAACCAGCTCAGGCTGAGCATTCCCAACGACATTTCCTTTGCCACCGGACGGCACGACATCCAGCCACGGCTGATCCCGATCCTGGACCAGTTCGCGCAGGGCCTGAACCAGCAGCCCGCGATGGAAGTGCGCATCGTGGGCCACACCGACAACACCGGCAGTGATGCGATCAACCTGCCGCTGTCGGTCAACCGCGCGCAAAGTGCGCGGGACCATCTGGTGGCCCGGGGTGTCGCCGCCTCACGCATACGCATCGAGGGCCGGGGCGCCAGTGAGCCAATCGCCGACAACAGCACCGAGGCGGGCCGTGCACGCAACCGCCGCATCGACATTTTTCTGGCCGAGCGGGCTCAGAGGTAGATTTTCTGCAGCAGTTCAAGCAGCGTCTTTCGCTGTGCCGGGCTCAGGCGGGCCGAACGCTCGATCTCCAGTTCGGAGGCGGCCTGTTCGGCCTGCTGCATCAGGACCGCGCCCTCGGGCGTGGGGTGCAGGCCCATGGCGCGGCCATCGGTCGGATGGGGCTGCCGGTGGATCAGGCCGCGCGCCTCGAGTGACTGGATCAGGCCCACCAGATTGGGGGGCAGGAGATTGAGGGCCGCACACAGCTGACGCGAGGTCACCCCCGGGTTGTGGTGGATGACCGACATCACCGAAAAATCCACCGGCCGCAGGCCGAACTCGGCCATGCGTTCCAGAAAGCCTTCGATGATGGTCAGGGCCGCACGGCGGGCGTTGTAACCGAGCAGTGACTGGAGGTAGGCGGTGTCCACCTGGTCTACTGCGGTCACGGCCGGCAATTGCCCCGCACCCAGGCTTTTCCTGCCCCGGGCCGCAGGATGCTTGAAGCTGGTTTGTGCAGAAACGCGCGGCATGGCAGGCGATTATGCCGGCACGGCAGCACATTGCTGCACGATGATGAAGGTGCGCATCTGGAATTCGGGCAGCACCCACTGGCGGAGGGCGCGGGCAGGGGCTTGCCAGCGCGGGCCGGCGTTCGGGGTGTCGGTATCGACAGCGGCCTCAATCCGCAGCCAGGCCCAATCCATCAGCACCAGTGCACAGGCGCGCAGGTAGTCGTCGGCAACACGGTAGGGCAGCTGAGCATCCCGGCGCGCGGCCTCGAGAATCTGTTTCGTCACGGCGCGCAGCGTGCCCACACGGGCGATGGCCGCCGTGCGGGTGGAGGCAGCGGCCGGCATGTCCTTCTCGACAAAGTCGAGCAGGGCGCCGATGCCTTGACCCCCGTCGGCCAGCACCTTGCGCACCAGCAGGTCGATCGCCTGGATCTCGTTGGTGCCTTCGTAGATCATGGCCACGCGGGCGTCGCGCACGATCTGCTCGATGCCCCACTCGCGCACATAGCCGTGGCCGCCGAACACCTGCAGGCAGTCGCTGCCGCCGTGGAAGGCCTGGTGGGTGAACACCGACTTCATGATCGGGGTCACCAGCGCGCACCAGCGCTGTGCGAAGTCCTGCGCTTGGGCACTGCCGTGCTTGATCTGGTCGAGTTCGATCGCGGTCTTGTAGGCCAGCACGCGGCCGGCATCCACCCAGGCGCGCTGGGTGTCGAGGATGCGGCGAATGGCGGGGTGTTCGGCAATGAAATCCGCCTCTGCTGCGCTCTTGCCCTTGCCGGGCGCACGCATCTGGCGGCGCTCCTGCGCATAGGCATCGGCCTTCTGCCACGCGGCATCGAGCAGACCGATGCCCTGCAAGGCGACATGCAGGCGGGCGGCATTCATCATGATGAACATCGCATTGAGCCCTTTGCCGGGCTCGCCCACCATCTGGCTGACCGCCTCGTCAAAGCGCATCACGCAGGTGGGACTGCCGTGCAGGCCCATCTTCTCCTCGATCCGGTCACAGTGCACCCGGCTGCGCGATCCGTCCGGATAGAACTTGGGCACGAGGAACAGTGACAGGCCCTTGGGTCCTGGCGGTGCATCGGGCAGACGCGCGAGCACCAGGTGCACGATGTTGTCGCTCAGGTCGTGTTCACCCCCCGAGATGAAGATCTTGGTGCCCGACAGCAGGTGGCTGCCGTCGGCCTGCGGCACGGCCTTGGTCCGGCACAGGCCCAGGTCGGAGCCGGCATGCGGCTCGGTCAGGCACATCGTGGCCAGCCATTCGCCGCTGGCCACTTTCTCCAGGTACTGTGCTTTGAGGTCAGCGCTGGCATGGTGCTTGATGCACTCGTAGGCCCCGTGCAGGAGGCCGGGCGCCATCGTCCAGCCGTGGTTGGCGGCCGAGAGCATTTCGTAGAGCATGGATTCGAGCACGCTGGGCAGGCCCTGACCGCCGTCCTCGGTGCTGGCCGACAGCGCAGGCCAGCCGGCTTGCCAGAAGGCCTGGTAGGCGTCCCTGAAGCCCGGCGGCATGGTGACCGCGCCATCCTTCCACCGGGCACCGATTTCGTCGCCGTCGCGGTTGAGCGGCGCGACCACTTCACCCACGAACTTGCCGGCTTCGACCAGCACCTGCTGCATCAGATCGGGATCGGCCTCGCCAAAGGCGGGCAGGGCTTGCAACTGGGCAGGGGCGCCCAGGACTTGGGAGAGCACGAAGTGCATCTCGTCGGTGCGGGGGGTGTAGGCGTTCATGGGTGTCGAGTGGGTGCGGATGGCCCGGGCATGGCCGTCACGCCCGGGTTGTGGACAGGACGGGGATCAGGAATCTCATGTGGGTCTCCTGGGTGTGGTGGGGAAGAATTTCAGTTTTGAGGGGGCAGTCGGCTTTTCTCGCCCGAGCCTTCGAGTCCGGCCAGCAAGGCCTGGCTGTTGCCAGGGATCACCATCTGGAATTTGCTGTCGACGGTGGTGTAGTCGTAGTAGCCCATGCGGGCAATCGGGCGGATCTTCAGAACATCGACCATGCCGTTGGCATCCAGAGCTGCGTCATCGATGTGAATGGCGATGACGCGACCAAAGACCACGTCCACCGTCCCCATCGGGGGCTTGCCTGGAAAGCGCAGTGTGTTCATGTATTCGCATTCGAAGTGAATGGGCGAGCCCTTGACACGCATCGGCTTGACCAGCCGGCTGGGCAATTTGTCCAGGCCGGCACGCTCGAACTCGTCGACACCATGAGGGACTTCCTCAGCGCTGATGTTGACGGCTTCGCGCAGATCCCAGGTGGCCATGTTCCAGACAAATTGCCCCATTTGCTCCGCATTGCGCACCGAGTCCTTGCGTTCACCCTGGGTCGTCTGGTTGGCACTGAACATGACGATCGGTGGATCGAAAGTCACGTTCTGGAACTGGCTGTAAGGTGCCAGGTTGTGGCGCCCTTGCGCATCCACGGTCGAAATCCAGCCAATCGGACGCGGGATGACACAAGATTTGAAGGGGTCATGCGGCAGGCCGTGGGGTGTGGTTCCGGGTTCGTAATACATCAAGCTCCTCCGGGGCTCAGCTGCACAGGGCCTTGATGTCTTCTGGCACAGGGATGGCCTTGATGCGGTCCGGGTCCTCGGGGTGCTTGATGCAGAAGGCCCGGGTTTCATGGCCCTCGCACAGGACGGTGTCACCACGCATGACCACGTGCTTCTGGATCACCACCTTCTCGCGCCATTCGGCGATGCTGGTGTGCACCTGCAGCCGCTCGCCATAAGTGGCCGGGCGCATGAATTTGGTGTGGATCTCCAGCAGCGGGGTGCCGATGATGCCGCGCGTCTTGACCAGCTCGCGCCAGGGTGGCACGCCGCACTTCACAAAGAAGTTCAGCGAGGAGGCGTCCATCCATTTGGAAAAGTTCGGGAAGAACACGATGCCTGCGGGATCGCAGTCACCGAACATCACTTCGACTTCATAGACAACGGTCTTGGACATGGCGTGCTCTCAGCGGGGAGCCATGCGCAGCGCACCATCGAGGCGAATGGTTTCGCCGTTGAGGTGGTCGTTGCTGACGATGTGGCAGGCCAGTTCGGCAAACTCGCTGGGCTTGCCCAGACGCGCCGGAAAAGGGATGCTGGCGGCCAGGGAGGCCTGCACCGCCTCAGGCAGCTCCTTGAGCAGGGGGGTGGCAAACAGGCCCGGGGCGATGGTGCACACGCGGATGCCGTGCTGGGCCAGATCGCGGGCCATGGGCAGCGTCATGCCGGCCACGCCAGCCTTCGAGGCACTGTAGGCCTGCTGGCCAACCTGGCCATCAAAAGCGGCCACCGAGGCGGTGAAGACCATCACGCCGCGGGCGCCGTCTGCCATCGGCTCGAGCTTGGCGCAGGCGGCCGCGAACAGCCGTGCAGCGTTGTAAGTGCCGATCAGGTTGACGTTGATCACGCGCGCAAAGTCCTCCAGCGGCGCGGCGTTGCCGTCCTTGCCGACCACGCGCTTGGCCGAACCGATGCCGGCAATCTGCATCAGGATGCGGGCCGGGCCATGCGCTGCCGCAGCGGTCTCAATCGCCTGGGCCATGCTCTCCGGGTCGCTCACATTGCACTTGACCGCCACACCGCCAATGTCCCTGGCCACGCGCTCGGCGTTGTCCATGTGGAGGTCGAGCACGGCGACCTTGGCGCCCAGTCGGGCGAGTTCGCGTGCCGTGGCCTCGCCCAGCCCAGAGCCACCGCCGGTCACCAGTGCTGCTGTTCCTTGGATGTTCATGTCGTTTCCTTTTGTTTTGTGTGGGAGCGGCGTCTGCGCCGCACTATTGATCACGCATCGCGGCGGGTCGCCGCTCCTGTGGGGGGTGTTTACTTGCCTCCGGGGTTCTCAATCAGGAGGGCGATGCCCTGCCCACCGCCCACGCAGGCACTGGAGATGCCGTAGCGCAGCCCCGAGCGCTGCAGTTCCCGCGCCAGGGTGATGGTCAGGCGCACGCCGGTGCAGGCCAGGGGGTGGCCCAGGGCGATCGCGCCGCCGTTGACGTTGAGCTTGCCCATGTCCAGGTCGAGTTCGCGACCCACGGCCAGGGTCTGTGCACCCTGGGCTTCGTTGATCTCGAAGCGGTCGATGTCGGACAGCCGCAGGCCGGTGCGTTCGAGCAGCAGGCGAATGGCCGGTGCCGGGCCGATGCCCATGATCTCGGGCGGCACACCCACGGCGGCAGCGGCGACCACGCGGGCCATGGGTTTTTTGTGGTTCGCCTTGGCGTAAACGCCTGAGGTGACCACGCAGGCGGCAGCGGCATCGACCAGGGCCGAGCTGTTGCCCCCCGTCTGCACGCCGCCTTCATAGACCGGCTTGAGTTTGGCCAGCACCTCCACGGGCGAAATGCGCGGGTGGGTGTCGGTGGACACTTCAGCCACTTTGCCCTGCAGCTTGATGCCGCGGGGCTTGTAGCCTTCAAGCTCGAATGTTTCGGTGACCACCGGCACGATCTCGCCCGCGTGGAAACCGGCTTGCTGGGCGGCCACGGCCTTGGCAAACGAGTCGGAGGCGAACTGGTCCACGTCTTCGCGGCTGATGCCGTATTTCCTGGCCAGGTTCTCGGCGGTCTGAATCATGTTGATGCCGGCGGCCGGGTCCTTCAGGGCTTCCCACATGTAGTCCTTGAAACCCACCGGCGCGCCCAGTTTGAAGCCGGTGCGGTGGTCAAAGGCGGCGATCGGGTTGCGCGTCATGCTCTCGGTGCCGACCACCAGTGCGGCCTGGCAGACGCCCGCCTCGATTTGTTCGCCGGCCTGGCGGAACAGCTCGAAGCCGGTACCGCAGATGCGCTGGGCCATGATGGCGGGCACTTCCTGCGGCACGCCGGCATACAGGCTGATGTGGCGGGGCAGGAAGAACTGGTCGAAATCGCCCGGCGCCATGTTGCCGGTGATGACCGAGCCGATCTCGCTTGGTGCAATGCCGGCGCGCAGGAGGGCCGCACGTGCGGCCTTGATCCCCAGGTCGGTGGGTGAAATGTGTCCAAGCGCGCCGCAGTAGTCCACCATGGGTGTACGAACGCCCTCATGCATCCACACATCGGCAAACGCGTTGAAAAATCCTCTCAAAGCCATGTCAGTCTTTCATTGCCGCCGTTCGTGCGCGGTCATTGCGTGGGTTTGACGATGTGGTGCAGCCGATCCTCGTGCAGGGCCGCGACGGTGTCAGCGCGGTGGGTGAGCACCGAGCGCTGGTTGATCGAGCCCTTGTCGGTGATCTCGCCCTTGTCGATCGTGGGCGGTTCAGACAGCAGGCACAGGCGGGCAATGCGGTTGGCGCTGCCGGTGCTGCTGACGGCCAGTTCGTTCACCACCTTCTGGAAATGCGCCAGCACCGGTGCGCTGGTCAGCACATCCCCCAGCGCTGCGCTGCTGGGCAGGCCGGCGAGTTCGCGCACCCTGGGGGTGGGGAAGACCATGGCACCGACTTCCTTGAGGTTGATACCGGTCAGCACCACGTCCTGGATGTAAGGCGCGCCTGCCGCAATGATCTTCGCACGCAGCGGGCCCACGCTCACGAAGGTCCCGGTGGCCAGCTTGAAGTCTTCGGCAATGCGGCCGTCGAACTTCAGGCCCAGATGCACATCGGTCTCGTCGATCCACTTGACGGCGTCGCCGGTCTTGAAGAAGCCTTCCTCGTCAAAGGCTTCGGCGGTTTCCTGGGGGGCGCGCCAGTAGCCCGGCGTGATGTTGGGACCGCGGTAGCGCACTTCGGTCTTGCCGTCCATGTCCACCAGCTTGAGCTCCAGGCCCGGCGTGGGCACGCCCAGGTCGCCCGCACGCACATGGGGGTTGGTGACGAAGATGCCAAAGGGACCGGACTCGGTCATGCCCAGCCCGGTGCCCATGACGATGCGTTCGCCGATCTCGCGCTCCTGACTTTCGTACAGGCTGTCCCAGATGGGCTGGGCCAGCGCAGCGCCCGCATAGAAGAACATCTGCACCCGCGAGAGCAGGGTCTTGCGCAGCTGGTCGTCGGTTTTCATGGCATTGGCAATCGCCTCGAAACCGGTGGGCACATTGAAGTAGACCGTGGGGGCGATCTCGCGCAGGTTGCGCAGCGTCTCGTGCATCAGCGCAGGCGTGGGCTTGCCGTCGTCGATGTAGAGGGTGCCGCCATGGAAGACCACCATGCCGAAATTGTGGTTGCCGCCAAAGGTGTGGTTCCAGGGCAGCCAGTCGACCAGCACCAGTTCGCTGTCGGCGAGGACCGGCATGGACTGCGCCATTTGCTGCTGGTTGGCGCACCACATGCGGTTGGTGTTGATGACCGCCTTGGGCAGCTTGGTCGATCCGCTGGTGAAGAGGAATTTGGCGATGGTGTCAGGCCCGGTGGCGGCCATGGCCTGGTCCACCGCATCGGTCACCGGAGTGGCGGCGAGCTCGGCAAACGATGTGCTCTGCCGGCCTGCCATGTTGCCTTCGGCCATCACGATCTCGATGTCAGCAGCCACTGCGGCGGTCATCGCCTTGGCATAACGCGCATCCTGCGCAAAGACCAGCCCGGGCGTGACGGTGCTCAGCACGTGCTTGAGCTTGTCGTAGTCCACGCTCACCAGGCAATAGGGCGGCGAGACCGGCGTGAAGGGCACGCCGGCGATCAGGCAACCCAGCGCCAGCAGGGCATGCTCGAGGCTGTTTTCGCTGAGGATGGCGACTGGACGGTCGGTGTCCAGCCCTCGGTGGATCAGGCCTTGGGCGATGCTGCGGGCGCTCTGCCAAGCTTGGGCATAGCTCACATGCTGCCACTCCCCCAGGCTGCCGTCCTGGTTTTTGCTTCGCCGCGCCATGAAGGTGTGCGCGGGCCGGGTCCGGGCCCAGTGCTGCAGGCGGTCGGTCAGGCGCTCGGGAAAGGCCTGCAGGTCCTGTTCGGCACGCAGGTAATGCGTGCCAGGTGCGCCATCGCGCAGGTTCACGCGCGTCACGCCGAATTTGAGGGGGCGGAATTTGGGAGCGTTCATGGGTTTGTCTCCTGCAGCCTGCGTTCAGTTGGCCTTTTGCACCTTGGCGGCCTTGCCCTCGAGGAAGGCACGGACACGGGCCTTGGCCTCAGGGGCCGACTGGGCGATCGACGCCATCAGCGCCTCGGTCAGGAAGCCATGGTCGGCCGGCTGCTCGGCAATGCGCGGCAGAGCGTGCGTCAGGGCGTAGTTGGTCAACGGGGCATTGGTGGCGATGCGGGTGGCCAGTTCCACGGCCTTGTCCAGGGACTGGCCTGGCGGGACCAGGTACTGCGCAAAGCCCACGCGCTCGCCGTCGACGGCGTTGTAGACGCGACCGGTGAGCATCATGTCGGTCATGCGGGCCACGCCGATCAGCTTGGGCACGCGCACCGAACCGCCGCCGCCCACGAAGATGCCTCGGGTGCCCTCGGGCAAGGCGTAGAAAGTGCTTTCGTCGGCGACGCGGATGTGCGAAGCCGAGGCCAGCTCCAGGCCGCCACCGACCACAGCGCCGTGCAGCGCCGCGACCACCGGTACCGGGCCGTACTGCACGGCGTCCAGCGCCACGTGCCAGCTGCGCGAATGGTGTACACCTTCGCCGGCATCACGTTCCTTGAGTTCGGACAGGTCCAGTCCGGCGCAGAAGTGCTCGCCCTCGCCGTCGATCACGGCGGCCTTGGCTTCTGGCGGCAGGTTCTGGAAGGTGTCGCGGATGGCTTCGATCAATGCGTCGGACAGGGCGTTGCGCTTGGCCGGCCGACGCAAGGTGACCACGGCGACGGCGCCACGCATGTCGAGGGTGACGCCGTTCTGGGCTGCGCGTTCGAGAATCGGGTGGCTCATGGGGAATCCTTTGCGAAAGCTTGACCGGTTGGGCAATAAAGTTATGATCAATAACCATATTGTGCGCAACTGCCATCGGGGCCTGCATAGGGCTTACCCTAGGTTGTCGGGCAAATGCTTGCAGTTTTGACCCGGAACGGAGACACCCTCAACCATGCAACACCAAGACCTGATCGCCATCGACATCCACACCCACGCCGAAGTGAGCTGCTGGAACCCTTTTGACAACTATGGCGAGGAATACGACCGCGCGGCCGACAAGTACTTCGGCTCGAGCCGCCGCCCGACGATAGCCGAGACCATTGCCTATTACCGCGAGCGCAAGATCGGGCTGGTCATGTTCACGGTGGACAGCGAGTCGCAGCTGGGCCGCCGGCGCATCCCCAACGAAGAGATCGCGCAGGCGGCGCGCGAAAACAGCGACATGATGATCGCCTTCGCCAGCGTCGACCCGCACAAGGGCAAGATGGGTGCACGCGAGGCCGAACGCCTGATCCAGGAAGAGGGCATCAAGGGCTTCAAGTTCCACCCCACGGTGCAGGGCTACCACCCCTACGACAAGATGGCCTGGCCCATCTACGAGGTGATCAACCACCACAAGCTGCCGGCCATCTTCCACACCGGCCACAGCGGCATCGGGTCGGGCATGCGCTGCGGCGGCGGTCTGCGCTTGGCCTACAGCAACCCCATGCATCTGGACGATGTCGCCATCGACTGGCCCGACATGCAGATCGTCATGGCGCACCCGAGCTTCCCGTGGCAGGACGAAGCACTGTCGGTGGCCACCCACAAGCCCAATGTCTGGCTCGACCTCTCGGGCTGGAGCCCCAAGTACTTTCCCAAACAGCTGGTCCAGTATGCCAACACCCTGCTCAAGGACCGGGTGCTGTTTGGCAGTGACTACCCGCTGATCACGCCCGAGCGCTGGATGAAGGACTTCGAGGTGGCGGGGTTCAAGCCCGAAGTGATGCCGGGCATCCTCAAGGGCAATGCGGTGCGGCTGTTGGGTCTGGGCTGACCCAGGATGCAGCAACTGGCCGGCGCTGGTCTCGGTTATTCAGTTTTGTAATAACAGAAAGAGGGCCGCCTAGGGGTTTTTGCCATGTCGTGCGCGGGCTGCGGGCCAGACACTGGTTCGGCCACAAGGTGTGGCGAACGACCGTCTTGAGGAGACAGACATGTCCTTGATCAATCGCCGGGCCAGCCTGACAGGCCTGATGGGGCTCGCACTGGCGGGCCTGGCCAGTCCTGCGGCGGCGCAGCAGTCCGTGACCCTGCGTTTCCACCAAATGCTGCCGGCGCACGCGGCCATTCCAGCCAAGGCGATCGCGCCCTGGATCAGGAAAGTGGAGGCTGAATCGGGCGGGCGTCTGAAGATCCAGCAGTTCAATGCCATGCAGCTCGGCGGGGCGCCGCCACAGTTGTTTGACCAGGCCAGAAACGGCGTGGTCGACCTGACCTGGACGGTGCTGGGGTACACCCCAGGCCGTTTCCCCCGGACCGAGGTGTTCGAATTGCCTTTCATGACGGGGTCGGCAGAGTCGTCCTCCAAGGCCCTGTGGGAGTACGTGCAGTTGCATGCCCAGGAAGAGTTCAAGGACGTCAAGCTGATCGCCGTGCACACCCACGGGCCGGGCCTGTTCCACACCAAGACCCCGGTCACCGGGCTCGAGAGCCTGCAGGGCATGAAAGTGCGTGGCGGTTCGCGCATCATCAGCAACATGCTCACCAAGCTGGGCGCCACCCCGGTAGGCATGCCGGTGCCCGCCGTCACCGAATCCCTCTCCAAGGGCGTCATCCAGGGCACCACCATCCCCTGGGAAGTGGTGCCGTCCCTGAAGGTGCATGAACTGGTCCGCAACCACACCACTTTTGCCGGCAAGACGGGTCTGTACACCCAGACCTTCGCGGTCTCGATGAACAAGGCCAGCTATGACAAATTGCCGGCCGATCTGCAGAAGATCATTGACAGCAATTCCGGACTGCTGGCATCAGCCTTCTTCGGCAAGGCCATGGACGAAGGGGACGTGGAAGGCCGCGTGGCCGCCGAGAAGGCGGGCAACACCATCGTGGCGCTGGATGTGGCCGAGACCCAGCGTTGGCGCCGCACTGCATCGACCGTGGCAGACGACTGGCTCAAGGAAGTCAAGTCCAAGGGCATCGATGGCGATCGCTTGCTCAGCGATGCCAAGTCCCTGATCGCCAAGCACAGCAAGTGACCGGTCTGGCCGGGGTGAGCACACCCCGGCGTCACCCGGCGCGCAGCCTTCAGGGCTGGGCCAGGGCCGGCCACTGCAGCAGTTCGGCCAGGCGGGTCACCACCCAGATGGCTTCGGCCGGGCTCACCACTTCCGATGTGTCCTGCAGTCCCTGCAGGCAGTGGGACAGTGCAGCTTCCTGTGTCATGCCCAGCTTGAATTGCTGGGACGCGGTGGTGTCTGTCAGCATCTGTGCCAGGTCTTCGCACAGTTCATAGCGCGCAGCCAGTTCCGGCCAGGGCAGGGTGGGCTTGATCCGTCCGGGCGGCACATACAGTGCCATGAAGCTTGGCGGGATGTCGATCTGGTGGCTGTCGTCCATGCCGTGATTGTGAATGTTTTGCCAGCATCGCCTGAGCCGTTAGGATGCATGCCATGAGCGAACAGACCCTGCACACCCTGGCCGCAGCGCCCGGCCCCGACTTTTCCTTTCTGCCCAGCCAGCGCTACCCCGACCCGCGCATCGAGGTGCTGGACCCCGCGTTTGCCCGGTACCGCATCTTCAGCAGCACGGTGGAGCTGCTGGGCAGCGGCATGCGTTGGGCCGAGGGGCCGGTCTGGTTCGGCGACGGCCGCTACCTGCTGGTCAGCGACATTCCGGGCAACCGCATCATGCGCTACGACGAGGCCACCGGCAGCTGGGGCGTGTTCCGTTCCCCGTCCAACTTTGCCAATGGCCTGGCACGCGACACCCAGGGCCGCCTGCTGGCCTGCGAGCACGGCGGACGCCGCATCACCCGCACCGAATACGACGGCCGCATCACGGTGCTGGCCGAGCGGTTTGACGGCAAGCGCCTGAACTCGCCCAACGACATCGTGTGCCAGCGCAACGGTGCCATCTGGTTCACCGACCCGCCTTTCGGCATCGCCGGCCATTGGGAGGGAGAGAAGGCGGAGCCCGAGCTGCCCCATGCGGTCTACCGCATCGACCCCGCCACGGGCGCATTGCAGCAGGTGCTGACGGACCTGGCCGGCCCCAACGGCCTCGCGTTTTCGACCGATGAACGCCTGCTCTACATTGTCGAGAGCCGTGCCCAGCCGCACCGCAAGGTCTGGGCTTATGACGTGGATGGCGCGGGTCAGCTCTCGGGAAAACGCCTGGTGATCGACGCCCAGGGGCCGGGTGCGCTCGATGGCGTTGCGGTCGACGAGGACGGCAACCTCTGGTGCGGCTGGGGCAGCAATGGCAGTCCGCAGGCGCAGGCCGAGGGTCTGGATGGCGTGCGGGTATTCAACCCGCAAGGCGTGGCGATCGGCCACATACACCTGCCCGAGCGCTGCGCCAATCTCTGCTTTGGCGGGGCGGGGCGCAACCGCCTGTTCATGGCGGCCAGCCATTCGCTGTATGCGCTGTATGTGGAGACCCGCGGGGCCTGAGCTGCTGGGCAGTGCGGCGGCTCAGGCCGCCTCTTGGCGCGCCTTGCGCAGGCGGTCTCGGCTGTTGGAGAGGTGGGTGCGCATGGCCTCCCGGGCAGCGTCGCTGTGGCGTCCGCGGATGGCGTTGTAGATGCGTTCATGTTCGGCGTGCACACGCTGAAGATAGGTCTGGCGTCCCTCAGGGGCCTGGTCGGCGGTCTGGATGCGGGTGCGCGGGATGATGTGTGTGCCCAGATAAGTCATCAGGTCGGCAAAGTGCCGGTTGCCGGTGGCCTTGGCCACTTCCATGTGGAACTGGAAATCGCTGGGCACCGCGTCCGACTGGCTCTGCATCGCTACCGAAAAACTGTGCAGCGCGCTGGCCATCATCGTCAGTTGTTCCGGTGAGGCCCTTTGCGCGGCCAGGCCCGCAGCTTCGGTTTCCAGGCTGATTCGCAATTCGAGCAGAGCGATCACATCGTCCAGCGTGGCCATGTCCTGCTCGGCAATCCGGAAGTTGTGCGTACTCGGCGCTTGCAATGCAAAAGTGCCGATGCCATGCCGGGTTTCGACATGACCGGACGCCTGCAGCCGAGAAATCGCTTCGCGTACCACGGTCCGGCTCACCCCCAGATCGTTCATCACCGCCGATTCGGTCGGCAGTTTGTCGCCCGGCTGGATCAGGCCCGACTCGATCTGCTGCTGCAGGTGCTGAACCACCTCCTGCACCAGGCCGCCACGACGGGCGCGGCCAATCGCGGGAGGGGGGGAGGTCTGTTGGGCATTCATGGTGTGTGCCGAGTCTTGACAGTGTCGATGCAAGCATACACAATCAACAGACATCAGACAACTTACAACTGCCCGGTTCCGCGCACCATGACCTTGCCTTCCCACCACACCCTGCTCATGACCGGTGCCGCCGGTGGCCTGGGTCAGGCCATGCGATCACGACTCAAGGCCAATTGCCACGTGCTGCGTCTGAGCGACATCGGCACCATGGCACCAGCGCAGGCAGGCGAAGAAGTGGTGCCGGCCGATCTGGCCGATGCCCAGGCGGTGCATGGGCTGGTTGCGGGCTGCCAGGCCATCGTGCATTTCGGCGGTGTCTCCACCGAACAGCCCTGGGGCCCCATCCTGCAGGCCAACATCATCGGGGCCTACAACCTCTACGAGTCCGCACGCATCCATGGCGTCAAGCGCATCGTGTTTGCCAGTTCCAACCATGTGATGGGCTTCTACCGTCAGAACGAGGTGGTGGACGCACTCAGCCCGCCCCGGCCGGATGGCCTGTACGGCCTGTCCAAGGCTTTTGGTGAAGACCTCTCGCGCCTGTACTTTGACCGCTACGGCATCGAGACCGCCTGCGTGCGCATCGGCTCCTCCTTTCCCGAGCCCAAGGACCGTCGCATGCTCGCGACCTGGCTGAGTTACGAGGACCTGCACCGCCTGATCACCGCCTGCCTGACGACCCCGGTGCTGGGCCACAGCATCATCTATGGCACCTCTGCCAACAGTGTGAGCTGGTACGACAACCGGCTGGCCAGCCACATCGGCTACCGCCCGCAGGATTCCTCCGATGTCTTCCGCGAAGCCATTTATTCACGCACGCCAGAACCTGACCTGCAGGACCCGGCAGTGCAGTACCAGGGCGGTGGTTTCGTGAAGATCGGGCCCTTGACCTGAAGATTTTTCAGCAGTACCCCTCAACCCAACCAGGAGACAAATGTGAAACTCAAGACATCCTTGCTGGCGCTGGCCGCCGCCTTTGCGATGGGCGTTCAGGCCGCCGAATTCCGCTCGGCCGACATCCACAATGCCGACGATTACCCCACGGTGGTGGCTGTCAAGCACATGAGCAGCGTGCTCGAGCGGCTCTCCGGGGGCAAGCACAAGATCAAGGTCTTCAACAAGGGCGCTTTGGGCTCCGAGAAGGAAACCATCGATCAGGTCAAGATTGGCGCGCTGGACATGGTGCGCGTGAACGTGGCCCCGATGAACAACATCTGCCCGATGACCATGGTGCCGACCATGCCCTTCCTCTTCCGCTCGGTCGACCACATGCGCAAGTCGCTCGACGGTCCGGTGGGCGAGGAAATCCTCAAGTCCTGCGAGCCCTTCGGCTACATCGGTCTGGCCTTTTATGACTCGGGTGCGCGCTCCATCTATGCCAAAAAGCCCATCAAGACCGTGGCCGACACCAAGGGCATGAAGATCCGCGTGCAGCAGTCCGACCTGTGGGTGGCCCTGGTGGGTGCGA
>JACCED010803258.1_pt1 | contig 21453 bp, 23 predicted proteins | sample 7455021 | NCBI WGS metagenome assembly JACCED01 (sample SAMN15323456, study PRJNA562643) | freshwater metagenome | isolation source: river surface water | place: USA:Blue River Watershed | collected 2017-08-19
AAATGCGTGACACGCCACCCCTAACGACTGTTAGGCCGAGGCGGCGTGAGCCGCCACTACTTCACCACTCGCTCACCACTACATCGCCGCCCGACATGCGGATAACCCATAAGCTTTTTGTTTTACTTAAACCCATAAGGTGGCACTCTCTCAGCGGATGGATGCTCCTGATCTGCACAGCCGTCTGATGGACGACGCCCGACGCTACGATCCCGCCGCCCACACTCGTGGGCTGCTCGGGCCGTTTCGCGACGTCATCCTTCTGCAACGGGCGAAGTTCATGAGTTACGAGCAAATCTCCGCCACCTTCGCGCGGCACGGTCTGAAAGTCTCACCCGCTGCGGTCGGGGTGTTTTGTCGCCGGCACTACACCAAGGCAGAGATCGAGCGAGCCCGCCAAAGTCAGGCCTCCAGCCCTGCCCTTGGGCGTGTGCCGGCGGCGCCGGCCAAGGTCGCTCCAGCTCTTGGGGCTTCCGCTCCCGGACCGGCGGCAACCGGCAACGGCAAGCGCGGGCCGAAGATCGCGCGCGACAACTACTAAACCATGCAGACTCCAGAGAAACGCATCATCCTTTTTCCCCAGGACAAAGGCGGCATTGGAAAGAGCTTCGTCGCCGCCTTGCTCCACGACTACCTCTCCGAAGAAAGGGTCCGCGTAAGGGCCTTCGACCTCGACCACGCGAATTCCACGTTCAACCGGCTCGTGCCGGAGGCCGAGTTTATCGACACTGACGTGGACATCGACAAACTCGGGGTGCTCGACCGGATTGTTCATGCCCTCGATGAAGCCGACGTGGTGCTGGTCGACAACCGGGCGACGGGCGGCAGTAAGGTGTTGGCCTATCTTGACGAGGCGCAGCTGCCACACCTACAGGCCGAATTGAACTGCGCGTTGGTGTTCGTGCTGATCGCAACCGATGACAAGGACGCCAACTCGCAGATCGCAGAGCTGATCGACGGTTATGCCGGGCGGGTGCAATGGCTCGTCGCCCGCAACCTTCGCGACAGCGAGTCGCTGCCCCTTTATGGACAGAGCAACTCCCGGCGCCGACTGGCCGAACTGGGGGCCGTTGAGATCGATGTGCCCTGTCTCTTCGAAGTGACCCGCAACCGGCTGCAACAGGCAAACCTGACCGTCGGTCGCGGGCGAACCGCCGACGGCCTTCACCTGCTCGACCGCTCCCGCTGTGTCCGCTTCCACGAGCGCATGGCGGGGGAATTCACCAAGGCGCGGGCTTTGCTCATCGGATGACTCCCGAGGAACTGTTGCAGGCCGAAAACCTGCCGCCGGAGTTGGAGTGGGTCGCAACCCATCACCGCCTGAATCCGGATGATCCGGTGTATCTGCTCATCGCGTGGCACTGGCATCGCGTGAAGTCTTCCGAGGACACACTCCAAGCGGCCATCGTTGAGCTGAAGACGGCATTGGATACCCGCATCGAGGCGCTGGCTGACGCCGCAGATGCGATTGCCGGTGTGAACGCCGTGCTCACCGAAGTGCGGCAGGAAATGGGAAATCGTCCTGCCATTCTGGGGAAGGAGCTCGAAAATCAGCTTAGGCAGCCCGTCGCCGATGCGGTGACCCAGCTCAAGGCCATGGAGAAATCGCTTGGGCCGGTGGCCCGATCATTCCGCATCGTGCGTCACCGGGAACTGCTGGCCGCGCTCCTAACCGGTGCGGCGCTGGGGGCACTGGGCGCGATGGTCCTCCTCAAGTCGTGATCGGACGGAGCCTACTTTCCCTGGCTGCCTGCTTGATCCTGGCTTGGCTGGCTCGGATCAGTCTGCCCGGCTCCACGGGGTATTGGCTCACGGTCGTTGCGCTGGGCACGGCCGTCTGGATCGCCTACCGCGGATTCGCACAAGCCGCCGAGGAAGGTAACCGCGTGGTGCTGAGTCTCTGGGGGCTGAAATGGACTCGCGACGAAGCCTGCTGCCATTTCTTCATCACGGGCGCTACCGGCACGGGCAAAACCGCGCGGGCGGTCGTGCCGATTGTGCATGGGCTTCGGTCCTCAATGCCGGAGACAGGGATACTAGCCGTCGATTCCAAGGGCGTGCTTTGGAAGCCGCTCGCCTCGATGGCCAGGAGCCTAGGGCAGGAGGAATCCTTGCGCCTGATTCGCGTCCGACCGACGCATATTCGCCCAGAGGACTGGACGCCCCCACTTCGGCTCAATCTCCTAGGTATGCCGGATGTTCCTTGGACCACCTATGCCAAGCTGATTGTCGATACCGCTACGGCGGCCGGCCAGCGCGGCGGCCAGGCTTTCTTCAAGGAGACGGCCCGGGATGTCATCACTCACGCCATGCATGCGCTGGAGGCGGCGGATCTGCCGGTGACCCTCGCCAACGTCCACGACATGATCTGCATTTCGACCGAGCTGACGAAAGTGCTCGCCCGACTGGCAGAACGACCGGGACGCGCGGCCGAGATTGAACTCCAGTATTTCAAAGACTTCGCCGACCAACCTCCGGAGCAAAAGAGCGGCACCGTCTACACCGTCGCCAATTTCCTGCGCCCCTACACGCCACCGGACATCGCCGATGTCTTTTGTTCGGTGGAGCCGAATTTCTCCCTGACCGAGGTCGATGCGGGACGGCTCATCTGCTTGTCGGTCCCGCAGACGTATCAGGTGGAACGCCGTTATCTCAACCTGCTCGTGAAGCAGCTGTTCTTCCTGCACGCGTTTCGGCGGTTCGATCTCGAGCCCGAGGAGCTCCGCCGGCGGAACATGATCGTTCTCGCCCTCGATGAAGGTCAGAAGACTACCCTCGTATCGGAGGATGGCTTCGCCGACCACACGACCGTGGACGAACTTCGTGAGGCCGGCGTGTGCCTGATTTCCGCGACCCAGACGCCGCTGTCACTCTACGCAGCCTTCGAGACCGAGCGAAAGGCGGACGTGTTCATGGCAAACCTGCGCACTCAGATTCACTTTCGGGCCGCAGACGAAAAGGGCGCCAAAATCATCTCCGACAAGATGGGCGGACGGGAACTCCGCAAATACAGCGGCGGGGTCAGCGCTGGCCGCGCCTCCCGCAGCTGGCAAATGGTTGATGAACCTTGGTTCAAAACAGCCGTGCTCCAAGCGATGCCCGAGGGCCGAGCAATCGTCCGGCATCCTGCGAGGCTTGGAAAGCCGCTCCTGAAAAGTCTGCCGTTCACTTCGTTTACCCGGGCCAACGAATACAGCGCCGAGCCAGAAGGCGCGTCAGGGACCTAGTTCCGCCCGGGAATGATCGTCGGCCCGCCGATTACGGCGATCGCGTGGAGGCGCTTTTGATTCGGCAGGGCTTTGCGGGAGACACGCGCGGGGGTAGAAGACTTGGCCTCGCACGCAGGGCCATCAATTGATTCGAGGTAGTCCTCAACCAGGCCTTTGCCGTCGCGGCAACGCAGGGTGTGCGCCATGAGGTCGAAGATGTCCGGCGCACGCCTTCCGAGCTTACGGGAAAGGCTGCGCACCGCATCGGAGTAGGCCGAAAGATCAGCCACAGGGAGGGCGAGCACGATATGAACAACAGGGAACGGAGATTTCATGAATCATGGTTACTGACGTTTAACCAAGTGCTCCGTCCGGCCCGATTACAGAGCACAACCAATACGAGCTAGGTTGATGAAGCGGCACCAAGGGCACCGCGCAGTTATGTTGATGCAAGTCTACAGCAGAAGGAGGCCCGCTGTCTTTGATATATTCACGATTCTCTTTTATGATTACGCGGTTCTCACCTTCGGAAGAAACGAGCGCGGCGGCGCACCAAATAATTTCGTGAAGCGAACGGTCAGGTGGCTGTGATCGGAAAACCCGGTCATGTGCGCAACCTGACCAACCGTATAGGTCCCGGTTTCAATCAGCGCCTTCGCGCGCGCCAGCCGGGTTCGCAGAATATATTGTTCACAGGTCAGGTCCGTGGTCGCCTTGAACAGCACGTTGAAATGACTTGGGCTGAGCCGGGCCTCCTTGGCCAGAGTGGCCACAGGTATCCGATCCGCCAGATGCGCGTGAACGTAGTTCGCAACCCGTTGCATCGACTCGCCGCTCAGGCGACGCACAACCGAGCGGGACGAGCCCCGGCCTCGCGCAATCGATTGCACGACTCTCGATGCCAGGCAAAGTCCGAGCGCCACGGCATGCGCCCGACTGTCATCACGTAGCGGGATGCAGGTCTGTCTAATTTCGTTGGTCAGCCCACCGATCAGCGGATCGCGAAGGTTTAGTTCGCTGAATGACTCGATCATGACCCCCTCGATGGCCGGATGGCTGAACTGCCGCAGCCAGCTTTCGCTCAAGTAGAGCATGATGATGCCCGCCTCATTCATCCAGCTTTTCGTGTGGCGGATACCTGGAGCGAGAATCACGAGGTCTCCTTGGCCGATCACCCGGCTGTGCTCCTGCCCGGTCGCTCCCAACCACGTCACGCAACAGCGCGCAGGTTCTAGCGCGATCAGGATCTTGGTCGCAGCAAGCTCATGCTCCGGCCAATCCTTGGGCCGCTGCCGGTCACAATAGATGCTAACTCCCGGGCCATGGGTGAGGGCGCGGCGGTTCGGCAGAATCGAGGCGGGAAGCTGAAGCGATTCGAAGGTGGTGAAGTTGTGTGGGGTTTTGCCACGTGGAGATACCATAGCAGCGGCGGCGCGCCGCTGTTACGTGGCCCTTCGTTTCAGCGGAGCTAACTAAGGATAGCGACTGCCGCTGCGCGGGGCTTTGATTTAACCACGAATTGCTTTTATTTATCGACGATGACCGATTCCTAGCTCGCTCTGGTTAGAGCGGCCGCAACGCCAGACAATTTTGCGAGGCGTCCACTTCGATCCGTCCTGACGCGGCGCCATGGGCGAAAAGCGACCTGACCACGGCGTCCTGTAGATGCCGTTCGATGGTCTGCCGGAGCGGCCGGGCGCCCAGTTGCGGATGAAATCCCTCGCGGATCAGGAATTCCAAGGCATCGCGCGAAATCTGAAGATCGTAACCCGCGTGCCCGAGCCGGGCGACCTCCGACTGGAGATGTAGTTCAGCAATCTCCCGCTGGATCTGGGGAGTGAGGCGGCCGAACACGAGCTTGTCGGGAATTCTCGCCAGAATCTCGGGGCGAAGACACTCGGCGAGACGGCGTAGAACCGCCTGTTCGATGCTGGCCGGATTGGAGCGAGCCATGCGCATGGCCTCACCAGCTCCCACGTTGGAGGTGAACGCGACGTAGTCATCCAGGAACGAGACGACCTTGCCGCTCGCCAGCGTCAGTCGTCCCGGCTCCAGGAGCTGGATGAACAGGTCGAAAACCTTGGGGTGGGCCTTTTCCAACTCGTCGAATAGCCACACCCGCGGGGCGGGAACAGGCACGTAGCGGCCAATCGCTCCATCGTCGGATGCCCCCGTGCCCAATAGCCGCTCCAGTGCATCGTCTCGCTGGAATTCGGAGAGATCTAGTCGGCAAACATGACCGGGACCAAACAGATGCTGCGCCGCCAGCAGAACCAGTTCGGTTTTGCCGGTGCCGGTGGGACCGACCGCCAGAAGCGTTCCCCGAGGTTTATCGCGTCGAACAAGCCCCATTTCTCCGCGGGTGAAGATCGCGGCGGCTTTACCGATAACATGGTCCTGGCCACGCAGGCGGGAACGCAGGTGCGATTCCAAGTCACGAAGGTGCGTAAGGCGATCCGGGGCGATCATTTCGTCTTGGCGCGGTTGCCCACCATGCGTGGGCGACGAGGGAAATCCGCGAGGAACTTCTTTACTGCCGCTACCCAGGCATCCGGTTTGGGAGCAGCCCGGAGCACTGCCCTGACTACATAAGCGCGATTGGCCGAGATGTCCTTGGCCGCAAGGTCCGTGACGACTTGGTCAAGTTTGGCGATGAGCCGAGAGGGCAGGTCAACGGTGGGTATTCCGGCGACATTGTCGGTTTCGCGCGGCCCACCCTTGGCGCTGTAGTCACGGTGAAGCAATACGGCGGCGGCGAACATCTCGGTTTCCGATGTCAGCTCGATCAAGGCGCGCAGCACCGTGCCGCGCCTCACCGCCGCCCCCAGACGCCTAAGTTCTACCGTCTGGTGATTCAGGGCCGTCATGTCCGCCGGGTAGAAGGAAAAGCTCACTTTGATCGGTGCGGAAGCCTCGGAAGTCATCAAATACCCATAAACCCATAGGAAAAGATTTGACAAGGCTGTAATTATCTTATGGGTTTATGGGTAGATGACAAACCACTCCATCCTCCTTTCGGCCGTCCTGCCTCAGCCCGTATTCGGCCAAATCCAGCAGCTCAAGGACGGCTTCGGGTTGGCCTTAGCGGTCCTCTTCATGTTCGGGTTTTTCTGGGGCGTCATCAAAATCTGGTCCGGGGCGAACGCCATCAGCAAGGGCGATCCCGACGGCAAGGCCGGCATAGTGGCCGGAATCATCATCGCGGCAGCGGCTACCATCATGGCCGCACTTTTTACGATCTTCGGCCTCCAGGACGCCGTGATCACCCCCCGGTTCTAAGCATGACGGAAATAAGGCACACTGAGACCAATGCAGCTGACGATTCGTCCGGACGGGCGTTCGGTCTCGATGGGAATCTCTACCTGCCGGTCCTGCTCACTGTCTTGGGAGCATTGGCTCTCTTCGCCGTTCTCGGCCTCCTGCTTCGCGTGCCCTACCTGCTGGCGGCGGCGGTAAGCGGAGCACCGCTGGCGACCGTTATCGCCTGGGCGCTCCTCCTCAAGCAGGGCAAGCCGCGTGGTTACGACCGGGACGTGATCGAACAGTGGCTCGGGGGCGGAAGTTTTACCCGTGTTGGCTCAGATCAAAGGGGGCTGACTGAATGAGGCCCCACGACAAAGCCCCCAACGGTGTGTTCTGCGAAGGGATGATACTTTATGGGTTTCCCGAGCGCGGCGCTATTGCGGCTAAGGGCTTCTGGGTCGAACCGCCCGACGTTCGCGGAGCAAGCTTCGCGAAGCTCAACGCGCTCCAGGACCAGATCCGGGCCTTGCTGGCACTGGCCACGCCTGGACGCCGCCTTCAATTCCAGTGGTCATGCGATTCCGATTATCGACGGGAGTTGCTGGCCTATCGCGACGCGACCCAGTCGGTCACCGACGAAGCCGTGCGCGCCCTGCGCACGGAGCGGTTCTCCCGCTACTGGTCCCGCATGCACGCCCGAAGCCTGCGTCGGGAGCGTCTCGCCGTGTTCCTGTCCGTGGAAATCACCCGCTACTCCGGCGTCACCCGCACGGTTGGCGGACTCCGATCCCACTACGGAGCCATCCTCGCCGAAATGTCCGCGCAGTTCACGGATTTTGCGGACACGCTGAGAACCCTCTTTCATGGCGAAGCCATCATCCGGGCGATGGGCGACGAGGACCACTGCGCCTTCCTGCGGGAGTTCCTCAATCCGACGCTCGGCGCATGGGATAACCGCCCGCTGCCGGCCTGTGATCCGCAAGCCACTATTCAGGAGCAGTGCTGGTTGGGTGAAGGCATCGGGCAACCCGACGGTGGGTTCTACCTCGACGGTAACTACCATGCCATCCTCACCCTGGACCGCTGGCCCCAGCGCACCCACCCCGGCATCGTCACTCACCTGACGGGACTGCCATTCCTCGACTACCGCATCACCGTCAACCTGACGCCGGGGCAAGCACGCGGTGAGATCAAGCGCGAGGAACAGGCCATCGAGCGACTGGCCGGTGAATACACGGAACGCCGCCGGCACTCGCTGGTGGTGGCCATGCGGAAGAAGGAGCGAAAGGTGGAGAATCTCGCAGGGGGCTTTGTTCGCCCGTTCGAGGCCAGCTATATCATTCGCGTATGGGCACCGACGCACGAGGCGCTGCGGGAGAAAGTGTCGGCCATGCAGGCGGCCATCCATGCTATGGACGGCGCGCAGTATTTCGAATGCTCCGTCCCGACCACGGCGAAGAAGCTGTTTTTCGCCTCCTGGCCGGGCTGGACCCACTCCTCCTACCGGCACCGGAACCACTACGCCGAGGACAACTACCTCGCCGATTTGCTGCCTTTCTCCGCGACCTTCACCGGTGCCTTGGATCGGGCCGAGGCGATCTACGACGGCAGCCACCACAATCTGGTGGGCGTCAGCACCGAACTCCGGGGTTCGCCGCAACATGCCGTTTTGCTCGGCATGACCGGAGCGGGGAAGTCGGCCGTGATGCACGACCTGCTGGTCCAGACCGGCGCGCTCTTCAGCTACACGGTCATCATTGAGGAGGGGCTTTCCTATCGGGCGTTCACGGAATCCCTCGGGGAGAAACCCATCATCGTCCACCCGGATGCGGCATTTACGATCAACTACCTCGATACCCAGGGGCTGCCGCTCTCGCAGCTCCATCTGGCGAGCGCGGTCGCCCTGCTATCACGCATGGTCGGAATTCCGGACAGCGAGGAGAAGCTCGCCCTCCGCGGGGCTCAGCTCACCCAGTATCTTCACCAGCTCTACCATGACGCCTATGCGGACTGGGCACGGCGCAATCCCGACCGGGTGGAGGAAGCCCTCCGCCTCGCCTGTGCGGTTCATCTTTGGCGGCAACGCATGCCGGTTGGCGCGACCCCGCTGGATGCATTTGCGGAGTTGAGAGAAGGTGAAGCCTCCGAGCGGCCCGAGGTGATTGAGTTCATGCGACGGATCGAGCCGAACACGCTCACCGCATTCGCCCAGGACCCGGCAACCTCGCGACTCGTCCCTCAGACCGCCTGCGCCCTTTTCGGGCCGACGGATCACCCGACACATGGCGCGCTAGTTGATCTCCTCGCCTACGCCCGAGTGCCGGAGCATCCGAAGGAAGAAATCGATCGGTTGGCGACGCTCCTCCGGGCTTGGAGTGCCGACGGGGCTTACGGGCAGATGTTCGACGGTGTGACCAATGTGTCCCTCAACCGTCGCGTCGCGCACTTCGAACTCGGCTACGTGCCCGAGCAGGCGGTCGAACTCAAAGCCGCCGCAGGTCTCCTCGTCTCCGGTTTTGCGCGACAACGAATCCTTGGCCTGCCGCGCGCGCAGCGCAAACGCATCGTGTTCGAGGAGGTCGCCCGTTTCCTCGACGTGCCCGGTGGCGAGAAGATCGTCGCGGAGAGCTACGCCCAACTCCGCAAGTTCAACTGCTGGGCGGTCAGCATCGTCCAGCAGTATGCCAGGTTCCGCCAGTCTCGCGTGCGGCCGGCGGTGATCGGCAACGCCAAGCAGTTTTTCCTGATGCGGCAGTCCGACCGGGCGGACCTGGCCGATCTCGCCACGGATCTCGCCCTGCCGGAGAGCGCACTGGATGTGATCCAGCGCTACCCGCTGCCGGAGCAGCTGCCCGATTCCGGACGCTACTCCTCGCTTTGCTACTTCGCTCCCACGGCGCAGCCGCCGCAGTGCGGCACGCTTCGTCACATTGAACCCAGGAAGGAGACCACCTCCCATGCCGTATCGCCTGCTGCCTAGCCTGATTTGTCTCCTCGTGAGCGGCTGTGCCACGCCCCATCCGGTTGAGAACACCGGCGAGGAGGCGTCCCGCGCTGCGGCTCGTGCGGCGCGAGAGCGCTACCGCGCCGTGCAGGACGCACAGCGTCCCGCGCCGGCAAACCGCGATTACGAGATCATCACCGTGACCCGTCCGGAAAGCGCCGAGGACGGAGTCATCCGGAAACCCTTCACCGATACCCTTCGCATCCCCCGCACTCCATGATCTCTCGCTTCCTCGCCTTCCTTTTCCTCACGCCAGCGCTGTTTGCACAATGGATCGTCCACGATCCGGGCAACACGGCGGTAAATAGTGCCATCCAATCCGCGCAGGCCGCCAGCCACCTGGAAGTGCTCCGTCAATGGGCCACCCAGCTTGAGGGGCTGAATCGCCAGATTCGTCAGCTCGAGGACCAGCTCGCCGAGCAACGCCGTATCCGCGAAGTGATTGGGAATCCGAGTCTCGCCGGTTCGCAAGTGGTGCTCGATCGGCTGGCTCCGGACGAACTGGCGCGAACCTATAGCGAGACGCTTCGGGTAGTGCGTAGGTTGGCCGACGCTACGGCGTCTTTGCGCCGAACCGCCGAAGGCATCTACGGGCAACTGGATGACCGGACCTCGTTGCGGCAGTCCTTCGAGCGGCAGGGTTCGAGTTACTTGCGCTACGCAACGGTGGAGCAGCAGGCCGATCAAGCGGCCCGCGTGTTTGATGAGACGACCGCGCGGCAGGTGGCGCTTCAACGTGACCTGTCGGAGACCCTGTCCGCACTGAAGTCCGCCACGACCCAGGCCGAAGTCGACAAACTCAACACCAAGGTAGCGGCGCTCAACGGACAGTTGGCCGTGATGGCCGCCCAGCGGCGCGACGAGGCCGACAAGCTTTTGGCGCAACAGATCCAGAACGAGAATCAGGCCGCAAAGGAACGGCAGGACCTGCTGGAAAAGCAGATCGCCGAGGAGCGCCAGTCGCTGGGCGTCATCAACGTCTGGCAACGCAGCGTGCGCGTCACGCCCGACACCTACACCCGCCGATGAAGAAAATGACTCCTATCCTGATCATCGTCGTGCTTGGGTTGCTTGTCGGAGGCGTGTTCCTGTTCCGGGAATTGCGCCGGGCTCCGCTCATGCCCCCGGATTACGACCATCCGGCCAAACCGGTCAACGACTGGCAGCGATCCATCCAGATCGACCCGCGCACGGACTATACGGGCACCGGTTCCAAAAAAGCGCCGGTCCCGGAGCGGCTTCGCATGGAAGAGCAGCGCCAGCGGCCCGAGGAGGGGAGAAACTGATGGAGAACTTTGCTCCAGGCCTGCGCGACGCGATCATCGGACTGACCGATGCCCTGCGTTTCGTCGTCTTCTTCGTCGCCGTCGTCGGGCTCATGCTGCAGGTGCAGCGGGCCCGCGCGGACATGGAGGGCCTCATTCGTCCGGTGGTGCGCAGCGTGCTGTTGATCGGGCTCATTGCGACTTTGCCGCACTGGTTCGGCTTCACGGAGCGGATCTTCCTGAACGTCGCGAACGCCGTGAACGAGCGCTACACGGAGCATCCGATGCAGGCCGCCGCCTTGCTCCGGGACAGCGTGGCGGAAAATCCCAACGAGTTCAGTTTACGCCGGGTCGGCGAGTCCCTTTACCGCGCGACGCTGTGGGCGGCGGCAAAGTTGGTCGTGCTGATCGCGAGTCTGCTGCAACTGCCGTTTCTGTTGCTCCAGTATCTGTTGAAGCTGCTTTGCTACCTGTTTCTGCCCGTGGCACTGGCGCTGATGCTCGTGCCGTCCCTCGCGTCCTTGGGCACGCGGTATGTGCAACAAACCCTCGCCGTGTTGTCGTGGCCGGTCGGGTTCGCCGTCACCGAGCTGGTTGCCTACCATCTTCTCACCGCCTACCAGCAAAATTTGGCGACAGCCTATGGACTGGCTCCCGGCGAGATCGACGCGGCCTCGTTTGCGAGCCTGCTCGGCGGCTTGCTGGCAGCATTGTGGCTGATTCTGGGCACCATCGGGACGCCTTTCCTGATGCAGGCCCTGATTTGCTCGGGGTCTCCCTTGTCCGGTGGAGGTCAGTCGGGACTCCAACAGCTCTACGCCGTCCAGCAACTCGCATGGATGGTCAAGTCCCTGAAGACCGGAGGTGCCGCGCTTCCTGCCGCCATCGGCAAGGGCGGTCCAGCGAGCGGAACGAACGGCGGACCGTCGGGACCAGCCGCTGCCTCGATGCCGCCGCCACCACCGGCTGTGCCACCCCCTGAGCCGAGCGGAGCCATGCCCTCGGCACAGCTCCCGGTTCCTCAAACCACGATCTGACCGTGCCCATGAATCCATCTCCCTTACGCGAAACTGCCGTTCCCCGCCATCGGACCGAACTGCCTCAGCCCCGGCCACGGGGGTGGCATCCGCTCGATCTATTCGTCAACCCGGCCCTGGCCGCGCGCATCTGGTCCCTCGTCGCGGTTGGCGCCATCGGTCTGACCGTCGTGCAGCCATTTCTGATCATCCGCGCGTATCGGACTCAGGAGCGGGTCGTCATCCTTGATGGAGCCGGCTCTTTTCACGTCAGTCCGCTGATTGGCTTTGAAGACGCGACCCGGCTCCACGAACAGCATGCGTTGCTCGCCTGCCTGGCGCTTCTACAGCGCAATCCCACGGGATTCGATCAACCGGAACTGCTCGAAAAGCTGTTCCTCCCGGAGGCGCTGCAACATGCCCGATCCGATTGGGCACGTGCCGCGGAGGAGTTTTCGAGGAAGAACCTCCACCAGAAGGCGGAGGTTTTGAAACTCACCGTCCTCGAAACTCGCGAGCATGTCGTGCTCGTTCAGGCGGAGGGCCAGCTGATCCGGACCGGCACGGTCGGACAGCAATCATTCACGGAAGCGCCTGCTTTCACCGCGCGATTCACCTTCGCGCGCAATCCCAACCTCGCGGCCAACGCCCGCTTTCCCCTCGCCGTATGGAACTACGAACTGTCCTTCTGACCCTGATCCTTTGCTTGGCCGGAGCCGGAACGGCGCTCGGCCAGGTGCTGCGCTACCCGCTCGATGATCGCGCGACCTACACGGTGCGCATTGGAACGGACGCACCCACGACGGTGATGTTTCCAGGACCGGTGACTGCCCTTGATGCCGCCGGTATCTCGACGAGCCCCGAGGATAGACCGCAGGTGCTTCTGTCCCATCAAGCGGGAACACGGTTCTTCACCGTGCGCGCGCTCCGTGCCGGCGCGACGGCGGCGGCGAATGTCGTATTCCGAGACCGGGTCTACGCTTTGGCCTTCGCTTCAGAAGGCGAACCACATCGCACCGTCACATTTTACGAGCCGACGGGTGAGCCTGCGACAAGTCTGCGTCCGCGGCCAGATCGCCTGCTGGCTCTGCTCGATCTGGCCAAGAACTACGCGGTGCTGGCGCAGCAATACCCGGCGCTGGTGCAGCGCGTCGAACGCATCACGCCGAATACCTCCGGCGTGCACGGCGAACTCACGGCGGTAATCGAAGAGGTGTTCGGCTTCTCCGACGAAGATGCGTTGGTGCTGCGGATCAGGGCCGAGAATCGAGGCGAACACGACTATCGCTACGCCCCTTCGCATCTCGGCGTGAGAATCGGATCGACCGTCTTTCCCGTGGGCCTGACCGATGCGGACGGGGTTATTCCGGCCGGACGCGCGGCAGCCTTTCACTTGGTAGTTGCCGGGAATCCGGACGGCTCCCGAGCCCGCCTGTCCTTAAAGAACACTTTTACGGTCGCATTGCCGGCCGCTGCGGCACGCGAATGAAACTGGATAAACAGTTCATCCAGTCGCCGACGGGACAATTGGTCGTCATCGGTGTGTTGGCCGTTCTTCTCGCTGGCGTCATTGGGTGGCAGCGCACCCAGCGCCCCGCGTCCCGCATGCCAGATCCGGCGGCAACGGCTCAAGCGCCCCTGCCCAAGGTGATTCAGCGGACCGGTGCGCGGTTCGAGCCACCGGTTCCTCCCAGCCCGACACCCTCGGCGGCTCCCGCAACGACGCCGGCACGCATCACACCCAAAGTGCTGCCGCTGAGCGTGGTTGCCGCGTCACGCGACTCCGCATCGCTGGAGCCTCTAGCCATGGCGCCGTTTGGGCGGATGATTCCCTGCGAGACCGTGGTCACGTTGGAGTCGAACCGGCTGGCGACACCGGTGATCGGGATCGTGACCGAGGACGTGTGGGAGGACGGCCGTTTGGTTGTTCCAGCGGGAGCTGAAGTCCACGGACGCGCCGCCTTGGACCGCGCCCGTGAACGACTCGCGGTCGAGGGCACCTGGACGATCATTTGTCGCAAACAGAGGGAGATGTCCGCGCGCGAACTACGGGTGAGCGGGATCGCCTTGGAACGGTCGCTGGCAAATGCCGAGACCGATGGGTCCGCCGGTCTTCGCGGTGAAGTCATTCGGACGGATGACTGGCGCGAACTGAAACTTTTCACCGCAACGTTCCTTTCGTCGGCCACCACCGCGCTGCAAGACACCCGGACGACGGCGGGGCTGATCGGTGAGTCCAATCTGCCGGTTGCAAGCATGCGCAACTCCTCTTTGGCGGGCGTGAGCGCCGTGCTGCGTGAATACGCCCAGCAGGTTCGAGAGGCCATCGCGAAGGACGGGTTCTACCTCCGCATACACGCCGGCAAGCCCTTCTACCTTTACGTGACCGAAACCATCAACGGAGGCACCTCCACGGTGGCTCTGAACCAGGAGATCCAATCCAAACCATGAAAACGCTTTTGCCGCTCATTCTTACCCTGTTGGTCGGCTGTCAGTCCTCGCCGCCGCTGGTCACGGCACCCGGGCCACTGCCACTCGCCGAGTCAGCCCAACGAGCCGATGCGCGTATCCCTGCCGTCGTCGGTCACTACACCCTCGGTGCTTACGTCGACCCCGACAACGAATTGATCCGCCATGAGGCCCATGCGATTCAACGGCTGGAGGCGGAATCACGCTGGGATCTTCGGCCAATTACACCGTTGGTTGCGCCAAACCCGCCCCTGACAGTCGATCCGACTGCCGTCGCCGTCGCACCGGACACGCCGGTGGCCACGGACAAGCCATCGGAAATCACGAAAGAGCAGGTCGCGACACAAGTTCAGCCGTCTGCGCCGCCGCAATCCTTGCCCGAGAGGTCCAGTTTGACCGAGATTGCAGCAATCGCGCCCAATGCGGATGGAGTCATCGATCTCTCCGTCGTCGCCCGCGATCCAGCCGAAGACGCCAATCCCTTCGCCGTTCGTGCCGCCGCGCAGGAGGCCAGCCGGGAAATCGCGCTCGCTGTCGGTGGCCTTATTCACGGGGCAGCTCCCTGTGCCCTGATCAATGGCCGCTCGGTCGAACCGGGCGAAACCATCGAGTCATTGACCGTGGTTCGTCTGGAGCCGGATGCGGTCCTGTTCCAGCACGCGGGTCGATACCTCCGTGTTCCCGTCACCGAAAAACCGGTCCGCGTGCGTTTGCCGCTCTGAGCATGACTGCCTTTGCCGCCACCTTCATCGATCGTCAGGGACGTCGCCAACACGGGCGTTTCAACGCGCGCGATGCGCGCCAGTTGCGCGAGGAACTCCGGGCGCGCTCGCTCTGGCCGGTTGAAATCACGCTCGCTACGCCTGACCGCAAAGCCGCAAGGCTTGTCATTCCCGCGCGCGACCTGGTCCCGGTGTTGCATCAGATCGAGCTGCAGTTGCGTGCCGGAGTCACGGCTGACGAGGCCTTCCGGCAACTGGCCGAAGATGCGCCGCCGGGGCCGATTCGGCAGGTTCTGGAGCACGTCCACCGGGAAGTTTCCCATGGTCATCCGATCCATCAGGCGTGCCGTCACTTCCCCCGCGTGTTTCCACCGCATCTTGCTGCGGTCATCGAGGCGGGAGAGGTTTCGGCCCAGCTCCCCGAATCGTTGCGCGGGCTGGCGCACCACGTTGCCAGCGCTGACGACCTTCGGCGCACCGCGCGACGGGCGATGATCTATCCGGTCGTCGTGCTGTCGGCCACCGCGGGCCTGGTCGCGTTTCTTCTGGGCGGTGTCGTTCCCAAGTTTGCCGAAATCTTCACCTCCCTGCGGGTTGAACTTCCCGCCATCACCGTCCTCCTCGTTCGCACCAGTGAGCTGACCCGCCATCACTGGGATGCATTGTTGTTGTTGGTTTCCCTTTTTGCCGGGCTGGCGTGGTTCACGAGCCGGCATCCGCGTCTGCGCGCGGCTCGTGACCGAATCGTTCTGCGGATTCCCATTCTGGGGGAGACCTTGTGCCTGCTTGCGACAGCCCGGTTTGCGGGTCACTGCCGGCTGTTACACGACGCCGGCATCCCGTTGTTGGACGCCCTTTCGACCGGTGCAAAGCTGACCGGGCATTCCGTGCTGGAGGCGCAGTTGTTGCGCGCTCGGGAGTCCGTGGCCTTGGGCCGGCCACTCTACGCGGCCCTACCGAAGGACAGTGCCTTTCCACGCTTTCTCGTGCCCGCGCTCAAAGCTGGGGAAACCACCGGTCAGTTGAGCGCGGCGCTGCGCCATGTCGAGGACTACGCATCCAGCCGGGCGCGGGAGCGACTTGCCGCTGCGCTCGCGCTGCTGGAACCGGTGCTGCTCGGGCTGCTCGCCGCGGCCGTCGGAGCCATCGCTCTCTCGTTTTTCCTCCCCCTCGTTTCGCTGCTCGGCGGCGTCAACGCCCACTGACCATGACTTACTCTTGCTCCAAACGCCGAATCGCAACCGGAGGGTTCTCGCTACTGGAAATCGTGCTCGTTCTCTTTGTCATGGGCGTTCTCACGGCCGTCCTGTTGCCCTCCGCGCGGGACATCATCGAACGCACTCAACGCGAGGCCGAGAAACGCTCCCTCGCTGAAATCGCCGAGGTGATCACCCGTTCGTTCGAAGCGACCGACCTGTCGGGACACAACATCGCTGCCTTGCCGGGAACCATCGGGGCGGCGGATTCACCAACCCAGTTTTCGACTTCCACCACGTTGCCGTATGCGACCACCGATGCTTCATCGTGGTTTGCCAAGGTCGCTCGGCTGCGCGGAATCACGCCGTCGATCGGGTTGGCCCCGACCACCGCGGTTCAGCCTGAGATTGCGAAGATCGCATTCAATGCCAACGGCAACCCTCGTCTGCTGTTCGCGGCCCCGGCCGAGAACGGCCGGCAGAGGTTTCTGCTCATCAGCCTTGCGGGTCGGACCGAACAGCTCGCCTTGCCCGCTTACGAGCCAGGAGCTGCATGGTTCGATGCCATTTGGAATCACGACTGGGAGAGCCGTAGTGCCGGCCTGCCGGCCTACTGGCTTGCTCGCCTGACGGCGGCCCAAGCGGCGGCGTGGACGGCGGGACCCGGTGGCCTGACCCAGACCAGCAGGCTCTGTGTGCGTCGCATTGTCCTGCCGAAGTTCACGCTCACGGTGAACAACAACCATCCGACCGAACAAGCGTTCGTGTCGTTCAACAACACCCCGGCGGCCTTCACGGCACCGGCGAATAGTGGGGCTACTGTCACGCCCGAGATACTCGGCGGACGCCTCATCACCCTCAATCGCGGCGCTGTCTGGCCGGGCGTCGAGTCCCTGCGTTTTCACCTCCGGGAAAACGCATCCGTCACGCTCCAATGAACAGACTCATTCTCATTCTCTTTGTCCTTCTCGGGCTCGGTTTCGCGACCGCCGAAGCCGCACCTTACACCACAGTATTCGTCGTCACCAATCGGACCATCACGATCCCCGCCGGCGGTTACACCGTCAGTTTTCAGGTGGATTGGTTCGGTGACGACTACCCGCAATCCAGCGCACCGGGCCGCATCGAACTACGCGACGCCGGGGGCAATCTCCTCGGCCGCGTTTCCGCGACGCACTACCGCACAGGTGGAGCCAGTGTGAGCGCTACCGTCGGTTCGATCAGCAATGTGTCGTCCTTCATCAACATCTTCGCGGTCGACGGAAGTCCGGCGGACGGAAGTTTGTTAGGCGATTGGAACATCACCGGGGTTCCGGCTGGGCAATATACACTCCGGTTTTATGAATACCGCACCGACCGAACTGGAACCTATGCGACCACGGTCTGGACGGAGACATGGTTTCGCGATGGCTGGAGCAACAGTTCGCCGCCGACCATCAGCTGGACGGTGGCACCCGCTTCCGCAGGCCACGGTCAGGGTTACTCGGTTACGGCTCATGGCCACGATGACGATGGCGACCTGACTCAAGTAAACGTCTGGAAAAACGGGCAGCCCTTCGCATTTGCCGGTGGCGGCGACGGTCGCGACCAAGATTCAGGCAACCCCACCAGCGACAACGGCCCCCAGACGGTGGTGTTCACGGCCCAAGCGGTGGATGCCACCGGGGCAACCTCCCCGATGATCACGCACGTCGTGAACATCGGCGCTCCGGCGAATCAGGCACCCTCGGTTGCGCTGACTGCCCCGGGCAACCAATCGGTTACCCAAGGCACGACGCTTACCCTGAGCAGCCGGGCCACTGACACCGACGGCAATCTCACCAATCACAACCTCGACATCCAGCGGCCCGCAGGCGACTGGAACTTCCAAGGCGGATTTTCGGCCGGAGAGCCGTTTCAAGGTGGCCCGGTCGGCAGCACGGCCGACTCCACTCGCACCGCGAGCTTCACGTTCAGCGACGTGGGCGTCTACACGATCCGTGCGGCGGCGAATGACGGCAGCGGCTGGGTTCATTCGGGCTCGGTGTCGATCACTGTCACCGCTGCGCCCCCGGTGAACCGGGCTCCAACGATTAGCTGGATCTCGACGCCAGGGAGTGTCGCGCATCAGGCGAGCTACTCGGTTTCCGCGCGAGGTGAGGATGCGGACGGCAACCTGACTCAGGTGAATGTCTGGAAAAACGGCACCCCCTTCGCGTTTGGGGGCGGTGGCTCAGGATATAGCGCTGATTCGGGCAACCCTTCGATTGATTCCGGGCCTCAGGTGGTCACTTTTACCGCGCAAGCGGTCGATGGCAGCGGCGCCGTCTCCGCCGTCATCTCGCAGACGGTCACGGTTGGAAATGCTCCGCCGACCCAATACACCCTTAGCACATCCGCCGGTGCCGGGGGCACGGTCTCAGCTGGAGGCGTCTACGCGAATGGCACCGTTGCCTGGATCACGGCCACCCCCGACGCGATTCATGATTTTTCCGGGTGGAGTGGCGACGCTTCCGGCTCCGCCAATCCCTTCGCAGTCACGATGGATCGGAGCAAGTCGGTGCAAGCCGTCTTTGCCCTCAAATCCTATCCGCTTGTCACTGCCGCCTCCACCGGTGGCTCCGTGACGGCTGGCGGCAACTATCCGCACGGCACGACGGTGACCGTTTCTGCCACGGCCGCACCGAACTACCGATTCACCGGCTGGGCCGGTGATGCCAGCGGCTCCGCAGGCGCCGTCGCGGTGCTCATGACCGGGGCGAGATCCGTTCAGGCACTCTTCGTGCCGAAGTCGGCCCAGACGATTTCGTTTCCCGTGCTCCCAGATCAGAGCCTTGGGGCCGGGCCGGTCACGTTGAACGCCACGGCGACTTCAGGTCTGCCGGTGACTTACGCCGTCGTCAGCGGTCCGGCCACCATCACAGGCAATCAACTGATGATTACGGGTGCCGGGGCGATTGTCGTGGAGGCCCAGCAACCCGGCGATGGCACCTACCTTTCCGCTCCGGGAGTCAGCCGGACATTCAACGCGGTAGCGGCCGCAACCGTGAAGTATCGGCCGCTTGCCCGGGTGCTCCTGCAAACCGAGGCGGCGCAGGGCAGCGCTCCCTACGTCATCGAACGCCCCTGAACCCGTTACACCATGAAATCATCCTTCGCTCTCTATCTTTGCCTCGGCAGCTGCGCGGTCGCCGCCGTGAACCTCGACCAGCCCATCGACCGCTTGCGATTCGATTCGGCTCCGCTGCCTGCGGCGCTGCGATCCCTCGGACGGGCGACGCATACCACCATTCTCATCGAACCTGACGTTAAAGGGGAGGTCACGGTCGAGATCCACGGCGGCACGCTGCGCAACGCCCTCGCCTCGCTGACCGGTCCCACTGGTTACTATTTCGACGAGGAAGGTGAAGGCGTCGTGGTCCGTCGCCGCAAAACCGTCCTCTACGCCATCGATTACCCGCAACTGTCGCGGTCGGGTTCGGGGAGCGCTTCGATCACGCTCGGCGGCACCGGTGGCGGATCGACCGGGAATGGTAATCAGAACCAGGTCACATCGGGAATTTCCCAGCTCAATCAGACGAACGGCAGCGCTGCGGACGCCACGCAGGTGTCGATCTCACAGGACAACCCGAACACCTTCTGGACCGGACTGGAGGCGGAGCTGCGCGCGATGCTCCAGGATGGAGAGTCACTCGTCGTCAATCGCTTCAGCGGGGTAGCCCAGGTCACGGCGACGCGCTCCACCCATGAAGCGCTCGGGAACTTCATCTCGATGGTCAATCGGCGGATTTCGCGGCAGGTTGAGATCGAGGCTCGGTTGGTTGAAGTCACGCTGCGGGACGAGCAGAAGCTGGGCGTCGATTGGGAGATGGCCACCGCTGCTGCCGGTGATCTGAGGGTCAGTGCCGGAGCTCCCCTAAATGTCGCCGGGGTCGGTGGCTCGGTTCTCGCTGTTGATACCTTCAGTGCGAATCTGGGTTTTGGTAAGGCCACGGCGGTCATCCAGGCGCTCAAGCAGCAAGGCGAGGTCAGCACCGTTGCTCAGCCCCGGCTCCGCGCCCTGAACAATCAAACCGCCTTTATCAAGGTGGGGGAGGATCGGCCGTTCTTCCGTCTGCAACAGGCAACGACCTACCAGCAGACGGGCACTACCGTCCCATACAATCAGACGCAGGAGACGTTCTCCATCTCCACGATCACCATCGGCACGATTCTGGCCGTGACGCCGCAGATCGACAACGATGGCGTCATCACCTTAGACATCCTGCCCGCGATCACGCGTCTGCAGGCCATCGTCACCAGCCCTGACGGAAAGCAAACGGCGCCGGTCACGGAGGTGAAACAGGCGTCGACCATTGTCCGCCTACGGGATGGTGAAACCGCCGTCATCGGCGGCCTGATCTCGGAGGACCACGGCCAGACGACCCGCTCTGTGCCGGTTCTCGGCGCGGTGCCCGTCCTGGGCCATGCCTTCCGCACGAAGGCGACACTCAAGAACCGCACGGAACTCGTGATCTTCCTGACCCCGCGGCTCATCCAGTAATGCGCGAACTCCTCCAAAGTCTTCGGGGCCGGCCCGCGCCGGTTCTCCCCAACATCGACTCCACGGGCGAAGCGAGCCGCATGCTTGATGCGATTCTCCGAGCCGCCGCCAACGAGGGAGCCAGCGACATCCATTTCGAACCCAAGGAAGGCGGGCTGCTCGTGCGGTTTCGATTGGATGGCGAAATGCGTGACCACACCACGGTTGCCCTGGCGCAACGTGACGCGCTGCTTTCTCGCGGGAAAATTTACGGGGGTATGGACATCACGGAGCGCCGGCTTCCCCAGGATGGCCGCGCCACGCTCAAGGAGGGAGGACGGCGCTATCATCTGCGTTTGAGCACGGTGCCCACCGTGTATGGGGAGAATCTGGTCGTGCGACTTCTCGACCAGACGATGCCCGCGCAGTCCCTCGATGAGCTGGGCCTCACGTCCGTCCAAGCCCAGGCCATGCGGGATGCGCTGACCGGTCCGGCGGGATTGATTCTGCTGACCGGACCAACGGGTTCGGGAAAGACCACGACGCTGCACGCGGCCCTGCATGCCTTGGACCACCGCGGCCGGGTGATCCACACATTGGAGGACCCGGTCGAATATGAATTCACTGCGATCCGGCAAACCGAGATCCGGGAGAAGATCGGACTGACGTTTGCTGCATCGTTGCGCGCGCTACTGAGGCAGAACCCCGATGTCATGCTGGTCGGCGAGACGCGCGACGCCGAGACGGCGCAACTTGCCATACGTGGCGCGCTCACCGGGCACCTCGTCCTTTCCACGCTGCACACGAACGATGCCTTGTCGGCGATTC
>JACCED011557736.1_pt1 | contig 21451 bp, 35 predicted proteins | sample 7455021 | NCBI WGS metagenome assembly JACCED01 (sample SAMN15323456, study PRJNA562643) | freshwater metagenome | isolation source: river surface water | place: USA:Blue River Watershed | collected 2017-08-19
CCCAATTTAATAAAAGACTATATCAAGATGTTTATAACTTAACACTTGAGAATGTTTGTTACAAACAATGGAATCAAACTGGTAGGATTAAAAAAGACAGTTTACAGGTTGGGGACCTTTTATTTTTCAGAAGTAAGTTGTCCCCGAGCGGATGGCATTGTGGAACATACATAGGAAACACCTATTTTGTTCACGCAGCAAATAGATACGAGGGTGTTAAAATCAGCTCAATTTCTGAACCGAGATACAACAAAACCTTTAGAGGTGGGGGTAGAATTAAAAATTAAGCCCTACCCTGTCCTCTGTATTTTTTAGGTTTTTGGTCCTTAGGTCCGTAAGATTTACGAGCTTTACCTGTGCTTTTTTTACCGAATACTACTTTCATCGATGATGAACTTCCTTTTGCTTTTGCCATAAAATATTTTTTTATATAAATACGTATATTCTAACTTTTTTTTATATATTTGTCTCATCTTAAAATACATAAAAATGGAAGATATAATCACACAAAGATTTTCATACGCCAGCATTACTCCTTATAAGGATTATTGTCGTTTAGATGAAAAAAAAGACCTATCCACCTCTTTTCAAAATAATTTAGACGGTCTTTCGGAGGTTGATGAATTACTTTCATTTCTATCATCAACCAATAAGGAAAAAACAAATTCTAAATATGTAGGTAGAATTGTATCATTACCAGAAAAAAGGAAAAGAAAGGTTCATTATTTTTCCACGACTGATACTGTACAAGAACGATTTGAAATTACTTATGCGTATAAAAATTCAAAGAGGTCAAATACTTTTGAGACAACCAATAATAGACATATAAAGAGTCACTATGGAAGACCTTTTAGTTCTATTTCTGTAAGCATCATCGAAAGGTCAATTAGAAAGAGAGGTGATATTGTAACAATTAAGGTGTATGTGTCATCTAAAAATAGAAGTTTTAATTCAATCTATTTTAGAAAATCATTCACTGTTTATTCTCTTTCAATAAATTTAAAAACTGGTAATTTTACTACGGGAACAATTACAAAATCAGGTAAAAAATCGGGAAAAACATTTCGAGTAAACAATTTTATGGAATTAAGTAGAATTGTTACCGGTAAATCATTTTTAAATGTTCATGGATTTATATCATCTGATAGCGTTTTAAAAAATGAGTTTATTGAGATTTTTGATAATCTTGAATTTACAACTCAAATCCAAAAAGTATTGGGTATTGATTTAGGATGTGTATCATATAGCTCTAACCCAAATCAGTTTGTAAGTGATTTGTGTAAAATTTTTATAAAGAAAAAAAACATAAAAGTCCCGAATGGAGACTATGAATTTTGGATAAGTAGGTACTACCCAACTGAAAAATATCTAAAAAAGAACGATAGAAAATTAATCGCATCGATTCTAGATGTGTTTAATATTAAAACAAAGTTCACCATCAAACTTTTACATGAATACCCAAGTATAGATTTGTTCGGTTTAATTTCGTTCTGTTCTTATTTTGGAAACGACTATTCAAAATACATTAGTAGTTTACAACCACATGTCTTTGAAAATTCTGTGAGAAAAGTAAAAAATGATGATTATGTTAATAATAAATCATTCATTTTAAATAATGTCACAAAAAGTTCCTACCATTTAACCGATAATGAAAAAGAAAATTTAATTAGGGTTGCAAATAGCATCCAATATTCATCTGACGGTGTTTTTAGCGAAAGAATGATTCAATTATTTAACGACCACTTCAAGATGATTGAAAAGGTTAGGGATTATGATTCATCTTTGTTTATGAAATCAAAAACAATCGATGAGTTCAACGACGAACATCGAGAATTAACTAAAATGGTTTCCGCAATTAAAAAAGGTTGGGTCATTGAATATCAGTTTAATGAGAAGATGGTTGAGGACATTGAGAAACCGATTCCATTAAAAATAAATTTGGGGTCAGAGGAGAATCCGGTATATGCTGATGATATTGATATATCATTTTATCCATATATTCTTAAAAGAGAAGAGGAGTATATTGAAGAGGGTTCCTTTATGCATCACTGTGTTGCAACATACGCAGATAAAGATAAATCTATAATCATATCGGTTAGAACCGAAAATAGTATGGATAGAGTTACTTGCGAATACAATTGTCAAGACGGTAGATTAATACAATCGAGACATTTTTGTAATAAACAACCGCCAGCCGACATGGAGTACGCAATAGAGGATTTAACTATTAAAGTACAAAAATATGCGAGGCTAGGTTTATTACACAACACTGACAAGAAAAAAGTTCCATTAAAAATTAATGGTGTAGAGGTGGTTAGAGAAAATCCAACATCTTGGATGGACGCAGTTTTTGGTGCCGCGAGAGAGTTTTAAACTACAACTTTTAAATAAATCCATATATATTTTATGTATGGATTTATTGTTTAAACATAACCAAACAAAAAAAGAAAGAAAGGGGTACTCCGAATCTAAATGTGATTTAAAACTATTCTCAAACGAGAGTCACATAACATATTTGGGTGTCTTTGATTTAGAATATAGTCGATACGGAACAAAAAAACACATCACATTCGAACACACATTAACCATTAATTTAAATAATGGTGATGTTGATGTAATATATCGAATTATTAACGACAAATTAAGTGATGATAAAATTTTCAGAACAACTCACAAAAATAAACGTAACGACTTTAAATTAATATTTGAACTGACCGAAAACGGATTTTATCGTGGCGAAAAGAGAATTAATTATTGGGGGGTACGTTACGAAAGAGCCTTAGAATTTATCACAAACACAATCTACGATAGTTTAAAAAATAAATTTAAAACTGATTTCTTTATTGATAAATCATATGATAAATGCAGTTTCAACAAACTATACGAAATAATTGTTGATTTTCATTTAGACATGAAAAATATAAAGGGACACGACGGAGTGTACTTAGATATTCAAAATAACTACCCCCAAAAGAAATGGTTAATAAAAAATGATTACAAGTTCCTACCATCAATCTTAGATTATTATAATATAAAGTCAAAATATCTAATCGGTGAACTGAATAGAAATTACGATAAGTCAATTCATATTGATTCGTTAAACTATTTGTGTAAGTTATTTGGTGAAAATTATATCGATTACATTAAGAAAATAAATTGGCACAATCACTGTTACGACCGACCACCCAATAAAAAAATCCATGTTTTGAAAAATGAATCAGAGAAAAATTCTATGGTGTCATTAATTAATAAGTGGGAGACAACTACTTTGAGAACTGACTCATTAATATACAACATTAATAAGTTATTATCGATGAGGGAACAGTTGGAAGAAAAACAGTACGATTTAAAATTCAGAGCAAAAAACGATACTGATTTTGAGAACACATTAGAAACATGGTCAGGAATAAAATTACACATATCCAGAGGATATCGATTAAGATACTCAATACCTGACGATTTATTAAATGAAGTTCAGTTAGATATTGTTGTGAATGGTGAAACATTTAAAACTAAAATCATCTCATCGGAAGATGACTTCAGACAAGAAGGTTTTGTTATGAAAAACTGTATGAGTAAACAATTCCCAAACGGAGCAATCTACTTGTATATCTCATTACAACATAAACGAAAAAGAGTTAATCTACAATATAGAAAAGGGGAGTTAGTGCAATCGTATGGTAAGGCGAACACAAAAGTTTTACCTCTATTCAACGAAGCAATAGAGGTTTTAAACAATAGATTGAAATCTTTTAAAGATGTTATATGGAAAAAAGAAAAATATGATATCCTAAGTCATTGATTATCAGTAAGAAAAAAAATTAAAAAAAAATTTGTGATTTTCTAAATTATTATTAAATTTGTATCAACAACAAAACTTATTAATAAAATGAAAAAATCAATCGTTATTCTCGATTTGTTCGCCGGTTATGGTGGAGCAGAGTTATCAGCAAATTATGCAGGTATCAAAGTGAAAAAAAGTTACATCAGTGAAATCGAACCATCCGCGTTAAAGGTTCTGAAAAAACGTTTTCCTAATGCAATTTTTGTTGGTGATGTAAGAAAATTAAAAGGTAAAGATTTCTTAGACGCAAATCTAATTTGTGCAGGGTCACCTTGTCAATCTTTTTCGATGGCCGGTAGAAAAAAAGGAATGGTTACAACAACAAATGTTGAAGTCAGAACCTTGAAGCAGTACTTAAAATTGAAAAAAGAAGAATTTCAATTTGAGGGTCAATCTTATCTATTTTGGGAATTTGTTAGATTGAAAAAAGAAATTACAGATTTACAAAAAAAGATGGGTTTACCTGTTGCTAAGTTCTTATTGGAGAACGTTGATATGACAGAAAAATGGAAAAGAATTATATCTGATGCTGTTGGAGTTGAGCCTGTTTTATTTGATGCGGCATTAGTGAGTGCACAAAGTCGAGTTAGATTATTTTGGACTGATATTGCAAAAATTGAGGTTCCCGAAGATATGAACGTAAAACTTAGTGATGTCATTAAAGGTGCGGAAAATGGTGTAGGGTTTAGAGGTAGAAAAGTCGGTGGGGATGATTTCTATACATACCCACAAACAACAAGGAAAGACAACAAGTCAAACTGTTTAGTAACCACATTGGGTAGCACCACTAAAGATGGGAAAAGATATGGTACCGGTTTCATTGTAACAAAGAGTGGTGTTATTAAACAATTAACAATTGAACAAGCCGAAATGTTACAAGGATTAGAACCCGGATATACTAATGTTGAAGGTGTGTCAAAAACCGCAAGAATTAAAATGATTGGTAATGGTTGGCCGATACCTGTCACAGGAAGAATCATATCTTATTTGAAAAAAGATAAGTCTAAAGTTTTGAAAAATAATTAATATTCTTTATATTATTGATTATGCAAGAAAAAGAATCAAAAACAAATAGTCACTTTTGGATAAGTTTAGTAAAATCAGGCATCAGAATTGGTGCCTGTTTTTTCCTTTTCCATGGTCAAGTCGGTAATGCGGCAATTTCATTAGGTTTAGCGGAGGTACTAGGTATTGCCGAAGAAATCTTTTAACATGAATTTCTATCTATTACATTCATTTGTAAAAAAAAGTAAAATGAAAACATTTAAAGACTTAGAATTCGAAATTTTAACCGATGAGTTCATGTCGGGAAAAAAGGGAAGAATCCAATTTGATAATAAATTTGGGGCTTCAGTTGTTAGTCACACTTATTCGTATGGTGGTAAACAAGGGTTATATGAGTTAGCAGTTCTATTTGAAGATGAACTTCACTATGATAATCCTGTAGCACAAGGAGATGTTAGGGGTTATCTAAGTGAGGAAGAAGTCACTGATTTATTAATTGAAATACAAAAACTATGAAAATCCTAACAGAAATCAAGTTTTACTTGGTGGTTGTTACATTATCTTTTCTTGGTCTTTTGGTAAACTACCTTAACTTAAAAGATAGGTTAAACAATGTGAATAAAGAATTGGGTGAATGTAAAAAATCTAATTCAATACTGGAACATAATGTTGATTCTCTAATTATGGAGAATTACCCTTGTCAAATTGAAATAGGTCGATACCAAATGGCATATGAAATTCTCTTGGAGAGAAACCCAAGTGCGGCAAAACAATACGGTGATATAATAAGTAACGAAACTGAATAAAATGGGAAACGAAAATTCAATCGACTTAGACAAGGGTTCATCTTTTATTGATGTGAGTGCTGGAGAACATGTAAATATCAAAACTTCAACCATCGTAAAAATGTATGAGACATTCACGGTGGTGACTGAAGAAGGTCCTGTCTCATTAAACGTAACAATTACTGCAGACTTTAATGAGATACCGAAAAGGTATCAAGAGATTTTCCTAAACGTACTTACATCAAAGTATATGAATAAGGTTAATTTTGGTACCAATCCGTTTTCAGAATGTAAACCAGTCCAAAAAAAGAAATGGTGGCAGTTTTGGAAAACTCAATATTTCACGAATTAAAACTACACAAATGAAAATTTTAGGTTTATTATTTATCATGGTTTTTTTGTGGACCACCTATGAAATTTGGAGGGCACCATTAATAGAAGAAATGGAAAATGGTGACTTTAAAATTAAAAGACCAGCGAAAAAATTAAGTGACTTATGGCGAAAGCAACGTTAGAATTTGATTTGGATGAACTCGATGATAGAATGGCACATTTACGTGCTGTTAAATCACATGATATGGCAATTGCATTATGGGAAATAACTCATAACACAAAAAAATCATTGGAGTGGGCGATGGAAGGAAAAGAAATTGACAAGTTTGATGCATTGGAAATGGTATATGAAAAGATATATGAAATTTTAGAGGAGCATAATATTAAATTGGATGATATAATATATTAAAATATTTATAACATGATTGAATTTTTAAAGAACAACCAAAAAAATATAACCACAGGTGCCGCAGCGGTGTTGTTATTAATTTGTTACTTCCAACAAAAGGAATTATCAAAACTTAGAAAAAACGTACAAATAAACAAAGAGATTAAAATCGATAAAAAAACAACCGATTCTCTTTTAAATAAAATAAAATAAAATGTCAAGATTAATTAAAGCATTGACTGCACAAGCAATTTCAGAAAAAGAACAGGCATTGATGTCATTAGAATTATTAACTGAAAAATCTGTAGGTATTGGTGACCATACAGCTAACGACTTTTTCAAAGACGGTGAAATCGCACTACAAAGATTGGTAGATGCGGAGGATAAACTTGAAATACTTAAGAAGTATTTTCCTGATGGTAAATTAAATGATTTGGTTTAATCATGATTACAATTACTGACAGTGCGTTAGAACACCTTAAAGAAGTAATGAAAGAAGAGGGTATCAGTAATGATACCCATTTTTTACGCGTAGGGGTTAAAGGTGGAGGTTGTAGTGGACTTTCCTATGTTATGGATTTTGATGATGAAATAACCGAGATGGATGAAATCATTAACCTACCTGATTTAAAGGTGGTTATTGACAAAAAATCGGTTCTATATTTGTTCGGGACTGAGCTACAGTATTCTAGTGGGTTGAACGGTAAGGGGTTTCAATGGGTTAATCCCAATGCATCGAGAACATGTGGTTGCGGTGAAAGTTTCTCCCTTTAAATTTTTTATTTCCGTTATTTTTTATTATATTTTATGTTATGGTTAATATCATAACATACACACTATTCATATCAATTCTTTACTATTTTATTGGGGTAAGGAAGATATGGGACAAAATTACATTATTTAAATCCAAGGAATATTGGACAGATTATAATGTCATTGAGTTTTGTGCTTGGATGTCCAAGGCGATTATTATTGTACCAAGTTTATTATTTGGTATTGAATTATGGTATCTACATTTTTTAACACTACTTACTTCATCACTATTGATTTGGGCAAGTATGAGAAAATCGTTACCAACACTAATCGTATTCAATACATTATGGATTATCATATCTTTAACAATTATTTTAAAACACATTTAAATTTAAAACTATGCCAGAATTTACAGCAGAAGTAGACATTGACCCAAGTGAATTTATTGATTCTTGTACTAAAAGAGAAAGAGACCGATTAGTTGAAATACTAATTGAAGATGGTTACATCCAACCAGACCAAGACAGTAAAAACGGTAACAATGGGGTTCGTAGACCAAACATTAACGACACAAGGTTTTGGGAGAGTCTTGACAAGTTAGCAAAATGTAGAGACCTCTTGTCAGTCGAGGAAGAGAACTATATTAATAATTTAGCCGATAGGTACAAACATTTAAGATGATTAAAATTGACCACCCTTTAGTTAAAGGGGTTGTAAAGGAAATAAAACCAAAAATATATTGTGTCTTAATTGATGATGATTATGATAGGGCAATGTTATTTTGCCGATATCAAGAATATTATGAATCCCCACATAAAAAATTCAGAGGAAAATATTTTACGTGGATGGAGTACATGAGACATTACAAAGATTTTTGGAAAAAAAGAATTTTTACATATCCGGAGGATTGGTCAGGTTATAACATCCCATCAAATATTTTACAACAGTCTCACCACATGTTTTGTGAAGAGACTGAGTATGATATTATCATGAATGACATTTATTGGTTCTGTGTTGGTGACACACAAGAAAAATATGATGGAGAACGTGTAGATTGGTATTTAATTGGTGCAAGTAGTAAAGATTTAAAAACTATGGACCATGAGATTGCTCACGGTTTATATTTTACTAATGATGATTATAGAAAATCTGTAAAGAAACTAATCAAAGACATAAAACCAACTCATTATGAGAAATTAAAAAAGAAATTAGTTAAAATGGGTTATGTTAATGATAAGAAGATAATTGACGACGAGATTCAAGCATTTATGTCTACAGGTTTATATAATGGTTTGGACACCAAGGAATTAAAAAAATACGAAAAACAATTTGTTGATAACTTCAAAAAATACAATAAGTGAGGTCATTTAAATTTTATAAAAATGAACACGGTTGGTTTGTTGATTTACCCGAATGGGAAGGTGAGGTTTGGGACTTACAAATGGTAATGGGTGCTGACACATTTTTAGATATTTTGTCACAAGGTGATGAAGTTGTTCATGTCACATTATCAACCACACCATTTGAGGGGTGTGATATTCTACATTACCAACACCAAGGAAGATTGGAAGGACCCGAATACGGTGAAGGAGCTTGGTACTTTCTAAATGAATATATGGGAATCTCAATGACATTAGAAGTGTGGTTATGTGATGTGACAAAATTTGTTTTTGGGGACTTCCCAATTAAAATTTATTTTAGATAGGGGTGTTAAAATAGTACAATTTCGAGATATATATGTAATGTAAAATTACATATTAATGCAAGAAGAGTTTGTACCTTATCACCAACATCTTCTAATGAAGATTTGGATTACGAATCCACCAAAAGAGGTGGATGTTCTCAACAAGTGGTTTGTTGATTTAGTTCATAAAGTTAAAATGGAAGTGGTTGGTGGGCCAACCAGTGTCTATGTTGATTATCCTGGTAACGAAGGATTGACAGGAACTGTCACATTGGCAACATCACACTCCTCAATCCATATTTGGGACCATCAAAGTCCTGCAATGGCACAATTCGACATCTACAGTTGTAAATGTTTTACTTTAAGTGATGTTTTAGAACAATTTGAACCTTGGGGTATTGTAAGTGTTGAGTGGGTAATGATTGATAGAAATGAAAGTCCGGTTATAACGTCAAGTGGTACTTGGACCCCACAATTGGAATATATCGATGAAATTTCATAAAAATATTTGGAATATTCATGAAGTACACGTAATTTCGTGGTTAGTAAAGGATATATTTTGGACATTGAAATGGAAATGGTTATCGACCTTTATGGTGATACCAACTCTATTATTGGCATTTTATATTCTTTTAACTGAGAGAAAAGACCGTGACAGTAATGTTACGTTATTTTTTTGGTTACTTATGAACATAAGTTGGATGTTACACGAATTACAAAATTTCCCATATTGGCCGGTCCAAATCTTTATGTTCTTGGGAATTTTTAATACATTAAGATTAATAATAAAAAGAAGAAATAATGAAAGTAATTTTTCTTGACCATGACGGTGTTATATGTTTATCAACAGAATGGGGTGGTCGATTTAAGAAACAAAGAGAAGCTGGTCGTAAATTGAGTCAATCAGTTACTTCATTACCGGTTCTTTCTCGATTTGACAACTTCAACAAGAAAGCAATCAAGATATTAAATGAAATATTGGAAGAAACTAACGCTGAAATTGTTATCTCATCTGATTGGAAGAGATGGGCGACTGTTGAGGAGATGGGTGAATATTATGAGTCACAGGGAATCAAAAAGAAACCAATAGGGTTTACACCTAATTTGGGTAACTGTACTTGGTACATCGACGCATATCCTGCTGGTTTTATTTGGTCTCGTGCTTGGGAATTAGAACAAACTAGATGTATTGAGATTAAACAATATCTTATAGACCATCCTGAAATTACACATTGGGTTTCGGTTGATGATTTGAGAATGGGAAAGAGTGGGTTGGACTATTCAGTTCCTTTCGAACATGAATGGGGTTTGGATAATTTTGTTGAAACCCCACGTAGTACCGAAGGAATCAAACAAAGTGGAATTAAGGAAAAAATCTTAAACTTTTTATTATAATGGAATCAATTTTAATAGGGATAATTATCTCATTCAGTTTCGCCGCATTAGTCTCATACTTTTGGGTAAGAGGTATTGATTATATGCATAAAAATCATCCTGATTATAAAGGTGACGACTTATTCGGTTTCGACGAAGACGATAAAGATAATCTTTTATGAAAAAGAAACCCGATTTAGTGGTATGGGATGAAGAGAAGGGATATTACCAAAAAGAATTAACTTATGGTAGTAATGTTGGTGCACCTGCAATTAAAATGGAGGACGTTGGTGGTTGGAAACAAACACAAGCTAACATTGCAAATAAACAATTTAAAACAAGATACGAAGAATTAAAAACCGAATTTCAAAAACTAATCGATGAGGTAAATTGGAATGATTTGGTCTATACCTCAAAATATTCGTTTATACCTGTTATGGGAGAGACTTATCATTTATATATTAAAAATGATGAGACTATGTTCTTATCATTAATATCCCCTGAACAGTGGACCCAAAAGCATATCGGTTCCTTTCAATTGGATTCAACACAGAAGTGGATTAAAGTTGAAAAATAGTATATTTATAGTATATGAAAAAGTCACTTAGGGAAGAGTTAGAAAGAATACTAACCATCACATACGGAGAGAAAGTAATTGAAGAACAAAACATATTAAATAGGATTTTGTCCGATATTGGTTTAGATAAAACTGAGAAGAAAGTTGATGACCCTAAGAAGGCCGATTTAGTATCTTCAGATGTACAAGAGTTTTATGATAATTTAGAATCCATCGAAAGTCCAATATTCCAACAAAATTATGGTGGGATGGAATACCAAAAAGACGTTGAGTCTGTCCAAATCGGTTTAATTCTGTTAGGATATGAGTTACCAAGATTTGGTGTAGATGGTCTATTTGGTCCTGAGACTGCAAATGCTGTCAATAAATTCAAGACAGATAATAACATTAAAGACGAAGAAGTTAGTGTTAACGAAAACATTAACGAAGTTGCATTAATGGCACCAGTACCAACACAAAAAGTAACATCAAATTACGGTGAAAAAAGAAGTTACGAAAATCACCCTGGTGTAGATATTGCAGTACCTTCAGGAACAGAAATAAAGTCACCGGCGGATGGTAAAGTATTAGACGCACGTTTTAAAGCTGGTGCTTGTGGTGGTACAATTCAAATTGAACATGGAAATGGTTTTGTTAGTAGATATTGCCACTGTAAAGATATCAGAGTTTCGATTGGTGATATGGTTAAACAAGGTGATGTTGTCGGTTTAACGGGTGGTGCGGCGAATGACAACGGTAAAGGTAACTCAAGAGGTGCACACTTACATTTCGAATTAAAGAAAAACGGTTCATTGGTGGACCCATTAGACTATATTGGGGCAGATGCTGGTACTTACGACTTAAGTAAGGAAGGTAGTTTAAAATCAAGTATAACCCCACAGTTGGTTGAGGTAATGGTTAATAAACTAAAAGAGAAGGGAGTTACATCCGAAGAACTTTCAAAATTAATCGACCAATCAACTAATAAATCAATATCAATAGATGGTAGTTGGGTTCAAATATCTAAAGAACTAATAATGAAGCACGAATCATTCTCAGACAAAGCATCTTGGGATGAAAATGCTTATAGAGGTGGATATGGTTCAGGTAAAAAATTGGTTAATGGTCGTTTAGAAAAAGTTACACAAAATACCACATGGACAAAACCCGAAGCTGAAGAAACTTTGGATTATGAGATAAAGAATTTCTATGGTCCAACCATTGCAAAACAACTTGGGGTTGCAAATTGGAACAAATTAAACGATAGACAAAAGGCGTCCTTAGTAAGTCTTGGTTACAATGCGGGCCCATATTACATAACGGCAAGAGGATATGGTAAACAAATTAAAAACGCCATCCAAAATGACGATATGGAATTGGCAGCAAGTTACATTGAAAAAGGACCAACTACCGGTGCGGGTAGTGGTAAAGTCTATAGTGGGTTAGAAAAAAGAAGAAAAGAAGAGGCTCAAATATTTTTAGCCTAATATTTTTGTTTTTTTTTTTAGTATATATTGATTATTTTTGAAATAAAAAGATGAATATATTTTATTTAGATGGTGACCCCACAAAATGTGCAAGATATCATAACGACAAACATGTTGTGAAAATGATACTCGAAACCGCACAACTTTTATGTGGTGTACATTGGACAATCGGTTCCGAAGCTCCCTATAAATTATCACACAAAAATCATCCCTGTTCTATATGGGTCAGAAGTTCTTTAGAGAACTATCTGTGGTTATGTGAATTAGGGTTAGAATTATGTCAAGAATATACATATAGGTATGGTAAGAAACACAAATCACAACAGGTTATTGAGTGGTGTATTGTGAATAAACCTAACATACCCGATAAACCATTCAACGAACCCCCAAAAGCAATGCCTGACGAATTTAAAGTGGGTAATGTGACCCAATCATATAGAAATTATTATATGGGGGCTAAGAAAGATTTCTGTAATTGGAAAAACAGGGAGACACCTAATTGGTTTTGTTGATATTTATATAAAAATATACTCGGTAATGGAATTTAGTAAAGAACAATTCATTAAAATAATGTCCGAAAATTACATCTCAGATTTAGATGAGATGGGGAAATTTTGGGATAAACAAAACCCAATAAGTAGACCAATCAAAGATGATGAAGGTAATCTTATCGGTCATGATATGAGAGTGGACCCATTTGATGATAATAGTCCAAGGGTTAACGTAATTTTCACCTGTGATATTCAAGAATTTATTAATTCTCATCCTGATTTAGTTGCGAAATTAAAGGAACAATACGGTAATATTAAATGGACTGACGATGTTTGTCCAAAATATAATCCACATAAAAAGAAAAGAGCGTACCAACCTATTCCTGGGGCTGAAGACCAAGCATCAGACATCAAGAAAAGAACGGCACAAGATGCGTCAACAGGTGAGAAATTAGTTGGTTCGGCTAGAATCAAAAGATTCTTCCTAAACTATCTTAGAAACAATTTAACAAGGTCTGAAGATAACTTCAATAAAGAATTAAGTAAAAGAAGTATTCCGGCTATCGTATTAGATGATAGAAAATATTTCGATAGACATAATGATGTTTGGACTAATGATAAAGTAGAATTTAGAATCACCGCATTTAACACATACGAAAGTGGTAAAGACTTTTTACAAAAAGTGGCGAACAGAATTAGTGGTAAAACTGAAGAGAATCAAGATACTGAACACTTAGCGAGACAATGGAATAACATTTATCGTAACTGGGAAGAAACTAGAAAGAGTGATAAGTTTTATCAAGGTAAAACAGATGTATTCGGTCTTGATGTAAAAGGATTTAAAGAAGGTAATTTCGATGTATCGATGAAAATGATATTAGAAATTAAAGGTGAGAAAATTGGTGAATCATTTATATGGACTGTATCTATGGTTAATAAATTTGGTAGAAAGAGACCTGATGAATATAGAATTTCGGGTCAATTGAAACCGGTTGAATTAGTACCTGGTGGTTATTTAGATGAGAAGAAATTAGTTAAAAGTGTTTCTGTACCATTGGAACCAAACGAATCTTTTACACCTGAAAACACCATTATGGATGATGAAAACGTTGTGAAAGGGTTAGTTGATGTGATTAATGAATTCAAATCGATGATTATTGATATTTCACCTAAATCGGCTTTAAAATACGCAACACTTAAGAGGTCAGATGTTGAGAGGGTTGATGAAGGTATTGTCGACATAGTGAAAGAAACAATACAAAAACTTAAAAAATAAATAGAATCCCGAGAAATCGGGATTTTTTTTTCCATTTTTTTTCCTTATATTATGGAATAGAAAGAATGGAAATATACAACAACATTAAAGACGGGGTCACGGTAGAAGATGTCAAAAGAATATTTGGCAACAAAGATAATGCAATTGATTATCTAACAACTTTGGGTGATTGGACGTATAGTACATTAAAATCAGAATCCCCTAACATTGTTTACGATAAGGTTTGTGAGAAGTGGGATTATGACATCGCAAAAATGGCGGTTAGACACATATCTAAAAAAACAAAATACAGTTTATCGGAATACGAAAAAAATAGTGAGCTGTATGAGAATGTCAGAAACGTTATTAAGAATGAATATGATGGTAACAAAGATTGGGCATTTAATGTAACAACCTACGATATAAAACTAACAAGTACCATTAGAAAGTATGGTAATGTTTCAGATGGTTTAAATAAACATTTATCTGATGTTAAGAAAAATTATATGATTAAGTCATATAACATCTATCGTTCGTTTTTATATGAATACTATATAGTTAAACATCATGACAACATATTACCAACACTATCAAACAATAACGGTGTTGATTTTTATTATGACGGTAAGAAATTTGATTTAAAAAATACAAGTAGTGTAACCGAAAAATTTAAAATTGACCACGGTGATAAATGGATGAGGGACGCTTTAAACAACCCTAAAACCGTTGCGAAGTATTTGTATGAGAATCAAAATGAAAATAGATTCGGATTCAACCCAAGAATATTTGTTGTTGAGTTAGAAGGTAATATTCAAACGTTGGAACAAATTGAGAATGATTGTAGAAATTTAAATTTTGGTAGTTTACACAAAATTGATTTCGATTACATGATAAATGGAACTAAAGAAAATTTCGCAACTGAATCATTAGTTGTATTTGTTTAAATGAATTATATAGGAAGTAAATTAAGACTCTTAGGATTCTTAGAAGAGTCAATAAAGAATGTTGTTGGTGATGGAAAGTTCACCTTCTGTGACCTTTTTGCTGGTACTGGTACCGTTGGGGCACACTTTAAAAAGATTGGATATGAAGTCATATCAAACGATTTACAATATTATAGTTATGTTCTTAACAAACATCTAATCGAAAATAACGGTGTTTTTAAATTTCAAAACCTTACAACTGTAATAACAGAATTGGAAGACATAAACGATGAGGAGAAACCAAAAATTGTGTGTGATTATTTAAATAACTTACCATTAAGTGAAGGTTTTATTTATAACAATTACTCATCGGGTGGGACAATAAATGACGAATTTACTCGACTATATTTTTCGGATGAAAACGCTAAAATTTGTGACACAATAAGAACAAAATTAAATGAGTGGAAAGAGAATAATTTAATAACAGATAATGAATTTTATTTTCTTTTGGCCTCTCTAATTGAGTCTGTAGATGAGAAAGCAAACACCACTTCAGTATATGGTGCGTTCCTTAAAAGTTTTAAGAAAAGTGCATTAAGTAAAGTTGTTATAAAACCAATGCAAATTGTTGAGAGTGTTTGTAATAATAAAGTACATAATAAAGATGCGAACGAATTGGTTAAAGAATTTCATTGTGATATTATGTATTTGGACCCACCATATAATAACCGAGTGTATGGTGATAACTATCACCTTTTGGAAACCATTGCGAAATATGATAACCCAGAAATTAAGGGGAAAACGGGTAACAGGTTAGAAAAAACGAAATCAGATTACTCCAAAAAAACTGAAGTTAAAAAGGCGTTTGTTGACCTAATTAATAACATATCGGCAAAGTACATCTTCTTAAGTTATAATAATGAGGGCCTTTTATCTTTAGATGAAATAAAAGAAATTATGTCAACTAAAGGTGAGTATGGTCTCTTTACTAAAGAATATCAAAGATATAAGTCAGATAAAGATGAGAATAGAAATCATAAGGATATCCAAACTTATGAATACTTGCACTATGTAAAATGTGGATAACTTCTTAATTTTTTTTTTATATTATTTTTTTATTTGAAATATACATGTTACTTTTGTGATGTTAATAAAATTTTAACTAAACAAAAAAAACATGGAAAAATTAGTTACAGACACTATAAGTGTGTCTCAAAACGAAGTGAGTGGAAATCTCACATCAACAATTGTCAAAAACATTGAAGTTTCTGACAGATACTTTTTAGAATCTCTAAGAAGTTCTAATTACGACATCTATAAAGCCATTTACGAATTATTGGACAATGGTATCGATGCCGGTGCAACACGAATTGAGATTATATTTGACAAAGAACGAGACATTATCATCATAAAAGATAATGGTTCAGGAATGTCATCAAATAGATTAATGAAATCTATGGATTTGGGTTGTGATAACGTTTACACACAAAATCAAATTGGTTATTTTGGTGTCGGAATGAAGACAGGTATTCTTAACATCATCGACATTAATAAAGACAACCCAACTATTTCGTTGATAACAAATGATGGTTACCAAACCACAAAATTATCTTGGGAACCAAAAAAGAATGTTAAGGAAATTAAATACGACGTTGTCAGAGACACAAACCACGAAAGAGGTACGACGATTATAATAACGGGATGTAAGTATTTTAATCCCGCACCATTTAAAAATAGTGCCGGTGTAGTTTTTTATCCAACATTAAAAAATGGGACTGTAAAAATTTTCCTTAATGAAGATGAGATAATTGGAACAGACCCACTCTATCGAGATAGAGAAAAAACAATATCTAATTTTGTTGATTCGGTAGTTGAGAATGAAACAATTCGAATAAACACCGTAGTCATTGATGAATATGAAGAAAGAACACCATGGGATGCAAAAAAGGGACCCAATGGTGGTTGGGCATTTGCTAAGGCTGGTTGTTATGTAATTTATGGTGGTAGATACATTGAAGTTGGGGGAACATCAATCATTGATAGACCTTTCGACTCTTGGTGGAGTAGAACGAGAATTGAATTTACCGTACCAAAAAATTTAACAGAGTCTTTTGAAGTACCATTTAATAAAGTATCTGGTTTAAAGGTACCGAGAGAAAAGATGCCAGACTTGTGGAGTAAAATATGGGACCAACTAACTTGGGGTAGCAAGATTAGAGGTAAAAGTAAAAAACCTGACGCAACGAAAGATGAGATTGAGGAGAACGATGAGTTAGTAAAACAATTGAATAAGTCGGCGTTCAATGCGGGAATTAAATCCCCTAAAACTGAAGAAGAAAATAAAAAGGAAGTTACTTTTAAAGCTAACCCTAATAAAGTAAAAACTGAAAAAGAGACACCAACAATAAAGGCTCGAATTGTTGAAAAACAAATTTATGATTTTAAATTTGAAAACATGGGTACAACATCTGTTTTTTGGAGATTGGCCTATGAGAAAAACAAATTCACCATTTATTTAAACACCTCACATGGTTTTTATCGTGAAGTATATTCTGATTTAAATAAAAAGGCTAAGTTTGGTGTGATGCAATTATTGGCATCCATCGCACTAACCCAATATAGAATCGATGAATTAGGTGTTAGTTCAAATGACGAATTCTTTTGGGACACGTATTGGAGCGACGTCTCACTTCAATTGATGAAGATAATGAATAATTAAATTCCAATCCCCACAGAAATGTGGGGATTTTTTTTTGTTATATTTTGGAATATCCGAAATAATATGTATATTTGTCAAATAAACTTATTAACATGGGGACAAATTACTATAGAATTCCAACACACGAGGAAATGGAGGCTCGTAAAGAAACCTTAATTGGTTTTGTAAATAATCTTAACTTATCCGCATCAGATGTTGCGAGTGGATTTAAATTCATAAGCCCAAGAAAGGATTGGGAATGGTTTTCACCGTGGGAAATGTTTTTAGAGGACACTAACATTCATTTGGGTAAACGGAGTAGTGGTTGGAAATTTTGTTGGAATTTTCACAATAACAAATACTATTCAAACAAAGAAGAACTATTAACATTTATACGTTCTGGTCGTGTTGTGGATGAATATAATGAAGAACAAGATGTTGAGGAGTTTATCATAATGGCACTTGAGTGGGGTGAACCCGACGGATTGGTTGTTAATGCGGAATATAGAAAACAAAAAAGATTAAATGGGATGGGTTCATTTTTTGATGACCCGAGATATGACGATTTAATAATCGATGGACTTCGTGTAAGTTCGGCAACAGATTTTTGTTAATTATAAAAAATTACATTGTGAAATTTGAACCACTTCATTTTTTCTTTGGATTGTATTGGGTGTTATCCATTTTTTATTGTATGAGATGGCACTATAAAAAGAGAAATCTTAATTATAGTACTTTTTTTATATCTTTAATAATTGGCCCCGCAATGGCATTTATTCTTGTGGATGACGAACAACATACGAAAAAAATTAATGATGAAAATGTAGAACGAAACGACAGGAATCGAAGATGGTTTAGAACATTGTCCGATATTAATAGGCGAACAATACCGAGTTTCGGTAGAACCATACCACCCCCACCACCGATATCTAGAGTTAATCAAGAGGAAACGGAAACACAAAACGGAGTTAGTAAAATTAATGATTTTAAATTTTTCAGAGGATGATGAATAGTGATTCAATAAATCAATTGATTAAATTAAGTGATGAACCTGGAAAGATATCCGATGGTTACCACACATTTGATGAACTATATGAATTTAGAAAACTATATAACGCAGGATTGTTCAATGAGTGGGCTGCTAGTGGAAAGTATTCGGTAATGAAATCATTCCATCATAGTGACGGAACAAAATGTTTTGGCGGTGGATGGTTCATAGTGATTGCACAACTCCCAACCGGACAAATATCAAATCATTATAAACTAGAAGATTGGGATTTATTTGATTGTGACATCATTCGATACCCACCACAGTTCGATGGTCACACACCACAAGATGTATTAACAAGATTAAAAGATTTAATAGATGATAAAAATAGATGATAATATTAAAGTGTGGATTACATCCGACACACATTATAGTCACACCAACATATGTAGAGGTGTGACAAATTGGAGAATGCCTGATGGGTCAATACCCGAAAAACAAACAAGAGATTTCCCAACTGTGGAAAAGATGAACTCAGCAATTGTTAATAACATTAACGAATTGGTTAATCAAGATGACGTGTTGATACATCTTGGTGATTGGTCATTTGGTGGGTTTGAAAACATCGAGGAGTTTTACAATCGATTGGTTTGTAAGAACATACATTTGATTCTTGGTAATCATGACCATCACATTGATAGAAATCGTGGTGGTGTCAGGGACCTATTTAAATCAGTAAGTTGGTTCGACCAATTCCAATACCAAGGTGAAACAATTGAGTGTTGCCACTACCCAATCAGTTCTTGGAATGGACTTCGTAAAGGTCGTATTCATTTACATGGACATTGTCACTTACCATTCGATAAAAAGATTAGTAATGGTCGACGTATGGATATCGGTATGGACGGTAGTATGGAATTTGCACCATATGAATTAAAGGAAGTAATCAAGGCACTTAAGAAACATAAGATTGGTTCTGAAATGGGTGCCGATGACCACCATATGGATGATATGCAAAATGTTGACCGATAATTTTTTTATTTCAAATATTTTTATTATATTTTTTTTATGACATTAGATGAGATACTTGAAGTTTACGACGATTTAGAAATTCTAAAAGCCGATGGGTTTGATACTGCGGTAATTGGGATTGAAGTGAAGACTGGCAGATTAGTATATGATATCAGTAAAATGATTCAGATATTAATGGAAAATGATAACATGACAGAAGAAGAATCGATTGAACATATTGATTTTAATGTGATTGGTTCATATGTTGGGGAACTAACACCAATTTTCATCACCATATGAAAAAATTAATACTATTTTTGAAGGACATTTTGTTAGGGTTCAAAATTGCCGAAGAGAATAGGGATAAAACCCAATGGGGAAAATTTTAAATAAATCAAAATAATATGAATATTAAACAAGCACTTAAGAAAAAAAACAAACTCGTTGGTTTAATTAATGAGGAGTTTTACAAGGCATCACAATATAATGTGATTGAAGAGGGAAATAGTCGTCCTTATTCTGCAACCGAATCAATTGGTAAATGGATGCAATTAACTAATGAATTGATAGTGTTAAAAACACAGATTCATAAAGCAAATCTTCCTGTTTATGACAAGATTTTTGAATTGTCAGAATTGAAGAACCAAGTTAAACATTTGAAATCACTTAACTGTACATCGGGTAAAGTTTCGGGTGGCAGATGGGGAGAGGGTGAACCGGTTATTAAACATGCTGAAATCAATATTGTTGAGAAAGATAAAATGGTTAAAAACCTGGAAATCAGAATCGAAACATTGCAAGACGATTTAGACCAATGGAATCACAATACTGTGATTGATTAAAAATATTGGTTGAGGGAGAGGGGAGGATTTTATAAATCATGGTTAAAGACTTCATGTCTTTGCAAACAATTATACTATAAAGTCTGATAAACTGATGAAGTTAGTGAATTCAACAATTAACAATCAAATAGTCAACAGTTACACATTAAACTTTAAAACTCCTTCAAGATTTATTTTATCCAATCCTCAAACTCAACCATCTTTACAAACTTACAAAACCAAAAAACATGAAAGACTTATTTAAGAAAGTTTTCTCTGAGAAAACATCATCCCCCATCTTTGTTGGGTTCGGTGTATTTGCAATTTTTACATTTATCGTATTTCCGGGATTAACTGTTGCAAGTACAATCTTTAACATTCTCTCAGTTTTATTGGGGTTATTTACTCTTATTTTTGTATTTTACTACTTAAGAGTTGATAAGATATATGAGTCACTGACTCATGTTGAACCCGGTGAAACGGAGCTGGATTATATTAATCCAGAAGAATTAAAACCAAAAAAGAAACCAACAAAAAAGAAAACAACTAAACCTGAATTTCCAATGGCACCTCACAGAACAAGAAGTGAAAAGGTATCAGATGTAAAGGAGAAAGTTAAAAAATCAACAAATAAAAACTTAAAATAACATGGGATACGAAAGTTTTGAAGAACGTTATGCTCGTCAAATGAAAGAACGAGAAGAATTAAAATTAGAACAACAATTAAAAACAAAAAAAATTATGAAAAACATTTTAGTAGGAGTTGCAGCATTTTTTACATTAACATTTTTATTTTTCTCTTGTGAGAGAATCGATGCTGGACATGTGGGTGTCAAAGTAAATCAGTATGGTGACAATAAAGGTGTGGACGATGTCATTGCAGTTACTGGTATGGTATTTTACAATCCATTGACAACTCGAGTATATGAATTCCCAACGTTTATTCAACATAAAGAATATAAAGGGGATAATTCATTTATCGTGAACAGTAAAGATGGTTCTGAATTTGCAGTATCCCCAATCATGAACTATTCAGTACAAAGAGAAAAGGTTCC
>JACCED010128719.1_pt1 | contig 21423 bp, 19 predicted proteins | sample 7455021 | NCBI WGS metagenome assembly JACCED01 (sample SAMN15323456, study PRJNA562643) | freshwater metagenome | isolation source: river surface water | place: USA:Blue River Watershed | collected 2017-08-19
ACTACTAGTGTGCGAACAACTTTCAAAATTTGATTTTTTCCAGGATAAAAACTCAACTTTGACTTTTGCCCAAATAGCCTCTGCCCAAGCAAATTCAATGCTACAGGTATGAGCATAAGGGAGTGAGAAAACACTGCAAACAATAGCCACCTGCGTTTTTGGGTCAGCAAAAAAACCAGAATAAAAATGAAAGCAAACTTTGTTCGCTCTAAGGTGAAAAACATCGTATATAAATAATAGGAACTGAAAGTAATCCAGATAGTCATCAATATACCAGCTCCTTTTTTTTGGTGAATAAACTTGGCAAATAACACCGCCAAAAGAGCATTAGCAACTGACATGAGTGTATTTTTTTCTATGCCTATTGAAGAAAATACCCAAATGATCAATAAGTGAACGGGCTCAGCCGTATGAATAATGGTCGGATATACACGCAGCGCTTCAATCAGGTCCAAACCGTCCATAGCTGCATATGCCCTCGCATAATGGACTTGATCTCCTTCAATCTGAAATTGCCCAGTAAAATATGAGAAAGCAAATGTTAACGCAAAAATAAACGGCAGTAGCACTTGAACAAATATTTTTGATTGCATCTTTTACAATAATGTTACTGGAGTTTACGTACAAGAAAAAAGGGGGTTTATTGATCAAGTCGCATTATAATTTCTAAAATTACAAATTCCAGCCCAATATGTATTTTTTGAATTATAATTTTCTGGAAAATACAATTCTTACCGACTATAATAGTCTTTGATGCTTTTTCTACCAAGAAGCCTAATCCATCTGCCTTTGCTAGTTATTATGTAGCAATTCTATAGCATGCCAACAATCTTTCGTTCAACTTGACAGCCCGTGGTTTTTTGGGCTTTGCTCATTTCAGCAATTGAATTAACGCGTATTATCGTAGCGTTCAAGTTGCTCATTTAACCCAAGATTCGCAGGGTATAATTCTTACATAATTCATATTTTATGTGATTTAACAAATTGTCATATTGCTTTTGCTCCCTTTTAAAATAGCTGCATCTCTTATTCGTTGCACGTCTTTTTGTCCTATCCGACAAATTTTTGTTGCATGCAAAACGGCTCTGTAGTCATGTAGACCATGCGCGATTACCAATTCTCAAAATCTTAATATGGATAAGCAGAAAATCTGTTTGGCTTAGAATTAGGGTATATTCGGGTATAATAAATAAAGTAATAATTTTTAGTCGAAAAATTGTTTAGTATTGCTAATTACCGATTAAGTAATTGTCGATATTTCTCCGCATCCCAATTAAGCAATCTTGTGACATCATCAAGTTGCAAGCAAGCCAAGGGCTGTCCTATTGGTTGTCTTTCCAATATATCCAAATAAAAAAGCAGTTGCGCTAATTTGGAAGCAGTTACACCTAAGCTCTGAAGAATACCCTGTCCTTTAACAAATATGAAAGGTGTTTCTGGCTCAATGGATTGCAAACATTTATTTAAGTCGGCTGGGTCGTCCACGAATGTAGCTGAAGCGCCCAAAAAAACAACATGATCAGGGCAAATAGCCCAACTGTCTTTTAATCGTTGGTAATGATCAGGATCATGAACTAACAGGTTGAGATATTCATTCGTACAAGGTTGATAGCCCAAAGCTGATGGATTTATTGCTATTTTATTATATAAAGGCAATGCAACAGCGGCTTCGAAATTTCTTGGTTTGACTTCAAAACGTTCGGATAACTCACTCAACATCATGTGAGCATCTTCAATCGAATTTGCACCAATAATCACTCCATGGTTTTTTAACAAAACCACCTGTATCTTAGGGTTTGAAACTAACTTTGCATGAATAACCTTAGCTAGGTCAGCACCAGGATTATGATAGTCAACCAGCAACCAATTAACATCACCACCCATTAATGCAGCTATTTCGTAATCACATTCTGTTCTTACCAATCGAGCTACCACATTGACTAAATGCAAATGCACCACAATTCTTTGGCGCATTAGTGCATGAAGCATGGTTTCAATCGATGGACGAAGCGTGTGATTTTCGAGCGCACTGGGGACAAAATAATAATCCTTGCGCGCCAAAGCTTTATCCAGTAAAGCGCGATCAAGAGGTACAAAAATAGGTTTTTTTTGCGCCTCTGCAAGCCATGTACCTGAGGCCTTAATCCACAGTTTAGTTCCCGTTTTCCAAGAAACATTGCCGCCAGCTGCTTGAACCCATCCGCGATTTTGTGCAATTTCTGCACAAAACTGCTCAACTTCCAAACGGGTAAGTTCATCCGTTTTCATGAACGCTCGCTTCGGCCAAACGAGCAATTAATGCTCTTAAATCTTTGAAATCATTAAATATGACATCAGGAACACAGTCATCAGTTCCAGCAGGTGTCCCTGAGTGGACTTTCTGGAATGTGACAGCTTTGATTTTCTCACGCGCACCCAAAATATCGTTCACGGGATTATCGCCAACCATCCAAATACAGTTACCTTTTGGCCGCATTTTTTCAATTGCAATTAGGAATGGAGCTTCGTGGGGTTTGTCGTGGCCGGCTTCCTCACTAGTGACGATGTAATCAAAGTAATGGTCTAAACCAAAATAAACCACTTTGCGGAATTGGATTTGCGCCGTCAGATCAGTAACGATTGCCGTGGGTATCCCCAGCAACCGAATGTCATCGAGAACATCCTTAACACCCTCAAACAGCTCCGCTTTACTTAGAAATGAGCGCCAGTAAGTCTGCTCAAAATCTAGAGCTAACAGGACCTGAGAGCCTAGACCCATGATTTCCAACATCCGCTGCAGATACAACAGCCGACTGTGCGAAGACGCTGTGTGCTGAAGTCTTTGTTTGATTTGCCGTCGAGCCTCGTCATAAGCTTTATCAAAATCAACATCTCGAATTGAAAAAGTTGAAACTACTTTTCGCCTCACAGCCTGCATTGCAGCAGCATGTGCTGAATCATAGGGGTAGAGCGTGTTGTCCGTATCGAATAGAAATGCATCCGGTAGCCGGGTTAATCGTTCAGGGTTTATGATGTTCACTAGATAATCCGTTTATTCAAAGCTTGATTGATGTGGGATAGGGTGATCAGTTGCATCAAGCCAGCAACACCGGCTTGCCAATCGGGAACGATATCCAGGAACTCTAGAATGCGCGGACAAAGAATTTTTGCTGCCAAAGCGATATCTTCTGCCGAGGCTTCCCCTTCAATAGTGATCTCCACATCTGCCGCATCGGAGGTCGGTTCAATATCTACATGTAAACCACATACCCCCACCAGAACACGGGTCAGAGATAACTCATTAAAACCGTTTCGAGTTTTCACTACGAGTTTCATCCGAAGTGGTTGATCTTGATCGAGCTCCTTTAGTACTCTTGGATGTATAGGTCTCAAAGATAAGATCAAATCAGCGTATCGCTTTTGCGGCCGAATGAACCTCTCGGAGTCAGGCTCTCGTTTGAAAAATGAAGACAGAACTCGCTCCGGCGAGTGGCCTCGCTGACTAACATCACGCTTGAGTTTGAAGTACTGTCTCAGCGATTCATCAATATCTAAATAGACTTTTAAGTTGTAGCACTCGCGCAAAATAGGCAAATACAAGGAATGCAAACCACTAGCAATAATGAAGTCATTGCTGTGTATACGGTTTGGTTTACTCATTTTGCCAGACTGATGATCGTAGTGACGCGAATGAATGGTTCGACCATCAATAAGGGCAATGAGATCGTTAGAAAATCCTTCTAAGTCATTGGCCATGGGGTTCAGGTGCGTCATCACTTGCCACATAGGCTTTTGTCGGTCCCACAAGTGGTAATCATCGCCAGATATTTTTACAACCGAGTGCTCCCCAAAAAGGTCGGTGATGGAGTCTGAATAGGTGTCTTTGCCAGCCCCTGAATCTCCGGCGATTCCGATCACAAATGGCTTTCTGCTTATGCGAAAGTAATCATTGCGATTAATGGACTCGCGCCAAATCTTCAACGCCAACACGATTCCCATGGCTACCAAACCCGTCAAAAGTAATGAACGCAAGTGAAAGTAATTGCTTTCGCTTAATTTCAAAAAGCGTATCAATTCAAAAGTTGACCCATCAAAGAGGTTCAATGGCGTATCTATTAGGTTTGACAACACATACAAAGCTGAAAAGATGGAAGTCAATGTTATAGCCATGCGCCCGCTCATCCCTTGATAAATCACCAAGAAAGGGACCACCCATAGAAACCAACCAGGCGAAGCTGGGGTCATAAAAACCACCATCAAAAACGCCAAACCCGTGATGCCTTGAAACAGTTCAAAATTCAAACGCTTGATTCGCCATGCGTAATAAACCATCAGCAAGTAAATCAAGGGTACGATATAAACCGTACTGTATTCACCCATACTAATTGCTAATACATAGATCTTCCCCATCTCCGGGTTTCCCATCAACATGCTGACCCCTCCGACTGAAAAAACAAAAGGGATAAACAAAACTGACCCCACCGTCACAAATCCTAGGAAGAATTGAACCAGCTTCTGGCGTAGCGCCCGGTTGTTATAGAGATAAATTACAAAGAACGGTAACGCGACCACCATGCTCAACTTCGCCGACATGGCCGCGGCACAAAGAGCACCAGCCCATCGAAACAAATAATGTTTGATGCAATAAAATGCGAGTGTCAATAAGAGCACAGGTATTAGGTCGTTGAGTCCCAGCCCATAGGTCGCCAAAATCACAATCGGCGATAACCAATATACGACTAGCAACAAGCGGACACGCTGTGGCAGCATTCTTTGGAGCACCATCAACAATGCGAGATCACTTATCAAAAGTGTTAGTTGGTAGGCAAGCCCAACGCTGCCATCTCCAAGTAACTGGGACAAAACTGACAATGGCAAAAAGGCCAGCAACATAGCATATCCATAAGGAAATGCAGCATTAGAACCACCTAAGGCTAACCATGAAGACCATGGATCAATACTAAAGAATGAAGTAGTTGCCTTAAGAAACGGCACATACAAATCTGCCGCAGCCAATGGAGCCAAGCCGAAAATCAAAAGTAACCGAACCAGCAAACCCAACATGAAGAGTGGGTGAAGGAACAAAGACCTTAAATGACTCATTCTTCTGAAGCCCATAAATCTGGGCGTTTGGTACATACCGCCTCTGCCAGAATCCCTTGTTGTTTCAGCAGTTCAATCAAAGCAGGAATTTCAGTCTCAGCATGCCTACCCTGCAGTTCAGGGGAAACCAAACACAAGCGCAACCCGGCCATTTGTAGCTGTTCAGCCTGTTTGCCTGTCAATGGAAATCGCGTAAAACAATCCACCCACACCCAATTAACACGCCCCGCTAAACTCAGCGCCGTTTCTATGGATTCAAATTCAGAAATGCGAACCGCGCATCGTTTCTCCCCCTTTTTTGACCATTTCACCAAGAACGGGAAAGACTGATCTAAAAAAAAGAAGTCCTCACAACCTTTCGATTGCATAGAATAGATTAGGCGCTCCTCCAATCCCTCCTCCTTGACATTGAGGATCAGGGTTCCATGTCGGTATTGACTGAGCCAGTCTTCAAAACGGACGCCTTCCTCGAATGGGTCATGGTTAATGATGAGTTCTTGACCTTGACTACGGATATCCACTTCAACACCATAATGAGTAGGTGTTGCGATCAAATCAGCAACGGAATTTCTGCGGTGTGCAATGATTTTCATAAAGACATGTTCCTTTTTAGCTGAAGACTGAACTCAATTGTTCTACGAATAAATTTCTTTTTAGCGGCCCAGTTGACATTCCAGTGTGAGGTGCCATGTGCACGCGCGCCGAAGCGAACCGGAAAACGGCGCACTTTTAAGCCCTGAATTTGAGCTTGATAGTAGGCAAAGAGATCTAGGGCAAAGTCGTTTGGTGGCGATTTCCATGATTCAAAAAAATGTCGACTAAACAGAGTGGGTTGAGCATTGATATCCCACATGGCACGAGACATCAATACGGTCTCAAAACAACTCATCCCCACCGTAAAAAACGTGTCCATGAGCGGACGTCCGTAACGCCTCCCCTTAACAAAGTTTAACTTCGGGTTGGTCCCAAATAGCGCAAGACCATGCCAAGCATCCATCGGATCGGTTTGCATGTCAGCGTGAGTCCAACCCAAAATATCACCATGTGCCACATTCAAACCAGCCAAAATGCCATAGCCATAACCCTTATTAACATCAACACGAATACTGCGGCATCCCGGATATTTCGGCAACAAATTCTCTAGAACTGCGGGACTGTCATCGGTCGACCCGTTATCCACCATGATAACTTCGACCCCCTCATTCAATACCAAGCCTTGGCATCGCTCAAGCAACAAAGGCAAGTTACGAGCCTCGTTATAACATGGGATAACCAAAGAAAATTTCATATGACCTCACGATTCAATTCATCACTAAATACAAAATAATTCATACCGAAAAAATTAAGTATCGCAGATACACCAGTAGCCAATAAAAAAGCAATTTGTACCGAATAATGAAAATCGTAAGTCAGTACAAGTATGCTTTTGTTTATATAAATATTTACTAGAAGCGTTAGTGCGTAAAGGGCCCCAAAGCGCAGCCAACTACCCGCCCGGTAATTCATATCACTGAAAGTCCAAAGTCTATTTACCACATATCCAAAAATGCTTCCACCAATAAAACCCAAGGCTTTGCAAATACTGGTTCCCAAAAACCCAAATAAATCAAGGCTTCTGTAAACCAAGTAGTCAACTCCGACCGTGATTCCACCAACGATCAAAAAAATCAATACCTTTTTTAAAGTCATGAATGCTTTTTAGGGGAAGTAGGCATTGTTTTTTGATACCGCAAAGCCAAACCGGGGATCGCCTCAGGCGGAATTCTCGCGTCTTCCTCCATCTTATAAGGATGGCCCGCCCATTTGTGAAAACAAGACTGCCAGTACTCAAATGTACGAAGGTCATCTGGTGTACCCCAAGCCAAGAAATGATCCACCTCAAACAAGTAGCATTTAAGACCAAGTGCAATGGCATCGTTGATAGCTTCATCGATGTAAAACTCTTGATTGATACGGCCATCGCGTTCCAACATCCTCTCCACAGAAATACGAAAATCTGCCGCCCTACGGAATGTAAAGACTCCGAGAACAATTGGATCAATTCTTGGTTGCGCTAAAGGGCTTTTAACTGAAATACGACGAATCAAGCCACTTTCATCAGCATCAATCCAACCAAACATATGAGGTCTGCGAATTGCGTTGGCATGCTCGCGGACTCCCCATACGATTACATCGACTTCAGGGTTATTCAACAGCAGTTCAAAGTCCTTTTGTTGATAAAGTGCCCCGTTATCACAAGCTCCAAATGTAATGGGGCCAGACTCGATAGACTCAACCTGCTCAAGGCTTTGCAAACCAATTAATGCAGTACAAGCTTGACCTTGTGTCACTGTGGGGATGGAAATGAGCCGAGACTTAGGGTAAATGGCACGAATTTGAGTTGCAATTTCATCGTGCCCGGGCATGTCCGAGCGCAATACAAACGCCTGATTCAGGGTTGGAGGAAGATCGTGCGCGGCCTGTGCAACCATAGGTCGCCCTGAAACTGGTATGAGAGGCTTCGTCAAAAGATAACCCTCGCTCTTAAAACGCTGACCTAAACCCGCCATAGGCATCACCAAACTACCGATAGGGGCAATCGAATTAGCTTTTACTTCAATTAGTTGCTTAAATGTATCAGACCACCCCCTGTATTCAGAAACATCTTCTGGCGTTCCCCACTGCATAAAATGTTGAATATCGTAGATCGCGACAGTTTGCCCTTTAGCCAATAGCGACTTATATGCAAGACTTACATAATACTCACCAGCCACATTCAAATTTTCGTTCAAAGCTTGACGAAAAGCCTCAAACATCGTTTTAGCTGTAGAAAAATAATAAGTGCCACTGGAGGCGTATTCATCCATGCGGTTATCTGTGAATGGCTGCTTTTCTTGAATGTCTGACATCCAGCCAAGGTGTTCTTTTAAATAAGCGTAGTTAGTGGTTCCTAAGGTATGGGGGTGAAACCCTTTGTAAGCTGGAATGCAGCCCACACACTCACTTTCCTCGATAAAAGTTTTAAAATGATCCCAATCCCAGTAAACAGTAAAGTCACAATAATTGACCACAACTGGTTGAACTGGATCGACCAAATTCTCAACTTGTAGCACAGCATGGATGGGGCCGAGTTTATGGGCAGGAATACCCACAACTTTTCCGGTTGGGCAATACTTATTAAGTGTCTCACGCATCTGATATGCTTCCGTATTCAGATGATCCTCATTACAAACAAAAATAAAATCAACCTCCCCAGGAAACATATCGATCACATGTGCAATTATGGGTTTTCCGTCAATCTCAATCAAAGGTTTAGGCAATGTGTACCCCGCCTTGCGAAAGCGCTCACCAAAACCTGACATTGGTATAATAATTTTCATAACTCAAAGTGTAAAGAAATTAAACAAGATATTTTTTTCTGACTTTAGATTACAAATCAATATTTATTTTATTGATTTTACAATTCTAAAATACTCACAATTCATAGGAGAAAAACAACTGAGAGCGATCAAATCTATCTAATAATTCCGGATTATAGCCAGCATGATCATTCAAGTCTCCAACCAAAACATAGGGTGCGCTCATACACTCCAATTCAAAAATTAATCCTTCGTTTTTGGTAATGATTGGCATAACTTTGAAGCAAAGTATTTCAAATATTTTAGATGAAGCTGAAAGAATATTATTAACAGTGGAGTTTGGATAAAAACACAAAGAATATTGCGCCACCCTTAAGGCATCGGCAACACCAGCTTGGTCAAGTCTATCCAATATAAAAACATTTGATAAATTCATTTTCTCCAACCATAATTTATCAACATTCGTTAGACCATAACAGATTATTTTGTAATCATTTTGAAGTGCAAATTTGTATACCAACATGAAATCATTATACTGGCTGTACATGTTGCCCACAACAGTTATAACCTTTTGCTTTTCACCCCAATAAATAAATTCATCTTTATATATGGGCTTATTTTTCAATACTTCAATTCTATATTGAGCTCCATGTTTTACAAGAAACTCCGCTCGCTTGCTTGATGAAACAATCACATACTGCGATCTATTAGCTATCGCAACAAATATCGAAACCTTCGAAAGTGAAATAACAAATCCTAAAATTGATCTTAAACCTTTTAACGAGATTATTGGTATGGTTGCCCATCTATGCTTGTACTCAGAAATACAAGCCTCTAATGAAATTGAATACAACTCAAGGATGTGCAATACATATTTTTTTTTATTAAATATTAATAACAATAACATGTCAATGATAGGGGCACTGTCGCTAACCAACACTATTGATTGCGTCAACCTCTCTTGGATTAATTGATGCCTAAGTAAATTTTGATCATTTAGCCTGTGTGTTTTCATATCAATTTAACAGATTCAAATAACTGCTTTCAATTTATTTTTCCCAGATGAAGATAATGCCACTCCAGTCGCAAATACCAAACATGCAACCAACTGAAATTGATATCGCGGATTGAACTCAAGCAGGGCATATACCGACATAAATCCAAAAAATATTGAAACTATTATAATTTTATAACCGAGCTTAATTCCATCTATTTTACAAAATAATAAATACAAAAGAATACATATTGATATTCGTCCAATAATGTTTAGAACAATTTCAACCGCAATGTAAAGTGATCTAATTGAATTGAATTCTTTTCCGTTTTGCGATACACCAGCTTCAGGTATCCACCATACATAAAATTTCGAGAACATGGAACGAGTAATTTTGCATACAACAATCGAAGAAATATCAACTATCGATTCCTTCTCTACAAATTTTTCGACTATACTAAATAATGATTGGTTCAATTCTTTTTCTGCATTATTAATTGCCTCCTGACTCCATGCCCCACAACTTGGCAGTTTTTTGTCAGAATTGATTAATCCAATATATAACTGTGAGCGTTGCATAACTTCAATCTCAGTTTGATTATTCGATTGATTACGAAGAAATAATTCAATTGAGATTCCTATGGCTACCGAAAACAAAACAGCAAGTATATATTCTTTGCGGATAATTTTTTTGACGTCTTTTTTGTAAATAATGATGAATATTATTAAATAAAATATTGTGGCAAATAATAAAGCCACTATTACTTGCATGCGCATCGATAATGCAAGACCGACAATAACTGCCCCCACAATTTTTTTTAATTTATTGTTAGCATATATGAAAATTTTTAATCCTGCGCACAACATTGCGACATGTACCGTCATTACCTCAACAGTTGACGCAACAGCAATCCACCAATATCCAAAGGAAATAGTTATCAATATAATTAGATTATTAATGGCAATATCAACTCTTCTATTTGTGTAATTTAAAGCACCAGGGTAACACGATGCACTAAAAACCACCCACGATATTGAATTAATTATTAGTGCTGCAGTTGAAGCTTCAAATTTTAAATAACTAAATATTGAATATATATAAACAAGGAAACCTCCTTTTATATACATTGATGAATAACGGCCTTGGTTCCAGTGAATTAAAAAATCTGAGTATGGTTTTTGCGGGTATGTGTAACCAAATATCAGAATCCCAATTAAAATAATTAATGATGTAGTGACATACATCTTAATGAAATTTAATTTAATTTTATTTAACATTATATTGATAAATTTATCACGAAACTAGTTTTGTCTTATCTATTCATTGGACTTCGTTGAATCTAAATGTCAGGATAAATTTAACCTCCAATTTAATTATACTAACCTATTACTCTGTTTAATAATTCTGTTTATTCGTAAACTCTAGCGCTTGAGTAATTTAATCTATGAATCTACGCCCTCATGACACATGATTTAATCATACTCATATAATCTTCAATCAAGTATCAAATTTTAGTTATTTTATTTTTACCGAGTTTCCATTAGTGAATATTTATTCAGTAAAGTAAGAGATGGCCAAAAATAATTAATCACATTTTGACTAAACTTTTTAAATGCTCAATAATTTTATCGCACGCCTTGCCATCGCCGTATGGATTATGAGCTTTTGTCATACTTGAATACTTTGAGGAATCACGAATAAGATCAGATACATTAGCTATTATTCGACTGCTATCCGCACCAACAATTTTAACTGTTCCGGCTTCAACTGCCTCAGGCCTCTCCGTGGAATCTCTCATTACCAATACGGGTTTACCTAAACTCGGTGCCTCTTCTTGTATTCCACCGCTATCAGTTAATACAATGAAACTGTGTTTTAGCAAGTAAAGAAAAGATTCGTAATCAAGTGGGCTGATTAATTTTACATTACTTAATCCACTTAAAATTGGCCTTACTGCGTCCTGCACATTTGGATTAAGATGGACCGGATAAATGAAATCAATTTCCGTAAATTTTGTCGCTAAATGTTTAACAGCCTGACATATCTCAATAAAACCTTGGCCAAAGTTCTCTCGCCGATGTCCTGTAATTAATACATACTTTTTTTCGTTTAGCCTAGATTTTAATACTTTTTCTAAACTTAATATGATTTCTAACTTTTTGGATTGATCAGTTTCAATTTTCTCCAAAACCAAATGCAGGGCATCTATAACAGTATTTCCAGTTACAAAGATATCTTCATCTCTCACACCTTCCAACATTAAATTAACCTTGCATTGCTCTGTTGGGGCATAGTGATAATTCGAAATTCTTGTAACTACTTGTCTGTTAAACTCCTCCGGAAAAGGAGAGCGAATATTGTTCGTTCTTAATCCTGCCTCAACATGGCCAACAGGTATATTTGAGTAGAATGCAGCCATTGAACTTGCAAATGCAGTAGTAGTATCTCCATGCACCAACAAAACATCAGGCTCTTCAGATTTTAAGACATCTTTCATCCCTAGCAATATATCAGATGTAAGATTAAATAGATCTTGGTTTTTCTTCATTAGATTCAAATCAATGTCGGGCTTCAACTTAAATACATTCATGACTTGGTCAAGCATGTGTCTGTGCTGCCCTGTAACGCATATTTTCACATCAAATATATCTTTATATTGAATTAACTTATTGGCAATAGGAGACATCTTTATAGCTTCTGGTCTAGTACCAAAACTTAACATCACTTTAATTTTTTTCATTTTAATGCCTTATGTATTTTGTTTGCTTACATGCAAACTTATAGCAAAATATATATACCGCCTTGATTTAGAAATTTTTTGCGAAATTGCTCTAATAATTTTACACACAATACTGAAATCAATTATTTTGAAATTTAAATATGATCTGCTTAGCCCTTGAACATATTTTTCGCCCAACAAAAGGTCGGAACAAGTTTTTAATATAAACATTATACCAAAGGTCTTTTATTCCGTACTGCGTCCAACCCTCACACTCGAAAATATTGAAATCATAATCTCCCAATTCATTAAAGTAATTTTCCTTGTATTGATTTACATGCTCACTTGACAAAGGATATTCATTATAAGGAACGATAATGTACAAATATTTACACCTCATTAATAGCCCCTTTGCAACTTCAATATCGTTTGAAATATGCTCAAGTACATTTGATGCAATGATTACCTCTACCTTTGGCACATCTTTTAAACTTCCTTGATAAAATTTTGCAATTTCTCCATATTTTTCACGACATTTAGATATTGCACTTTCACTAATATCAATCCCAATGAATTCTGCATTATTGAATTTTTCTTTATAAATTGGTATTGCATCCCCTAGGCCGCATCCAAAATCTAAAATTGGACCCTTAATGTTAGGATTTAATTCAAAATATTCAAGTTGACTTTTTGCAAAGCATTGAGTTTGCCATCTTCCTCTATTATTCTCCCAATCATTTGATGAAAATCTATCATCCCAATATTTTTTTGTATTAATATTATCTTTCATTATCTTTTTTTCCTATTTTCAGATTGACCTCTTTTTACACTAATAAAACATTTCATTTCGCCCAAACCATATTGCATTTTATTTAAATTAGTTTTTACAGTACCTTTTAAGGTTGTTGTTGTAGTCGATTAGGTATCTTGGACAAATAATGAATTTTCTCCATTATTTCTGAAATTTTTTGATTTGTTTAATCGGTAACTGTCATAACCTATTCAAACTCTCGATTGATCAAACTGTTTAATATCCAACATCATACAAACATTAAAAGTAAATTGGCGAAATCTCTGATTGCTTCATTTCCAAAAACACATCAAAAATATTATTCCGCATGATTCCAAACAAAAGTTATCGATTTTTTAAAGCATTGATAGATTCAACCCTAAGTCTTTTACAACAGCAAAACGATACCATCAAAGAAATGGAAAAGGATAGAAACGCGAATATGATTTGCCCAATATTACTTGACCCAAAATATTCACTAAAAAATAAAGAAAAGCAATACAGCGTAAATCCAAAAGCAACGATCGGAGTTGCCACATCATTTAGGTACCATTCAAATTTTTCAGTCCTCATGATTTTCTTGTGCATATAGTGTATTGTTACCGTAAAATAAAAAATATTTAAAAGTATTGAGATAAAACCGGCCATATTCAACCCAAAAATAGGAGTTAAATATAAAATGCAAGGTATAGTTAACACTATTACAGTAACATGTGACTTTATTATTAACGATGTCCAACCATAAGCTAATTGTGCTTGAAATGGAATCCAAATCAAACCATTTATTAAATTCGCTACTAGCAACAACTGAACAAGTGTAGAGATTCTCTGAACAATGAGGGCGTCTTTAGTCCATAAAAGTAAAAATAATTTTGTATTAAATATTAAAAAAATTGCAGCCCCTCCGAAAACTACTGAAACAATTTGAGCGGATATATGATAAATCCTTGAAATATTCCCATCATGATCTTCCGCAATAGTTTGGCACATTTTAGGAAAAAACGCTTGAACTATAGGACCTAGTAGCATATTAATAACAGTTGCCGCAGTTACTGCTAATGAATAATATCCGTACTCGCTCAATGTTAATAGCTTAGAAAGAATGATCTTGTCAGACTGAACCGCTAACAAATTTAACAATGTAATCAACACGACCCCACCACCAAACAACTTCAGTGGGGACAAGGTATCGAATGAAATTTTGATTGTTTTTGTTGATCGAGGAAGTAACTTATAAACAACATATGCAGTTAATACCAGACTAAAAACACTAAAAACAACATGCCACAGAAAAAATGAATATAAATCGTTTGATATTGTTGCAAGAATTATTATTGCACCAACTCCTCGGATCATATTCATAAAAAAATTAATGATATTTAATAACACCTGTTTTTGCAGGCCAATAATTACACTTTTATATAAATTTTCAATAAACTTTAATGCGAATACTATTCCCATTAATGCCAAGGCATTGCTTAGAGTTTCATGCGAAAATGATTCAGTTGAAAACCACTCTTTAGATAGCCACCCCGAACTATAATAAAATAACGACATTATAATCAATGCGATTATTATTGAGATTAATTCAATGCTGCGCAACAATGTGCGTAAATAATTTATATTATCTATTAGTGACGATATTTTGGAGAATTCCTTATTTAAAATCGTTGCAAAACCCGCCTCCCAAAAACTCATCCACACTTGGATTAATGCAAAAAAACCAATTACTCCATAAGCCTCAATGCCAAGATAGCTTATATATACAGGTATCAATAAGAAGCCTATGATTGCCGACAAACCTTGCCCAAGATAGTTTGCGATTAAATTTATTTTAAACATTAATGATTTTTAAATTTCAATAGGATATGTTGCTCTGTTTGCTATTTATTCTTCAATTGTGTCAATCTATGTTTTAAATGTTTATTTAACTAGCGACCATTTTATATGCTTAAACATATTTTTAATTAAATTACCTGCATTGGCCATCTTATTTTTTGTTAAGAACTCATATTTATTAATTTGCTGCATTACCGAATTTATATTCGCCACTTTAATTCAAAGAGAAATTCAGACACATTAAATTCAGAATACGATATTAATAATCTAAAGTCTTTGCAATTTTTTTTATATTCTTATAGTGATTTTTATGATCCAGAACTGATAGATCTAAAGTTATTTCCTTGCTGTATATTTTTGGCAACTTAGTCATAAACGAAAAAATAAATAAATACCAATCTAGGTTCAAGAGTTTGTTAATCCATCGATTTAAGGATTCAAAACAATACAATCTATTTAATAGCCTTAATTGCTCCCAGGGGTTTTGTTCGTTCTGAATAAGGTCTTTGTAAAGTTGCACCTTATCTTTCACGAAGCGCTGATTGGCCACAATGTAGGTTGAGCCCGGAGTTCTGCGGTAGTACACCAATACCTGGTCAATCAACTTGAGGCGATGTTTTGGATATTCACGGGCGATGGCCACTTGCAGAGGCCAATCTTCCACTACATCAAAACGCTGCAAAAACTCTCGAACCTTTGGGTTTAAGAGGCACTCCGTGGAATACAGCAGATTGGGTGCATTGTTGTATGAGAGGTGCTTGAAGCGGTGCAAAAGTGATTTGTTCTGGTAAATGGCTTGTGTTGCCGTGGCCAGTGTATTATTTATTTGATCTAAACTTAATTCATCACCCTGCAAATACAGGGCCCGGCCTGAAACCATTGAGGTGTTGGATTCATGGGCCGTCAATTCAAAAATATTTTCATATGAATAGACATCGTCGCCAGCTGTCAGCTTGCAGCGATCAGCCACCATGTGAGCTAGCATGTTGTTGACACTGGCACAAGTACCCAAATTTTTCGAGTTGTAAAGTATCTTTACATTACGAAATATCGTACGGTTTTCGAGCAACCAACGGTCTACTAAGGTCCGGGTATTGTCGTGCGAAGCGTCATCGTTAACTATCAAGTCTACATCCCAGGTTGTGCCATGGGTTTGCACCAGATATTTTATGCTTTCCAAGTGCTCCAAAATGTAGTCCTGGTGGTTGTAAGTCACCACTAGAAATGCAAATGAGGGCCTTGTTTCAACGCGCATTCAATTTGTCTCTCACATAACAAGCTATAAAATTGAGTGCTTTCAACCCAACCATTTTAAATCCCGTTTTCATAAAGCGTATTTTCCAAATTAATGAACGCTTCTCAATAGTCGTGTCTGATGAAAACCCACGCAAGGACCAATTAATATCGAGTTTGTATTTTTTAGTCACTTGCTCGACTACTTCTCGAACCCACCTTCCACGGTAGATGGCCCCCCCCTTGTTGTGGTTGTAGGGATAAATGTCGGGATGCTTCGGATTGAGTGTATAAAAGACTCGGCCATCACCCCAAGTCCGGTAGGTTCCAAATACTTCCCAAGCCCACGGCGTGTCCCCCGCCTCTGTGTAGTCCATCAGGGCCTGTTTTCTCCAAATCCCGGGAGCAGAATTCAAACGATAGTTGATCCGGTCTTCAAGTACCACGAATAGATCATCAGTATCGTTGCTGCCAACATGTAAGGGGGCATTGATCAAGTAAGCGACTACTGCAGAAGGTTTTTGCTGTAGCAAGGCTAATGCTTGGTCTACTCGCTCTTGGATCACAGACGCTTCCAGAATGAAGTCGTCATAGAGCATCATTACAAATTCAGTGTCAATGGTTGACAAGGTGGCCCGCAAACGCGCTCCCCAATCATCAGTTCCATGTGGGCTTCTGTGACGGTGTACCCGCGCTGGATGGTTATTGGTTTTAGACTCGGTGTTTATGACTATTGGGTGTGGGCATTCGGGCCAATAGTCCTGAAAGGCGAGAAAAAAAATGCCAAGAACATCGTCGTAGGCATCACATGTGTTCACCACTATCGTTAGATCGTGGTGCTTTGAATTTTCTTTCATCACAGTCACAGCAGGCGTCTGTCTATATCAATCCAAAAATGTATTCACAGCTGCAACCACTCTATTCACTTCTTCCATGCTCATAGTGGGCCCAATGGGCAGACTTACCACCTCTTGGTGAATAACCTCTGTCAATGGCAATAACATGTGCTGGTAATCGAGGTAGGCTTGCTGCTGGTGCGGTGGAATTGGGTAGTGGATAAGTGTGTCAATACCCGCCGCTTTTAGATGAGCTTGAAATGCGGCACGGGCTTTTACGCGCACAACAAACAAGTGGAAAACGTGGTTTTGTATGCTGACCACCGAGGAGGTGGGGATGATTGGCAACATGACCCTTGGGTTGGTGATGCCGCGCGCATAAGCTACGGCTATTTGCTGGCGTACCAAGGTTTCTGTGCCGAGGTGTTGCAATTTCACGCGCAGCAGTGCAGCCTGCATTTCGTCCAGACGGCTGTTGAGCCCTTTGTAGATGTTTTCGTATTTTTTGTGACTGCCGTAGTTTCCCAGAGCACGTACTGCAAGCGCTAACTCGGTGTCGTTGGTGGTCATCGCACCAGCATCGCCCAAGGCACCAAGGTTTTTACCTGGATAAAAACTAAATCCAGAGGCATGACCAAAGCTACCGGCGCGGCGACCGTCAACCATGGCGCCGTGCGCTTGTGCAGAGTCTTCAAGAACCAATAGGCCATACTCTCTGGCCAAACCCATTATTTGCTTCATTGGGGCTAATTGACCATACAAGTGAACTGCCACGATGGCTTTGGTTTTTGGGCTAATTGCTTGGCGCACCTTCTGAGGGCACAAGTTGTAACTCTGCTCGTCGGGCTCAACCAAGACTGGCTTGAGACGGTTTTCAGTAATTGCCAAAACACTGGCGATGTAGGTGTTGGCCGGCACAATCACCTCATCACCATCTTTGAGCTTGCCTAGCTCTTTCCAGGCCCGCAGCGTTAACACCAGTGCATCTAGGCCATTTGCCAGGCCAACGCAATGCTGAGTGCCGCAATAGGAGGCAAACTCTTGCTCAAAAGCTTTGACCTCTTGGCCCAACACATACCAACCAGAGTCGATAACACGGGTTGCCGATTCGATAAGGGCTTGACGATATTGGAAATTGACGGCTTTTAAATCAAGAAAGGGGATCATCAAGAAATCTCAAAATTTTTGCTGGATTGCCTGCCACCACAGCTCGGGCAGGCACATCTTTCGTTACCACCGCACCGGCACCCACCAAGGCATTTTCACCAACAGCTATGCCCGGCAACAATGTGGCATTGGCTCCAATACTTGCACCGTTATGAATACTCACGCCTTGGAATTCCGTTGGATGTTGTCTTGATCGAGGATAAGGGTCATTAGAAAATGTAACGTTAGGGCCTATGAAAACATCATTGCCAATAATCGATCCATCCCAAATCTGAACGCCCGACTTGACCGTCACTCGATCCCCAATCACTACATCGCCTTCAATTAAGGTGTGTGCGCAAATATTACAATCCCTACCGATCTTGGCACCTTTGAGCACCACAACAAATTGCCAGACTCGGGTACCATGCCCAATTTCACTTTCGGCCACATCAGCCAAGCGGTGTATAAAGCTCATGTTTTCAAGGCTCGCTTGAAGTCATCGTAATTGCGAATATAGTCTTTTTCACGGTAGTGTTCACTGGCCAACACCAACAACACACAATCCGGACTGAAATCGTGCATTTCTCGCCAAACTAGGTCGCCAATTAGCAAGCCCTTGGTAGGAGAGTCTAGCCAAACTTCCTCGCGTAGATAGCCATCATCTAGCACCATGCGACACTTACCCGTCACGCAAACGGCAACTTGCTGCAGAGCTCGGTGAGCATGAAAACCCCGTGAGACGCCCGCTTGGGTGCCAAAGATGTAATACACCCGCCTGACATCAAAGGGCACTGTTTTGTGTGCCTCCAGTGCCACGAGAGAGCCTCGATCATCACCCAAGGGAGGAAATGAAATGGTTTGTATTAAGCTCATTTATTTAGAACGCCCAGATTGAAAAACACAAATGGCTTGGGGGGGGTTACTCATAAGGTGGGGTTGCTGTGAGGGGGAGGGCATTGGTTTCTTGTTGGAGCGATTCAATCTCTGCCTTGAGCGCTTCGTATTCTTCCATCTTGCGCTGTAAAAACCGCCTGGTCAGTGCCGCCTTTTCTGTCATGCCGCTGGGCGTAAGCACATACACATACCCAAACTTATTTTTAGAGTGAGTAAAGTTTTTCACCTTAACCCAGCCTTTTCCAACCAAAGCTTTAAGGCAATAGTTGATACCCCCAACGCTTATGCCCAGTTGCTGAGCCAACTCACGCTGGTTAATGTCGGAGTTATCTTGCAATATGCGCATGACACGAAGGCTCGTGTCTTCTTGATTTGGGTTACGGGATGTGGGCATAAAAGGGTTTGGGCAGGCTACCGCGATGACCTGCAACGATCCGCTGCGCGAGCAAGCTAAAAAAGTTGTGTCATATTGTTCAAACGCTGAACAATTGTAGGTTAAATACCTCGTGTTTGAATCTACCCGTAAGAACTTGATAATTCCGATCGCATGCAACCAACATTTTTCGAACTCTAACTGGGAGAGTCCGCCCGCCGTGCTGGGTCAAGACTTGGAGTTTTATAAGATTTCTATGTATTAATTTACATCAGCTAATGCACATTCGCTACAGGTGGGGGTAAACCTGACGACGAATCATTTCGCGCGAGAAGCAATGCAATTACCCAATAAGAAACTTAACTGGTCAAATTCATGCTTGACAAAGTTTCAGCTATCAGATCCTACAACTATCAGGTCAAATAAACGTTACCTAGCAATGTCACCAAAAGTAATTTCCAATGAATACCCAATTACACAGCACTACTAACCATAGATTTTGTTTAAGAGACAGTGCGCCTCCATCTCCAGACAGCCTTGAGTTGAGTCAGCTGCTCGGCATTTTGTGGGTTATGTGCGGCTTTGCGGAAAGCTCGCCGCAATATCGTTAGTAAAACACCAAAGACTAACCCAGCAAAACCAGACCCCAGAACAATATTGGCACGCTTAGGCTTTGATTTTCGTTCAGGCGCGTGGGCAATGTCTACCACTTGAATAAGCGGCCCTTCTTTAGACTCATCCACACGGGCAGACTCGTATTGCGCGATAAGTACGCCGATAATGGCTTCCCGCGCTTTGATGTCTCGGTAGGACTTAACCGCCAGTTGCTGCAAGGGTGAGGATTTTTCGTCATCACCACTACCCTGCTCTAGTTTCTTCAACTGAGTGCGCAAAGCATTCAATTCACCTGCTAAGCGTTGAACATCAGGATTTTGCCGGGTGGCAAAGCTACTCATAGCCGATAGCTGCACCTCTTTGGCCGCTATTTGCCCACGCATTTCAGCACTGGCACGCACACTGCCCTCGGCGATAACGGCAGTGACTTGAATGCCAGACTTTTCTTTGGCGGCTCTGAAGTTAGCTTCAGCAAGCGCCAACTCTTCTTGCGTTTTAGAAATTTGCTGCTCAAAAAATAAGCGGCGCTGCTGAGCATCGGTTACTGCCAATTTACCCATGAGGTTACGAAGTTCTTCAACGTGGGTGTTGGCTAATTTGGCAGCAAACTCTGGATCTTTATCGTCTGCTTCGATGGTAATGAGACCGGATTTCTTATCCGCTGCAATCTTGACGAGGCCCTTCATGGTCTCACGGGTTTCGAAAAATGTTTTGTTCTGATAGCGTTCTTGCAAGTTCAGCTTCTCAATGACAGCTCGCTGCAAGCTTTCGCTCTGCAAAAAGGCGATGTACATCTCATCAGGACTTTTCACACCCGCTGCTACACCCGCCAATCCAGCCAAGGCACCAAGGCTAGCCAAAGCAGAGGCAGCACCACTTTGCTGCTGTTGAGGCGGCATCATAACGGTTTTAGCGGTGAAAATGGGCGTCATCAGCAAGCTCACCACAATGGCCAAGGTGGTGGTAATTGCAGGAATACCGAAAAGCGTTTTCTTTTCTTCGCCCAAAGCAATGGCTAAATCGAGAAGACTGATTTCGTCTTCTTCTATTGCTTCAACAGCGGTGTTTGAGGTTTGCTCAGACATATTCAACCTTAGTAGCCCAAAGCCTTCAGGCCCGCAGCGCCAAGACCAAGTTGGTAGAAGATTTGCGTGATGTCTTTGGCATTGCGCACCACCGCGCTCCAAGTGGCTTCGCGGTCTAGCTTGTCAGGCATGACGATTGAGTCACCCGGCATGACCTTCATGCCGTTGATAGAACCAAACCAGCTGCCATTACTGTAAGGGCTGAGCCGTCTGCCCGCACCAAAATGACCGAGTTGCGGTCAGCACCCGAACCCACGCCTGCGAGCTTGAGATAGTCATTAACTGTTTGGTCTTTTTTGTAGATCAAAGCAGACTCGGTATTGACCGCACCATACACATACACAAAGTCTGGCCGGGTTGGAATGATGAAGCGGTCGCCATTTTGCAAGCGCAAGTCTGGTATTTTGGTCAAGAAGTTGGCTGTGTCAGGCTCTAAACCCAAGGCAATGCGGCCTTCGGGTTTTAGAGACCTGAT
>JACCED011940509.1_pt1 | contig 21407 bp, 20 predicted proteins | sample 7455021 | NCBI WGS metagenome assembly JACCED01 (sample SAMN15323456, study PRJNA562643) | freshwater metagenome | isolation source: river surface water | place: USA:Blue River Watershed | collected 2017-08-19
TCTCCGGCGGTGGCTGCGCTGAGCGCTGCGCATCCGATGCTGCGCTCGATGGAGATGCGAGGTCCTGCGGTTGGGGTGGTTGGGGACGAGGTTTCTACACGAAGCGGAAGTGGCTCGCGTATTTTGGATGCGGTTGGGCAGGGGGATTTGGCCAGTGTGATTCCGGTCGAGATTTTGACGGTTGTGGAGGGGGGGGTGGCGTTGAAAGAACTTCAGCATCTGGGTGACGGTAATCTCCCTCTGAAAGGCAGATTTACGGATGGTGATGGCGGTGGGGCAGCTGCGGGAAGCGAGGTGATTTCGGTGAACGACCTTGCGTCAGCTTCTGATGATGAGTCGCGCGATGGGTTGAGTGGTGCCGAACGTCTTGTTGGTTCTGGGCGCGTCATGGAGGCGCCGCTTGGGTTCCTGCGGGAAGGGCAGTTGGTTTATGTCGCGGATGACGACGAGTTGAGGATGGAGATTGGGAAGGGGTTTTCCGGAGGGTTGGTGGCTCGGTTTGAGCGACTGGATGGCCACTTTTTGGCGGCGGATGAGGTGCAGAGCGCGCTTGATTTGGAGCGGTTGGCGAACCGAGCGAAAGGCGTGCTTAGCTTTTTGCCCGGGTCGTTTGACGGACGTCAAGGCCCTGCGCTTCCTGTTGCACCACAGCCTTTGCCTGCGACCTTTCCGGGGAAGTAGCCCTTCGATGTGCCCTATCGGGGGCGAGCGAGAGATGTTTCGAGAGGCGCAGCCCGAGGCTCGCGGGACGCTCGGGCTGGTTGGAGAAGGCATCGCTCGCCGGAGCGGCCTCTATTTCCCAGTGTCCACCGAGGCTCTGCGTGTCCGAGAGATCTTTGGGCAGCCAAGGTGCAACATTTTGCACCCTCAATCGCTATGCCCTTCCGTCGCGCAAGGAGGATTGGTTGCGAACACCTTCAATTTTGGGAAAGACACCGCCTAATCTCGCGTGGTGGGATACCGTACCGACTTGAGTATACCAGCTGACAACTCCGTTAAGGTCAGTGAAGACAACGCCTGGCTCAACTCCATCATGGGCAGCCTCAATGATCCGAGCTTCCGTAAGTTCGGCTAGCTCTAGCCAGCGATTTTTCAGCTCGGTGGCGTGGAGCAAGACCCCCGTTTCCTTGAGTGCAGAAGCATCTATCCTTGCGTTACGGCGCATCCATTCGAGCAGACTCAACGGAGTGAAGCCTGCGTCTTTGGCGCACGCAGCCCATACCACTGAGTGCAGCGGAAAAACCCCACACGCGTGACTCACCAAATCGACTAAATCCCGCGTTTCAGCTCTCGCCGCCATGGCCAGCGCTTTGTTTGTGAGTGCGTCAAACGGGTGCAGTTTCCAATAGAGAACGGCGTCTTGTTGAATCGGAAAAAACCGCCAAGCCGAATCCTGTGCCCATTCCACTTTCACTGATTCTCCCGACTTGGTTGCGGATATTCTGCGAAATAGCGGAGTCCATATCTGGCGTTCCACGGTGAAACCGGCAGATTCGAGACATCTCACGTCCAAGTCGCTCGTCTTGGATACGGCATCTTCAACATCGTGAAAAATATCGATATCTTCGCTGAAACGAGGGGAATTGGGTGCGGAATTCAGCGCTAGGCCACCTGCAATATGGCTCTCAGGGGATCGGTTTGCCGAAATCGCTTTTAAGACCTCCGACTGAGTCGCGGTTAAAGGCATATTTCAATCTCTCTGGCCGTCTTCCAAGCCTTCTGATCCCCGTGCTGCCGGAGCCGCTGAATGACGAGCATGACATCGCCAACGGTTTCGATGTTCGCTTGAGGAGAACGAAACCAAAAGCATTGGGCGTGATACCGTCGCACAGCCGCAGTCGCCATCTCAAGGATTTGAGGAGACGCAGCCACGTCGCTGGTTTCTCGGCTTTTCGTCATGATTGAAAGTTTCGTTATTGCGGAGTGGCTTATCAAGATGACATCCGACTGACCAAACTGAAGAAGCGGTCATTTGGGGGCGCCGCAAACGGGCGCTCGCGAGACCGCCCCTCTGCCAGAGGCCAAAATACAACACGAGCAGCGGCCGCGCATCTTTTTTGAAGCCCCTCTTGCCCTTGGGTTGGGTCCCGGCACCGGCTCTCTCGTGGAGAAGGGGTGATTTCTTCGCTTGGTGCCCGGGATGAAGTCGATCAGTTCGGTGGCAAGTTGTGAGGATGTGGCGGGGGCGCCCAGAGTCCTTTCGGATTTCCCCAATCTGCTTTTTTGCGCGGAACTCTTGGTCCCGGTTCGGGGGCGATGGAGGCGGCCTCAAACCATCTTCGTTGTCCTACTCGATCAACAGAGGTTCTTGAGGGTCCAGCGGTACTCGGAGGCGATGCTCTCCTCGACACAGGTGGGTTGAAGATCCTTAGGGAGAACGTCGAACGTGTAGGTTTCGATCTCGAGGTGGGAAGTGACTCCGTCGCGGACAAGCTTCCAAAACGCCGGGTCCAAGGCGGTTGCTGTCGATTGGAGGGGCGCTTCGGGCGCGAGGAACAGAGGGACGTGGAAATGCACGCGAAGCTCCTCGAGTTCGTCGCAGTCGGGTTCTCTGGCTTCCTCGAGTGCTTCAGGAAGATCGAACCACGAGACTTTGATGCCTCGTGGCCCTCGGCCTTTCACTTGGTGCAAGTAGGTGCCTTCGGCAAAACGAGAAAGGGCGAGGAGAGATCGGTCGTCCGCACCGCATCGGATTGCGGCGCTGAGTTGGATTTTTGAGATAAGAATGTCCGCTGCGCGCAGAGATTTCAGGCTCTCAGCGAGGTCTTCGTATTGAAGGGCGATGTGGCAGGTATCGAAGCAGACGCCGAGGTGGTTCCTGAGGATGGATTCCCCCTCTGATGCAGTGACGCCGAGGGCTTTGGTGATTCGAGGGAGTGCGCCTGAGGGGAGATCGTTTTTGAAAAAATCGAGGGTTTGTCGTGTTGTTTCGAGGAAGCAATCTGGCTCGGGCTCGAGTCCCAAGTGGATACGTTTTCCGGTGTCTCGTTGGATGGTCGCAAGGTGTACGACCGCATCGCCAAGTGTTTCTGCCATGGCGCGGACGGAGTCAGGTGATTTGATCCAGGGGCCGAATGAACCGGGGACCGTGCTGATGCTCCCGTCGATCCCTTCTGGCAGCCAGTATTGGAGAATGGTGGCGAGACGGTTGGTGTACTCGAGTCGTTCTCGAGTTTGCCAATCAGGAGCGTAGACGTTTTCTTTGACGCGTGTTTGGTGGAACTTGCCAAATGGGAATCCGTTAATGGTGAACGGATACATCTGGTTTTCGGCAAACAGATCAAGGCCACGTTCGATTTCGTTGACGTTATCGAGCTGAGCAGCCGCGGCCGCGCTGAGGCGAAGGCCGAGTCCGAACCAGTCAGACGGCTGTGTTACGGCACGTCGGACGCCTGCGGCTTTTTCGGCAATGTTGCGATGGTTTTCCGGCCAAGTTTCACCTGGGTGAATATTTTGGCAGTAGGCGAGATGAACGGGAGGCTGGTGGCTGACAATCATCGGATGGCGGTGCGGTTGGCGCGTTGCCGCAGCTCTTCGACGGCAGCGTCCATCGCGCGAAGGTCGATGGTATTGACTTCGAAGCGAGCTCCGATGTGGTTCGGGAAGGTGACGCACAGTTCGCCGCCGAGGTGTTCTTGAAACTCGCGCAGTCCTTCGAAGACGCGACGATCACCGGCTGAATCGCGAAGGTCGTAGGCGTCGGACCAGAGCGGGAACCCGCTTTGGCGCAGCCCAGTATCGATGGCTTCCAGCTCTTCCGCGGTCAACCATCCTTGGTTCCGTGCGTAGATGGAATCGAGCAGGACTCCCGCCGCGACCGCTTCGCCGTGCGAAACCGCGAACTGGGTGAGGAGTTCGATTTTGTGTGCGGACCAGTGGCCAAAATCGAGTGGGCGCGCGGTTCCGTATTCGAAAGGGTCGCCGTTGGTCCGGATATGATCCAGGTGCAGTTCAGCGCATCGCGTGACGAGGCGTTGCATGGCTGCAAAATCGCGTTCGGGGTAGCGCGGTGCCGTCTGGCAGAGTTCCTCAAAAAATGGGCGGTCGCGGATGATGGACACCTTGAAAGCCTCAGCCACCCCGCTGAGCCAGTCTCGGTCGGGGAGGGGGAGGAGAAGATCGAAGTCGTTGATGACAGCGAACGGCGGGGCGAACGTGCCGATGGCGTTTTTCCCGAGAAAGTTGACGGCATTTTTCACCCCGACGCCGGCATCGTTTTGTGCCAGCACGGTCGTGGGCACGCGGATGAGACGGAGTCCGCGGTGGACGAGAGCTGCCGCGAAGCCGACGGCGTCCAACACTGCGCCGCCGCCGATGACGATGACGAAGCTTTGCCGATCCATCCGGTGTTCGAGCAGTTGGGTGAGGAGTTGCTCGACGAGGCGGAAGTCGTTTTTTGAGGCTTCTCCGCCGAGAACAGTCACGGGTGCGGTTGCGAGTTCAAACTCGGACGTGTGGGCTGCGAAGAAGCGGGAAACGCGGTCAGCGAGATGGGGTAGCGCTGCGGCGACGTGTCCATCAAGGTAAACGATGACGCGGTGTTTGCGGTGGGTTTCTTTGCGGCAAAGGGTGGTTCGAAGGACGGGGTTTTCGGGTGCGAACAGGTCCTGCGTGAACACCACGGGGAATTCCCAGTTCACGTCGATGGTTTGGAGGATTGTCCGGGGGGTGCTCATGGAAAACGGGCAATGTTTCAAAGAAACTCAGGAGAGGCGGGAAGACAACTCAGCAATCGGGCTGGTTTTTAGACGGACGATTCGCGTGCGGAGGATGGCGGTGTGCTCGACTCCTTGCGTAAGGGTTCGTTGACGGGTTTGATGGGACGCATGGCTGCCACTGAATCGTTCATGTTACCACTTCGCACCCCGTTGCCTTCCTTTGGATTGCGGGAATGCGGCACGGCTTCGGAAATGGTGTCTGGGTCACTCATGGGAGGTCCTGCATTGGTGGTGGTGTTTCTTTGTGCGCACTGTCCGTATGTGATTCACGTCGTGCCGGAGCTGCGGCGATTGGTTGCAGATTATGGAGGGCGCGGCGTTCGGTTTGTGGGGATTACTTCGAACGATCCGGAGCAGTATCCGGAGGACAGCGAAGCGGGCACTTTCGAGTTCGCGTCGAGGGAGGGACTTTTGTTTCCGATTTTATTTGATGAGACGCAGGAGGTTGCAAAAGCGTTTCGGGCAGCGTGCACTCCAGATTTCTTTGTTTTTGGTGGCGATGGTGCGTTGGCGTACCGCGGCCAACTCGATGATTCGCGTCCCCGACGATCGGAGGATCGTCCGGGCCGCGGGGTTCTGAACGGTGCGGACGTTCGGGCGGCATTGGACGCGTTGCTTGCAGGGGGGGCTGTGAATCCCGAGCAGCGACCGAGCATCGGTTGCGGCATCAAATGGCGTCCTGGGAACGAGCCTGTTTAGCGGTGGGCGGGGCAGTCGCGTTTTGACGGGCATCAAAATACCGTTCGCGAGGGAGGGGCAACCGTTTCCCTAACCGGTAGAGTGGTCATTGAGCGTTGGGGCTCATCTTTTGTTCTGTTGGTTGGGTGGGCCGCCTTGGGGATGCCTGGGGCGGCCTCACTTTCCTCATTGATGGGGGAGTTGCGGATTGGGATACCGGTGTAAAATGGAGGTCATGGCAACTGAACAAACAACGGGTCCTGGAGAAGCTGCGGCGATGTATCCCGGTGTGACCTACAAGGTTGGGAACGAGAAGTTGGTGCGATTGACGGAGGCCGCTGCCAATCGGCTGTCGGGGTTACTTTCAAAGCAGGGGCGTCCCGGGGGAGCGTTGCGCGTGGCAGTGATTGGGGGGGGGTGTTCGGGTTTGCAGTATAAAATGGATCTTGTGGATGGGCCGGTGAATCGGGACATCCTCGTTCCGTCGATGGGGGTCCGCGTGGTGATGGACCCGAAGAGTGCGCTGTTTGTGAGTGGATCGGTTTTGGATTATTCGGAGGAGTTGCAGAAGGGAGGGTTCAAGGTGACGAACCCCAACGCGGTTGCGCACTGCTCGTGCGGGGAGAGTTTCTCCGCGTAAGTCCGTTACCTAAAACGCTCTTTCAATCCTTTATGGCGGTGGTGGTGCGCTTGGAAGCGAGAGCGAAACGGTCGTGATCCCGCGTTCGTGTGTGATGCCAAGGGTCCCATCGTTCAAGCGGGTGAGTTCAAGCGCGATGGAGAGGCCTAATCCAGCATGGTCTCCCGTTCGAGAGGCATCGGCTTGAAAGAAACGATCGAAGAGGTGGGGCAGTTGCTCGGACGGAATCGGACGTGAGGTGTTGGCGATCACGAGCAACACGTGAGTTTGGGTGTTCGTGGTTGATAGGTTGATGGCTCCGTTTGGCAGGTTGTGCTGGAGTGCGTTGTTGAGGAGATTTGAGAGGATGAGTTCGAGGTGAGTTGGATCGACCAGCGCGAAGCTGCGTTTGAGGTCGGACGTCAGTTTCACCCCGGCAGCTCCGCATGAGTCGCTGAGTGATGCCATGTGCAACGTGAGCGCCGCTTGGAAGTCTGTGGGGACTTTGATCGGTTGCTCACGGTGAGCGTCAATCTTTGCTAGACGCAGGAGTGTCGAGAGGAGGCCCTTCATCCGCTCGGCTCCACGGCCGACTGCCGTGCTGGCGTCTCGGTACTCTTCAGGGGTGCGGTGGCGCCGGAGGATGGATTGGGTTTGTGAAAGAATGATTGCGAGCGGTGTTCGAAGCTCGTGTGCGGCGTCACTCGTGAAGCGGCCTTGCTGCAGGAAGAGGTCCTCCAGTTGCATGAATGAGCGGTTCAGCTTTTCCGCGAGGATTGAAAGTTCTCCGTGATCGGGACCGATTGCGATGCGTGCACTCAGGTTGCCTGAGGCGATTTGTTGCGCGGCATGAACAATCGACTCGATCGGGGCGGCCGTACGCTTGGAAAGCCAGATTCCGGGGATGATGCTGACGCATTGGAGTAGCGTGCCCACCAACAAGAGCCGTCTCGCGAGCTTGGATAGCTCGGCGACCAACCCGTTCACACGGGTTCCCACTAAAATCACGTCGACCGGTGCAGTCGACAGCGAGATTTCGCGAAACTCCCCTCGGGTTCGCGGTGCGCTTGAAAGCGGAGAAGGGCGTTCCACGCCGTGTGGGCATTGTGGAGAGGTGCTCGCCGGATGAGGACCTCGGAGCCAAATCGCGAAATAATGGGGCGACGAGGGACCGAAGCTGCTTTGCGCGACTTGTTGAACCGATTCCAACGTGTTCAACGATGTTTCACGGTCTGGGCGCCGTTCCTTTCGCAGTGCGTCTGCCAGCAGGCCGAGTCGTGCGGTGAGTTGCGTGTCGACTTCCGCGTAGCGACGCGTTTTCTCGAGGTGGAAAATGGACACGGCAAAGCCGGTGATCAGGATGGCCGAGAGGGTTCCGTGCCATAGCAGCAGACGTGTTCGTAAGTGAGACAGGGGAAGCCTCATAGGCCTATTCCATAGCCTGATCCGCGACGTGTGATGATCACGCTTGCACCGAGCTTTTTGCGAATGTGCGAGATGTGCACTTCCAGAAGATTGGAGAGGGTGTCGTCATTTTCATCGAAAAGATGTTCATGAAGTTTTGAACGGGTAACGACTTCTCCGCGGTGAAGCGCGAGGTATTCGAGAAGCGTAAACTCCCGCGCGGTCAGCTCGACGGGAGCCCCCTCCAAGGTGACGGTCTGTGATGCGGTGTTGAGGGTCACGCGGTCCCAGCTGATGAGGTTGTTTGGACAACGATTGCTGCGTCGGATCACGGCTCGGAGACGCGCAAGCAGTTCGTCCAAATCGAAGGGCTTCACCAAATAATCGTCGGCTCCTAGGTCGAGGCCTCGCACGCGGTCTGAAGTGTCGTCTCGCGCGGTCAGAAGGATCACCGGAGTTGCACGCACTTTCCGGATCCGGCGTAACACAGACCAGCCATCAACGCGGGGAATCATGATGTCCAAGATGATTGCGTCGTAGTCCGTGTTGAGCGCTTTATAGAGGCCGACTTCTCCGTCCTCGGCTTCATCGACGGCATAACCCTCCTCTCGAAGGCTTCTGCAGAGTCCTGAGCGGAGATCAGGTTCATCTTCAATCAGCAGGATTCTCATGGGAGCGAGGCGAGGTTTCGAGGAGTGAGCATGAAGCGGGGCATCTTAAGGCTTGGTTAAGGTGTGAACGATCAGCATGGGAGGATGTTTCGTGCTGCGCTTTGGGGAACGTTCGGGGGATTTTTTCTGTTGGTGACGATACGCGCCCAGACAGGCCACCCACCTCAAGCGGCAGCATTTGAAAAGTTCGCTTCGACAGTGAAAGTGCGATGGGACGCCGATTACCTTTACCTCGAAGGGAACGGAATGCCGCGTCACGGGATGATGACGGGTATCTCTTCCTGGCAGCAGCAAGTCCCTATTCCACAGGATTATCGTGGAGCGAATGCTTGGAGGATTCCGTTGAGGCCTGTGCCGGCGAACGAGCCGCGCATGCTGAGGAACCAGTTCTTGAGGGGAGCGGTGGCGGTAGCGGTGAACGGGGTTCCTATTTTCAATCCACAAAACAATCGGGGCGATATTTCTGCCGAGATCGGGGAACTGGATCGATGGGGCGGGCACTGTGGACGCGCAGACGACTACCACTACCATGTGGTTCCGCTGCATCTCGAGTCCGTGGCGGGCCAAGGGATGCCGTTGGCATTCGCGTTGGATGGGTATCCGATTTACGGTCTCCGTGAGGCAGACGGGAAACTTCCGGTGCAGCTTGATGCATTAAACGGACACGAGTCGGCGGGCGTTGGGTATCACTATCACGCTTCGGAGCGTTATCCTTACGTGAACGGAGGCTTTCACGGCGTGGTGATGGAACGGGACGGACAGGTTGATCCGCAACCGTCGGCTCGTCCGGTGAGACCTTCTCTGACGGCCCTGCGCGGGGCTGTCATCACTGGTTTCGACGAGGTTGGAGAGAAGCGGTTTCGCTTGGATTTCACCCTGAGTGGCGAGCGCCGATCGGTGCAGTATGAGGTGGGTGCGGATGGCAAGGTGGAGTTTGAGTTTAGAGATGGTCGTGGTGGGGTTCGGAAGGAGAGTTACAGCCAGCGCGAGGGGGGTGCGCGTGGTCGGGGCCCAGGGGGAGAGGGTGGCAAAGGTGGAAAGCGAGAAGTGGGTGGGGATCGTTCTGCTGCGGATGCTGGGCCTCGGAAGGGGTGGTTTGAAGTCCATGGCTTGGAACTTGATCCGGATGGTGACGGATTCATTCCATGGAAAGAGGTGGAGTTGGAGGTGCGGAGAGTATTCGCGTCGTTTGACCACGACGGCGATGGTGTTGTGACGCCGGAGGAGAGCAAACGTCGGACGGGTTATCGCTCTCCGCTATCTGGCTTTCTTGGCGAGCACTTTGGCGCGATGGATACCAATGGGGACGGGTTGCTCCAGTCCGCGGAGTTCACCCGTGAGGTCGTACGGATGTTTGAAAAGCAGGATCGTGATCGCGACGGTGTACTGAGTGCCAGGGAATGGCGTGATGGTGCGTCGATGCCGACGCCTCAAAAGTAGATGAAAACCAACCGCATGAGCATAAAGCGATTTCTCCTCGGAAATGGGATGTGGTTTGGACTGGCGTTCGCGAGTGCGCTGGCTGCGGAGTCTGCGCCGAACATCCTTTTGTTGATGGCCGACGATCAGGATTGGGCTGGGTTGTCCTGTGCGATGCATCCTGACGTCCAGAACTCCAGAAGTGACTACCACCGGACCCCGAACATTGATCGACTTGCCGCGCAAGGCATGCGGTTCAGCAACTACTACGCACCTGCGCCCGTTTGTTCGCCGACGAGGGCGAGTATGCAAACGGGGCTGAACCCTGCGCGGTTGCGTTGGACGAAGGCGGCGCCGCCCGAGTTGGGGCATCGATTGTTGGAGGGTGAGAGCCGGAAGAATCTGTTGGAAGGGGAGATTACAGTGGCAGAGGTGCTTCGAGCGCGCGGGTATGCGACGGCCCATTTTGGGAAATGGCATTTAGGGGGGGGAGGGCCGAGTCGGCACGGGTATGATGAGAGTGACGGTGACACGGGGAACCGGGATGCGGACAAGTTCGTGGATCCCAATCCGGTCGACATCTTTGGGATGGGCGAACGTGCTGCGCGCTTCATGGAGCGGCAGGTGAAAGCGGGGAAGCCATTCTACGTGCAGATGTCTTACCATGCGCTGCACCGACCCGATAATGCGTTGAGGGCGACGCGTGCCTTGTTTGAGGGATTGAAAGCGGGGCGAATTCATTGGGACCCCGCGCAGGCTGCAATCACCGCCGATTTGGATACTGGGATTGGTCGGTTGATGGAGGTGGTTGAGCGGCTTGGGCTCACGAAGAGCAGTTTCGTCATTTATACCTCCGACAATGGGGGTGGTGGTCGGAGCGAAGCGCGGCCGCTAAATGCCGGAAAGGGAGGATTGTGGGAAGGGGGAATCCGAGTGCCGATGATTGTGCGAGGTCCGGGTGTTGAGGCGGGCACGTGGAGTCATGTGCCGGTGGTGGGATATGATTTTCTCCCGACGTTTTGTCGGTTGGCGGGTGGGGCTGGCGAAATGCCGAAGCATCTGGATGGTGGAGATTTCAGTCCTGTTCTCTTTGGAAAAAATCAGTCAGTGGTTCGCAACGATGAGGGACTTGTTTTTCATTTTCCTCATTATCAGGGTGATGCTCCGCATAGTGCGGTCCGGTTGGGGGATCACAAGTTGATGCGCTTTCATGAGGATGGGCGAACGGTGCTGTTCGACCTTTCGCGGGACCTCGGCGAGCGAAGGGACATTGCGGGTTCGTATCCTGAGATAACGAACCGTCTTTCCGATCTTTTGATGCACCGTTTGAAAGCGATGGGTGCGGCGATGCCACGGATCAACCCTGACTTCGATCCTGCCAAAGAGCCAGTGAAGCGCGGTGGGGGAAAAGGTGGGATGCGGCGGGGCGATCAGTCACGGAAAGGAGATTCACAATGAGGGAGTTGAGCTCAATGGGCGTGATGTTGCTGCTGTGTTTGGGCGGGATGGTCTTTGCTCAGAAGGGGGACGGGATGAAGGGGAAAAAGGGGAATGGCGCTGCGGGCGTTGGTGGAGTTGCGGAGGACGTCCGCTCTCTCTTCAAGACGGACGTTCCTAATCATGAGGTGGATGTCATTCTGGGGCGACCGACGGACAGTTCGGTAACGGTTAGTGTGTGCGCGTATCGCGAGGTTGAGGGGATTGTTGAGTATGGGGCGGGCGACGTGCGATACGGATCATGGACGGAGGTGTTCGGTTTGGGTGTGCGAGAAGCGATTCATGTGGAGTTGAGGGGGTTATCCGGTCGCGAGCAGTGGTACCGTCTTGGTGTGCGTGAGAGGGGTAAAGATTGGAGGTTCGGTGAGCGCCAAGCGTTCCGGTTGCAGGCTCGACGGGGTGACGTCTTCCGCTTTGGGATGCAGGCGGATTCCCATCTGGACTACAACACGGATCCTGAGTTGTACCTGCGGTGTTTGGAGAATGTTCGGACAGACCGACCGGATTTCATGATCGATTTGGGGGATACGTTCATGACGGACAAGCACCGGGGCCGCGAGACGGCGGAGTCGCAGTATTACGCTCAGCGGTATTATTTTGGAAGAATCGGGGCAGCAATCCCATGGTTTCTGGTCTTGGGGAACCATGACGGTGAATCGAGGCGACTGATGGAGGGATCGGATCCGACAGCCTTATGGGCGCTCAATCTGCGCAAGCGCTTGTATGCGAATCCGGAACCAGGGGCGTTTTACACGGGAAACCGTGAGGCGGGAATGGGGGTAGGATGGTTGCAGGATTATTATGCGTGGGAGTGGGGAGACGCGCTTTTTGTGGTGCTCGACCCGTTTTGGTATTCGCCTCGGCAGCGAGGTGGCGAAGACAACTGGGTGCGGACGTTAGGGCGGGATCAGTACGAGTGGTTAAAGCACACGCTGGAGGGTAGTCGGGCGACGTTCCGTTTTGTGTTTCTTCATCATCTGGTCGGGGGCATTGGGCGGGAGGCTCGTGGTGGCCGTGAGGCGGCGCGGTTGTACGAGTGGGGTGGTCGAGATGAGCAGGGGTTGGAGGGCTTTTCCGAGCGGCGGAGGGGGTGGGCAATGCCCATCCACGAGTTGCTGGTACGGAACCGGGTGAATGCGGTTTTCCACGGTCACGACCATCTTTATGTGAAAGAAGACCTTGATGGCGTGGTTTATCAATCGGTTCCTCAGCCGGGGCACCCTCGTTATGATCAAACGCGGAGTGCGGAGGAATATGGGTACCGTGATGGAACGATTTTGGGTAGTTCCGGTTATCTTCGGGTGTCGGTTGATCGTGGATCGGCCACGGTTGAATACGTGCGGGCGGTTCTTGAACGGGATGAGGGGCGAGATCGGAAGAATGGGGCGGTGTCGCATCGGTACGCGCTCACTCCACGATGAGCTTCCGAGTGGGCGTTCGCTATGAGAGAGGTGCGCGTTTGAGGCTGGCGACGGCTTGGGCCCGGGAGCGGACTTGCAGCTTTTGGTAGATGCGCTCGATGTGGGTTCGAACGGTTGCGTAGGCGACATTGAGGCGATCCGCAATCTCCTTGTAAAGAAAGCCTTCCGAAAGAAGGGTGAGGATCTCTCGCTCGCGGGGAGATAGGTCCTCGCTGAGGGCGGCAGGTTGGGGCATGGGGCGCGCGAATGCTTGTACCACCTTGCGGGCGATGGCGCCGGTCATCGGCGCGCCGCCGGAGTGGACGTCGCGTACTGCAGCGAGGAGTTCGGAGGACCGGATGGGCTTGAGGAGGTATCCGCTGGCACCTGCGGAGAGGCTATTGAAAATTGCTTCGGTGTCGTCGTAACTGGTGAGCATGACGATTTGTGGGGGGCGGGCCGTTGTCGCGAGAAATCGGACAACATCGATGCCACTGGTGTCAGGCAGATTGACGTCCATGAAGACCACATCCGGATTCAGGGAGGGAATTGATGCAATCGCAGATGACGCGTTCCCGAAGGCGCCGATGCAGCGGATGTCGGGGTCTGCGGTCAGCATAATCTGGAGACTCTTTTGGATTCGAGGATCGTCTTCAACGATGGCAACAGTGACGGGCATGAGCGGTGATTTTTAGCCGGGTTGGTTGGGGGTCGTCGGAAGGGTGACACTTACGATTGTACCGCGACTGGCTTCGCTGAAGCGGTTGAGATTGCCTCCGATAGCGGCCATTCGAGACCGCATATTGCCGGAGCCGTGGCCCTCGGTGGTTGTGGTGATGCCTTGTCCATTGTCCTCAATCTCGATTTCGAGGCGTGATGGCGAAAGGCGGAGTCGGAGTCTGACCTCGGAGGCATGTGCGTGTTTGACGACGTTGTGGAGGGCTTCTTTGACGGTGAGAAACAGGTGGTGCCGTTGTGTGGATGAGAGGGCGATGTCTGGGATGGGGTCTGGCAATTCGAGGCGGCACGCAATGCCGGCGGCGCGCAGATAGGTTTGGGCCTGATGGGTCATGAAGGCGGTGAGCCCTTTCAGGGTGTCTTGGGTTGGATTGACCGTCCAAACCATCTCGTCGACGCGGCGAGTGAGTTGGCGTGCGAGTTCGAAAAGCTCGTTGAGATGGTTTGTTAGTCGTTCGTTGTCGGAGGTGTGTGAGGACGCAAGGTCGCAGAGCAGACCGAGGTGGGTGAGATCGGCTCCGAGGTTGTCGTGAAGATCGCGTGCAATCCGGCTACGTTCGATATCGATGGCGTGCGCTTTTTCGAGCAGATCGAGTTTTCGTTGCATGCGGGCACGGGTGACGGAACGGATGGTGGCGGCGACGGCGAGAAGCGCGGCGGCGGCGGTGCCGATCCTGAAAAGGTGGGATTGGTGGAACGGTGGGATGATTTCGATTCGTGCGAGATCGCTTTCGCCGTAAGGGATACCGTCAATGGAAGCGGTTTGAATCCGGAGGGTGTACAAGCCGGGAGGAACGTAGCTGTAGGTTGCTTTCGCAGGGCCTCCCCACCCGATGGAGTACCGTTCGTTCCACGACAGCACGGCTTCCTTGGCGTGGGATACGTCGACGGAGGCAGAGGTTGTCAGCCATCCGCCGAACGCGTCTGCTCGGTCATCATGCATGACGACCAGCGGTGACATACCGTTCCGAGGCGCGATCGTGGCAATGCCGAGGCGGGATCCATGGCGAGCCCACCCGAGCGGCGTTCCGTTGGGGGCGGCCATGAGAGCGCCCTCGTTTGGAATGATGGAATGGCGAGCAACCGACGGTTGAGCGTCTTTTGGGATGAGCTGAACGGACAGGTCTCCTACCGCGTAAATGCCGAGCGTTGCGTGGGGCCCAGCGCTTCCCATCCAGAACTGCATGCGTGCGGCGCCGGGCGGGATGCGAATGGTTTCGGATCGCTCAATGCCCGGGGAAGTGGCGGGGTTTCCGTTCCAGCCGGGGGACTCGCGGTCGGCTTGGAACTCCTCGCCGAAGATGGTATTCCCGTCCGGTTCATCGAATCGAACGGTGAAACGCATGGACCCACCGGGTTCTCTCCAACCTGCATCGTAACCTTCCAGTTGGAATCTGAACCGAGGGGGTTGGACGTCGTCGCGGGAGGGTTTGAGGGCAAATACGAGGTCTTTGACTCCGTGAGGAATACCGATGCGCTTCGTATCGGGGTTCGATTTGATTACCTTTCCGTCCGCCTGAACCGATTCAATCTTGTAGGCGGGGGTGACGCCGGATGCTTGGGAGGGTTGAGCCAAGACAAGCGGCGCGAGGGCGGGAGTGGCGATTACCACACGAACGAGGCGATGCGCGAATGTCCGCTGAATCTGCGGACTCACCGGCGATGAGGGTTTGCGTTTGCGGAGTCTCACGGGGGCATGTCGAGGATAGAGATGCGGCATGCCGACGCGTGAGCATTAATACGAACCGAGCTGTCGGTAGTTTTACCGACACACGACTTGTCGTGAGGCGCGGGGTGATGACGGATTCAGGGATTTCTTGGCTGCTCCGAAGCGGTTAGTGCGTGATTCGGCTGGAACTGCGGTTTGATATCCATCGCGCTTCCTGCCCTGGCAGGAATACCTCGCCGTTATCCGGTTGAACGAGAACGGATTCGCGGCCATTAGTTCGGACGAAAGAGATTTCTAGAGCCTTGCTTGCGCCGATGTGCTTGTCGGCTTGATTTCCAAGGAAGAGGCCACCGAGTGCACCACCGACGGCACCGAGCGCTGATGCTTTGCCGCTCCCGATCATGGATCCGGCGACGCCTCCTGCAATGCCGCCTGCGAGGGTTCCTGCTCCGGGCTCTCCGTCATGGATGAGGACCTTGCGAACGTTCGTGATTTTCACGCGTTCTGAGTTGAGGGTGACGCCAACCTCGGACGGGGTGTATCGGGGTACGCCGACTTCGGCGCATCCGGACAGGAGTGGAACGAGCGCGAGGATTACGGCGAGTTGGGGTATTGGCGATTTCATTGAGGGGCGTGGAGTTAAAGAGGGAAGCATGGTGGCACAGGACTCTTTTTTGCGGACACAAAAATGCGGGGATGGCCTCATGGTGGGTCGCTGATGGTGGACGGGTGGCCCGTTTTTCGAGCGCTTGCAACGCGAGTGCTCGGGAAAGAGACTGTTCGGATGAGCAATCTGTTCGATTTAAAGGGGGATGTCGCGGTTGTGATTGGTGCGACGGGCGTTCTTGGGGGGGCCTTGGCTGAGGGATTGGCTGCAGCTGGCGCTGCGGTGGCGGTGATCGGACGGAACGAGGAGCGCGGTGCGGCGCGGGTTGCATCGATTCGGGCGGCGGGCGGACGCGCTTTTTTTGTGGCTGCGGACGCATCGAAACGTGCGGATGTGGAGTCTGCGGCGGAGGCGGTTGCGCGTGAGTTGGGTGAGGCCACGGTGTTGGTGAACGCGGCGGGGGGGAACGATCCGAAGGTGACCGTCACGGCGGAGCGTCCGGTGGAGAGTATCACGACGGAGGACTGGGTTTCCGCGTTTGACTTGAATCTGGTGGGAGGGGCGTTGGTGCCGTCGCAGGTGTTTGGACCGCGGATGGCGCGTGCCGGGAAGGGGAGTATCATCAACATCGCGAGTGTGTCCGCGCACCTCCCGCTTTCCCGCGTTGTGGCGTATTCGTCGGCGAAGGCTGCGGTGATCAGTTTGACGCGGTTTCTCGCGAGGGAATGGGCGACGGCGGGGGTGCGTGTGAACTCGATCACGCCGGGATTTTTTCCTGCTGAACAGAACCGAAAACTTTTGTTTAACGACGACGGGACGCCGACTGCGCGGACGCAATCGATTTGGGGGCATACACCGATGAAGCGGTTTGGTGAGGCGCGCGAGTTGGTTGGGGCGTGCGTTTTTCTCGCCTCGCACGCTGCGTCAAGTTTCGTGACGGGCACGGACCTCTGTGTGGACGGGGGATTCTTGAGTCAGACGATTTAGTGTGGATGACGTCGCCCCATTTTGTGCTGAGATAACGCCTTTCCTGAACATCAAACCAAACCAAGAAACCGAATACTTATGTCAACGCTCGTTGGAAAAACTGCACCTGAGTTCACCGCTGCTGCCGTCGTTCGCGGAAGCGAGTTGGTGAGTGATTTCTCGCTCGATCAGTACCTTGGGAAGCAGTACGTCGTGCTCTTCTTCTACCCGAAGGATTTCACCTTTGTGTGTCCGTCCGAGTTGCATGCGTTTCAGGATGCGCTGTCTGAGTTTGAGAAGCGGGGAGTGGCTGTGGTCGGTGTTTCGACAGATTCCGAGCAGGTGCACTGGGGTTGGTTGCAGGTGCCGAAGGGGAAGGGTGGGATTCAAGGGGTGACGTATCCTTTGGTTGCGGACACGAACAAGATGATTTCTCAGGCGTACGGGGTGTTGAACGGTCATTACGACATCGACGACGAAGGCAACTTGGTTGCAACGAGCGAGATGATTGCGTACCGCGGTCTGTTCTTGATCGATAAGGCGGGAGTGGTGCGGCACCAGTTAGTGAATGATTTGCCCTTGGGCCGCGACGTGGGCGAGGCCTTGCGTGTGGTGGACGCGTTGCAGTTCTTCGAGAAGAACGGCGAGGTTTGTCCGGCGAACTGGAGTGCTGGGAAAGCGGGGATGAAGGCGACCTTTGCTGGCGTTGCCGATTATCTTGCAAACCACTGAGGGCTTCTTTTCCCGTGACCTCTCTTCCTGTTCCCCTGCAGACGATTGCGCCCCGTGGCGAATCGGTGAACGGCTCTGAAGCGGCCTCCCTGATTGGGGAGGCGTTTCGCGGAGCGGATTACCGTGGAAAACGGGTGCTCTTGATCATCCCTGATGCGACGCGGACGTGCCCGGTTGGGCAGATGTTCCAGCATTTGCATGGGGCGATTGGGGGAGAGGTGGCGAAGCTGGATGTGATCATCGCGTTGGGAACGCACCAACCGATGTCGGAGGAGGCGATTTGTGAACGATTGGAGATCTCGATGGAGCAGCGTCGTTCGACGTATCGGGATGTGGCGTTCATCAATCACGAGTGGGATAATCCGTCGAAGCTGCGTCGGATCGGGACGATTTCATCGGATGAAATCCACGCATTGAGCGATGGGTTGTTCGCGATGGAGGTGCCGGTTGAGATCAACTCGACGGTGTTTGATTACGACGAGTTGGTGATTTGCGGGCCGGTGTTTCCGCATGAGGTGGTGGGGTTTTCTGGGGGGAACAAGTACCTGTTCCCTGGGATTGGTGGGCCGGAGATTTTGAACTTTTTTCACTGGCTAGGCGCGGTGGTGACGAATCCATTGATCATTGGGAACAAGTGGACGCCGGTTCGCAAAGTGGTTGATCGCGCTGGGGCGATGGTGCCTTTGCCGAAGCGATGCATTGCGATGGTGGTGGAGAAGCGCGATCTGGCAGGTCTTTTCATTGGCACGCCCGAGGGTGCCTGGGATGCGGCGAGTGAGTTATCGCGGCAGTTGCATATCGAGTACAAGGACCGGCCGTTTCACACGGTGTTGTCGTGTGCGCCGGCGATGTACGATGAGCTGTGGGTTGGTGGGAAGTGCATGTACAAGTTGGAGCCGGTTGTTGCGGATGGGGGTGAGCTGATCATCTATGCGCCGCACATCCGTGAGATCTCGCTGACGCACGGGCGGATCATTCGTGAGGTGGGTTATCATTGCCGTGACTACTTCCTGAAGCAGTGGGATCGATTCAAAGGGTATCCTTGGGGAGTGATTGCGCATTCGACACATGTGCGCGGAATCGGGACCTATGAGGACGGAGTGGAGCGTTGCCGGGTTCAAGTGACGTTGGCTACGGGGATTCCGGAGTCGGTTTGCCGCGAGATCAAGTTGGGGTATCGAGACCCGGCTTCGATTCGGGTGGAAGATTTCGCGGGCCGTGAGGACGAGGGAGTTTTGCATGTCCCGAAAGCGGGCGAGATGTTGTACCACTTGAAGAGCAGGCCGCACTGGGCGCGTGAGATGTGAGATGTTGGGGTGCCTTATGGATTTCGATTCTTTCCAGTATGTGATGGAGAACACGACGGTGATTCGTGCTCCCGAGCGTCGGATTGAGACGTTTGGCAGCACGCGGTTCCGGTTTTATCTCGTTTCGGAGCTGATGGATTCAGTGGACCAAGTACGGGTTCGCGATGGGTGGTTGCATGCGGAGCGACCGCAGATCATCACGCCTGGGATGATTCGGCACATGGCGTTGGAGGGGTTCGGGGAGAAGGCTGGGGCGTTCATGGACTGGTTGGGTGAGAACGCGCGGCATCTTGCGATTTTGAAGTACGGGTTTCAGTTTCGAAAAACGGATTTGCGGGAGGAGATTGTGCACAACTCGATTGAAGAGGTGATCGACCGATTGAACGGGATTGTGGATCACTCGGAAGATCCGTTAAGCGCGATCATCCAAGGGATTGATGAGGGATGGGAGGTGAGCCTTTTGAAGTTCACTGCGGATCTGATCCAAGAGTCTGCTGGCGACAATCTTGGCGATTTTCGGAGGAAGGGATTGTTTTAACGGTGTCCGGTTCGGATCGGGGTCATGGGCTTGTTCGTGAGATCGATGGTGGTGATCGGGTTAGCGGGGGCGGTGATTGGGGGCGGGGGATATGCGACGTACCGCTTGTACATCTTGCCTGAGGTGCGCTTGAAGGAGGACATCGCCAAGGGGCCGCCGCCGTTGGAGGCGCCTCCTGACGAGGGGCTTCCGCACTTCATCCGATGTGAGGAGATTGAGCGGATTTCTGGTGCAACGGCTGCGCGAAAGGCGTATGCCGAGTTCTTAGTGTTGTATCCGGAGTCCGGAAAGGTGGATGAGGCGCGGACACGACTGGGCAGATTGAATGTTCGGCATTGGTTGTCGGCGCAGACTGGGCCGGAAAAGGTGGTTTACGTGGTGCAGTCTGGTGACGTGTTGAAGCGCGTGGCGACTCGGCATGATTCGACGGTGGAGTTGATCCATGAGGCGAACCGATTGAACACATCCGTGTTACAGAAAGGACAGCGTTTGGTCGTTCCGCAAGGGGGGTTCAGTGCAAAGGTTGACCGGAAGGCGAAGCGTGTTTTGGTTTATCGGAAGGGACAGTTTTTTTGTCAGTACCCGATTCGCGGGATGGTCGGAAATGCGGCAAAACTAGGGAAGGCGGGTGCGCCACCGGTGAAGGGTAAGGTTGCGGAGGGCTTCGGTTGGAAGGAAAACGTGCGCGTTGGTTTTTTGGAAAAGGGGTACCGTGACGAGATGGTGATTCCGTGGCTGGTAGTGAGCCCGGGTGGACATACATTGTTCACGGATGTTGTTGGAGCTGCGGAGAATACGCGTCCGGTATCCGGATATGAGTTGGAGGCTGGGCACATTCGCGAGTTGTCGGCGCTGTTGCGACGCGGGGACGAAGTCTTGATTCAGTGAGGTGCGGGTGTGGGTGAAGAATCGGGGTTTGCCCTTTTTCCCAAAAAAACGAACCTTTCAGACGGAACATGAAGATACAGCCGCTCGAATTTGAGAAACCGGTATTGGAGTTGGAGCAACAGTTGGCCGAGTTGCGGCGGCAATCCAAAGCGAATGATTTGGATTTCGAGCAGGAGGTGCAGCGGATGGAGGCAAAGATTGAGGAAACGAAGCGTGAGATTTATCAGAACCTGACGGCATGGGAGCGCGTGCAGATTGCGCGTCACCCGGCGCGTCCGTTTTCGTTGGATTACATGCAACTGGCGTTTGTTGAGTTCACGGAGTTGCACGGGGATCGATTGTTTGGTGATGACGCATCGATGCCTGGTGGTTTGGCGCGGATTGGAAAGCATCACTGTGTGGTGGTTGGGCATCAGAAGGGGCGAGATACGAAGGAGAATTTGAAACGGAACTTTGGGAGTGCGCATCCTGAGGGTTATCGGAAAGCATTGCGGTTGATGCGGATGGCGGAAAAGTTTGGGTTGCCGTTCATTTCCTTGATCGATACCCCGGGCGCGTATCCTGGGGTTGGTGCCGAGGAGCGCCACATCTCGGAAGCGATTGCACTGAACCTGCGTGAGATGATGACACTGAAGACGCCGACGGTTGCGGTGGTTATTGGCGAAGGCGGGTCGGGAGGTGCGCTGGGCATTGGTGTTTCGGATCGGGTACTGATGATGGAGAACGCCTATTACTCGGTGATCAGCCCGGAGGGTTGTGCTGCGATTCTTTGGAAACATCGCAAGCACGCGCCCGAAGCTGCTGCGGCGTTGAAGTTGACCGCTTCGGACATGTTTGAGTTGGGTTTGATTGATGAGGTGGTGCCCGAGCCCATGGGTGGTGCTCACCAGAATCAGGAGGCGACCGTGAAGTCATTGCGGGCGGCATTGATCCGTCAGTTGGACGAGTTGGTGGCTGTGCCTGAGGCGGCGATGTTGGAGTCCCGTTATCAGAAGTTCCGTAAGATTGGTGAAGTGGTCGAGGGAAAGTGAGCTGACGGGTTCAGTGTTGAGGGTGGGCTCGATGGATTCCCGAATCCCTCACGATGCATGTGACGGTGAAGTTTGCTCGCCGGTGAGTGGTGCGCGTTGATGGACTCTGCGCTGAAATGATTCGGCTGAGCTGTTTGCACCTTGGGAAAATTCAGAGCTGACACGACGCCATGTTCACAGAGGTGACCCAGTACATTGAGCACGGTGGAGCGATTCAGTCCGAAAGCGCGCTTCCGGACTTCGTCGTTGTGGGTCCAACCGCCTCAGGCAAAAGCGCCTTTGCGCTCTGGTTGGCTGAGCGTACGGAAAGTGAGATCGTGGGATGCGATGCATTTCAGGTGTACCAAGAGGTTCCGATATTGACCGCGCAACCTTCGGCTGAGGACGCTGCCCGTGTTCCGCATCATCTCATTGGCGTGCGTGGTGTTTGTGATCTGTGTGACGCGGGGTGGTATGGCGCAGAAGCGCGGAATGTGATCGCAGACATCCACGCACGGGGGCGACGCGCGATCGTGGTGGGCGGCA
>JACCED012040702.1_pt1 | contig 21407 bp, 19 predicted proteins | sample 7455021 | NCBI WGS metagenome assembly JACCED01 (sample SAMN15323456, study PRJNA562643) | freshwater metagenome | isolation source: river surface water | place: USA:Blue River Watershed | collected 2017-08-19
CCCGCACCCGCCGCGGCACCGCGCGCGCCGGCCGGAGGCGGTGACGTCCCGAGTCCGCTCGCCGGCAAGGTTGTGTCGATCGACGTGAAGGTCGGCGATTCCGTCGGGGACGGCGCGCAGGTCGCGACGATCGAGGCGATGAAGATGAACACCTACATCTACGCGCCGAAGGCCGGGAAGGTCGTCGAGATTCTCGCGAAGCCGGGCGAGGCCGTCGAGGAGGGCGCGCCGCTCGTGCGTCTCGGCTGAAGTCTTCTTCCCCCGGTTCCCGATCCCATCCGTCGATGAGCCTCCGCTACACTCCTCCTCCGCCGGCCGACGATGCCCTGTCCGTGTGGACACGGCGCGGGCCGCGGCGACCGAAGCATCCGCCCACGCTGCTGCTGATTGCGGCGTGGGTGTTTGCCGGGACGAGCGGCTTTTTCGGCTGCGGCGGATCGCACATGCTCGTGCCGGACTGGAGCGAAACGGCGCACGCCGCGACGTCCGCGGGCGGCGAACTGCTCGGTCTCGTCGGCCTCTTCATCGCGGCCGCGAGTATCGAGGGTGGGTTCGAAGGCCCGGTCGGTCGTCGGAAAAAATAGTCACTGCTGCTGCACCATGAATTCTCTTCCCGCAGTCCATGCCTTCCTCGCGAGCGCCGCCCCCGCGGCCGGCGAGGGCAGCGCCATCAGCGTCCCGACGGCGATCCTGATCCTCGTCGTCGGAGGACTCCTCTTCTGCATCAAGGGCCTCCTCGACCTGCAGCGGCGCGTCGCGGAACTCGAATCGGCCCCGCCGCCGCCCGCCGCGCCCCGCAGCACCCCTGTGGAGTTGGCGCCGCCGGCGGCCGCGCCGGTCGAGGCGATCCCGCCCGAGATCATGGCCGTGGTCGCCACCGCCGCCCACGTCGCGTTGAAGGGCCGCGTGCGGCTCGTCGCCGTGACGCCCCTTTCCGCCGACCAACAGATCTGGTCCATCGAAGGCCGCCGTCAGGTCTTCCAATCCCACATCCTGCGCTGACGACGGACGGCGCCGAGCCGCGAAACCCACCCCTTTCGGATGAACTCGTTGACCCTGCTTTGGATCCTGTTCGTGGCCCTATTCGTCGGCGTCTCGGCGATCGACCTCTTCGTCGTGACGCACCGCCACACGGCGGTCGGCGTGAAATCGGCGCTGCGCTGGACGGGACTGTGGATCGCGGTCGCGCTGGCGTTCGGCGGCGCGATCTATGCCCTGCATCCGCGCGGGCCCGAACTCACGACACTCTACATCGCCGGTTATCTGACGGAGTATTCGCTGTCCGTGGACAACCTCTTCGTGTTCATCCTCATCTTCTCGCTGATGGGGGTGCACGAGGACGCCCAGCCCAAGCTGATCAAGCTGGGCATCTACCTCTCGATCGTCCTGCGGATCGTGTTCATCCTCTTCGGCATCGCGCTCGTGGAGCGCTTCCACTGGCTGCTCTACCTCTTCGGTGCGCTGCTGGTGTGGACCGCGTGGAAGATGCTCACCGCGAGCGAGGACGAGCAGGTGAATCCCGAGCACAACCTGCTCTATCGCGCGGCGGCGCGGATGTTCCGCGTGCACTCCGACGGGCCCGACTCCCGCCGGCTGACGGTGCGCGTCGACGGCAAGCTCTGCATCACGCCGCTGTTCCTCGTGTTTCTCGTGATCGGCAGCACGGACGTGCTGTTCGCGCTCGATTCGATCCCGGCGATCATGGGCATCAGCCAGGATCCCTTCGTGGTGCTGACCTCGAATGTCTTCGCGGTGCTCGGGCTCAACTCGCTCTTCTTCGCGATCCGCGGCGTGATGTCGCTCTTCCGCTTCCTCAAGCACGGCGTGAGCATCATCCTGTTCTTCATCGGCGGGAAGATGATCGCCGGCATGCACCACCCGATCGAGGACTGGTTCAAGGCGCACACCTTCGTGTCGCTGCTGGTGATCGGCGTCGTGCTCGCCGTCTCGATCGTGCTTTCGATCTGGCACAAACGCGAACCGGCCGGAGCGGGCCACGAGCCGCTCGAGAGCCCCTGACTTGGAGAACCCCGTATGGATAACCTGACGTTTGGACTCACGATGCTGATCGTCGGCATGGGCGGAACCCTGCTGACGCTCTGGCTCCTCGGAATGATGCTCCGCGGCCTGACCGCGCTGCTGCCGGCCGAGAAGGCCGAGAAGGCCGAGAAAAAGGAGTAACTCCCATGCTCGACGCGATTCTCGCCGGCCTGGCTGCGCTCTCTTCGGGCGCGCAGTATCTTTTTACCGCGGGCGGACCCAATCTGGTGATGCTCGGCATCGCCGGCGTGATGTTCTGGCTCGCCATCGGCAAGGGCGTGGAGCCCCTGCTGCTGCTGCCGATCGCCTTCGGCTGCTTCCTCGTCAACCTGCCGCTGAGCGAAGTGATGGAGAAGCACGGCGTGCTGAAGGCGCTCTACGATTTCGGCATCGGCAACGAACTTTTCCCGCTGCTGATCTTCATCGCGATCGGCTCGATGACGGACTTCGGCCCGCTGCTCGCGAATCCGAAGCTGCTGCTCTTCGGCGCCGCCGGACAACTCGGCATCTTCTGCACGCTGCTCCTCGCGCTGGCGCTGGGTTTCTCGAAGGAGGAGGCCGTCTCGGTCGCCGCGATCGGCGCCTGCGACGGACCGACGGTGATCTACGTGTCCAATATGTTCGCCGACATGGGCAAGATCCCGACGGCGATGGTGGGCGCGCTCGCGGTCGCCGCGTATTCCTACATGGCGCTGGTGCCGATCATCCAGCCGCCGATCATGCGCCTGCTCACCACCGAGAAGGAGCGCGCGGTGAAGATGCCCAGTGTGCGCGGCCAGGTTTCCACCGGGGCGAAGATCGCGTTTCCCATCGTGGTCACGCTGCTCACCGGCATCATCGCGCCGAAGGGCCTGCCGCTGATGGGCATGATCATGCTCGGCAATTTCATGAAGGTGACCGGCGTGGTCGAGCGGCTGACGCGCTCGAGCGAGAACGAGATCGCCAACATCTCCACGCTGTTCCTCGGTCTGGCGATCGGCGGCACGATGAACGGGCACGAGTTCCTCAAGTTTCACACGCTGCTCGTCTTCGGCCTCGGGCTCTTCGCCATCGTGATCGACACCGCCGGCGGCATCCTCCTCGGCAAGGTCTGGTATGTGCTCTCGGGCGGGAAGGTGAACCCGCTGATCGGCGCGGCCGGCATCTCGGCCTACCCGATGGCGGCGCGGCTCGTGCAGGCCGAAGGCCAGCGCTGGAACAAGCAGAACTTCCTCCTCATGCATGCCATGGGGGCCAACACCGGCGGCCAGGTCGGCTCGGTGATGGCTGCCGCGATCATGCTCTCCGTGCTGAAAGGGCTCGGGATCATCTGAGGTCGCGCAGCGCAGGCTTGGAGAAACGCAACGCATGCGCAGCCGGACGCCACAGGTCGCGCTATCCTGAGCCCCATGGAAACGCTGCTGAATTCCCCCGCGGCGGTCCGCGAGACCTCGACCCGCACCTGCGGCCGCTGGCGGTTGTGCGAGTTCGATGAGCTGGGTTCGACCAATTCGTTCGCGGCCCAGCTGCCGGCGTGGACGGCGATCCGGGCCGACACCCAGACGGAGGGGCGCGGCCGCGTCGCCGCGCGTCGCTGGATCTCGGATACGGGCGGACTCTGGCTGTCGATGGTCGTGCCGTGTCCCGGCGCCCGCGCGAAGTGGGCGATCCTGCCGCTTGCGGCCGGCTGGGCGATCGTCTCGGCGCTGCGGGATTTCGGGGTGAGCGGTGCCCGGCTCCGCTGGCCGAACGACATTCTCATCGGCCGGCGCAAACTCGCCGGCATCCTGGTCGAGCGCCACCGCGACGACACCGCGGTGATCGGCGTGGGCATGAATGTCTTCAACTCGCCCGAGGAGTGCGACGACGCGCTTGCAGGCATGACGGCCCGGCTCGCGGATCTCGTGCCCGGCGCCTACGATCTCGATGCGGTGACGCGCCGCGTGCTGCATGCCGTCCACCGCGTGCACATCGAGCTCCTCGACCGCGGGTTCCGCCGGATCGCCGATGAACTCAACGGCAGCTGGCAGACGGCGCGCCGCGTGCGGGTCACCCTGGCGGGCCGGGAGCATGTCATCGACGGCGACTTCATCGGCGTCGACCAGCAGGGCCGGCTGCGCATCCACACGGCGCGCGACGGCGTGGCGGTCTTCGACGCCACGGAGGTCGCGCTCCTGCGGGAGCGGGATTGAGCCGCGTCCGAAAAAATTTCCGTCCAATGAAGCCCGTCACTTTCAACAATACCGTCCTGCGCGACGGCCACCAATCCCTCGCGGCCACCCGGATGACCACGGCGCAGATGCTGCCGGCGGCGCCCCTGCTCGACGGCCTTGGCTTCTCCGGCCTGGAGACCTGGGGCGGTGCGACGATCGACTCGTGCCTCCGTTTCCTCCGCGAGAATCCGTTCGACCGGCTGCGGACGCTCAAGCGGGCCGCGCCGCGCACGCCGCACATCATGCTGCTCCGCGGGCAGAACATCGTCCAATACACGAGTTTTCCGGACGACGTGGTGGAGGCGTTCGTGCAGTGCACCGCCAAGGCGGGCTGCGACGTGCTGCGGATTTTCGATGCGTTGAACGACGTGCGGAATCTCACCACCGCGATCCGCGCGACCAAGGCCGCGGGGAAACACGCGCGCGGCGAGATCTGCTACACGACGAGCCCGGTGCACACGACGGATGCCTTCGTGAAGATGGGCAGGGAACTCGAGGCGCTCGGCTGCGATTCGATCGGGATCAAGGACATGTCCGGCGTGCTCGGGCCCCGCGTGGCCTTTGAACTCGTGCAGGCGCTGAAGCGCAACACGGGCCTGCCCGTCGTCGTGCACACGCACGACACCGCGGGCTTCGCCGCCGCGACCTATCTCGCGTCGATCGAGGCCGGCGCGGACATCGTCGAGACGTCGATCGTGCCGTTCGCCAACGGCACCGCGCAGCCGGATACCGCGCGGATGCTGGCGCTGCTCGAGGGGCACCCGCGTGCGCCGCATTACGACAAGGCCGTGCTGCTGCAGCTGCGGAAACATTTCACCGAGGTGTATCGCGAGCTCGGCAAGTTCACCTCGCCGGACAACGAGCGGGTCGACAGCGATACGCTCGCGTATCAGGTGCCCGGCGGCATGCTCTCGAACTTCCGCACGCAGCTGAAGGAGCAGGGCATGAGCGACAAGTTCGAGCAGGTGATGGCCGAGGTGCCCGTCGTGCGCGAGGCGCTGGGCTGGATCCCGCTCGTGACCCCGACGTCCCAGATCGTCGGCACGCAGGCGATGCTCAACGTGAAGTTTGGCCGCTGGAAGAACATCTCCCAGCCCGCCATCGATATCGCCCTGGGCAAATACGGCCGGACGCCGGGCGTGATCGATCCGGCCCTGCTCAAGCTGGTGCTCGAGCGCAGCGGCCAGAAATGCGTCGAGGGCCGTCCGGCGGACGCCCTGCCGCCGCGCATGGCGAAACTGCGCGCGGAGCTGGTGGCGGCCGGTTTGCCGACCGACGACGAGGCGTGCGTGTTGCACGCGATGTTTCCGCGCGAGTTTGCGGCCCTCCACCAACCGGCGCCGGCGGCAGCGCCCGCGCCGACTCCACCTCCGGCGGCACCGGCGCCGGCGTCGCACCCGGCAACGCCTGCACCGGCAGCGGCAACGACCGGTGCGCCGACCCGTTACGCAATCACGATCGGTGGTCGCACGACCGAGGTGAGCGTGACCGAGGTGGCGTGAGTCCGGCGGCGCGGGCGGCACCGGGGCGGTCGGGGCGGGGACTCGCTTGCGCGCAGCCCCGGGACGGGGAAACCTGCGCCATGCGTCCCGTTCACTTTCTCCTGCTGGCCGCCGCATTGCTGCTGGCGGGCTGCGCGACGACGGCACCCGCGCCGCGTCCGCATCCGCCTGTGGCCCGCGAGGTGTGGGTCGACCTCGTGGCCGGGGATGAAGCGGCGCACGACGAGGTGATTGCGGATCTCGCGCACGCGGAGGTGATCTATGTGGGCGAGATCCACACCGTCGCGCGGCACCACCGGATCCAGCTGGCGTTGCTCCAGGAGCTCTTTGCCCGCGGGGTCAAACTCGTGCTCTGCCTCGAGCAGCTCGAGGCGCCGGACCAGCCTGCGGTGGATCGCTATCTGCGGGGTGAAATCGATCCGGCGACGCTCGCGGGGACGATCGACTGGCCCAACAAGTGGCGGAACTACGCGGCGTATCTCGCGCTCTGCGAGTTTGCGCGCGCGCATGGCATCCCGATCCGCGCGATCAATGCGCCGGCGACGGTCGCGCGCGCGGTGTATCGCGGCGGGGGCGTCGCGGCGCTGACGCCCGAGCAGCGCGCGCAGCTGCCGGCGGAGCTCCGGCTGGACGATCCCGTCTACGAGCGGCTGGCGAATCTGCAGTTGGCAGTGCACGCCGGCCTCGAGGAGGGGAAGAAACGCGGGATGTTCGAAGCGCAGGTGATCCGCGACGAGACGATGGCGGCCAACATCGTGGCGGCGCGGCGCGTGGCGGGTGGAGACCGGACCGCTTTCGTGGTGCTCGGGGCCGGCCACATGCGCTACGGCCTCGGCGTGCCGGAGCGGGTGCGGGGCCGGGTGCCCGATGTCACGGACCGTCTCGTGCTCATGAGCGAGAGCGGCGAACTGCGGCTCACGCCCGCGGAGCAGGCCGGTGCGCGTGCGGTCGAGATCACGCACGCGGACCAGCGGCAGGTCGGCCGGCCGGTGGCGGATTATCTGCGGTTGCTGCCGCGGCGCACCGGGCCGCTGCCGCCGGGACATCCGGCGGTGCGCGACTGACGCGGCACCGCGCGGAGCCCAGGGCGGTCAGACGAAGCGTCGGCCGCCGTTGCCCGGCGGTTGCTCGTGCCGCTCGGCGGCCACGCGGCAGTAGCGGGTCCACGGAATCGCGCGCAGGCGAGCCGCGGGGATCGCGTTGCCGGTGTCCTCGCAGAAGCCGTAGGTGCCGTCGCGGATGCGTTGGAGCGCGCAGTCGATCTCGAAGAGCTTGTCGTCCTCGGCGCCGAGTTCGGCCCAGAGGAGATCGCGGTCCATTTTGTCCTGGGCCGTATCCACGAGATCGACGCCGCGCATCTCGGCCGGTGCGCCGGCCTGATCGGCGTGCTCCGCATGCGCGTGCAGCAGCCGGCTGCGCAGATCGAGCAGCGTGCGGTAGTGCCACTGCCAGGCGGCGGGAACGGGCGTCGGACCCTGCGAATTGGGCGTGTGCGGGGGCGGATTGACAGCGTCGTAGGCGGACGCGGGCTGAACCTTCGCCTTCCCGGCGGGGCGGGTGCGCGATGGGGGTTTCATGCGGTGAGTATAGTCCCTGCGGACGGTTCTGCCGCGCGGACCTTGGCGGGCGCTGCGCGGAATTTGTCGCGCGGTGGTCCCGCCGGCGGTCACGACGGCGGGATGAGTTTCACGGGCATGCGGGCGAGACGTTGGAAGATCCGCCACTCGTCGCGGAGCGGCCACCAGTCGTAGAGGAAGATCTCGAGCGGCTTCCACATCGCCACCCAGCCGACGATGGTGAGGCCTTCGCTGAGCACCTTGGCGAGCGTGGGCTGGTCGATGCGGGAGGCGCTGGTGGCGAGGAGCAGGCAGGTGACGAGAAACGCGAGTCCGATGCCGAGTGCGGTCTGTCCGCGGCGGAGCAATTGACGCAGCTCGCGGTGTTTGAGCTCCGCGCGCGTGCCGAAGTAGTGCTGCACGGCGGCGGGAGTGTCCGCGGCCTTGAGGGTGTCCGGCACCGTGCCCAGATGCACCACGAGCTCGAAGGTATGGCTGCCGTGCGCTTCGCGCGCCGAGCTGACGATGAACTCCTCCGCGTCGGCATCCAAATCCCGGTCGAGAAACGGCGAGGGATCCATCGAGTTGAAGAGTTGGCTCAGCTCGCGGAGCTTCAGGTGGATCTTCGCCGGGTTTCTCGGGGTGCTCATGGGGCGGCCCGTTCAGCGGGGCCGGGTGCGACGTTGGCGGGCGGCGGGCACGACGACAACGGGGCAGGTCGACTTTCGCAGGACGAGGCTCGTGGTGCTGCCGGCCACGAGTTCGAACAGGGCCGAGTGTCCGTGCGAGCCGAGCACGATAAACGCGGCCCGGAGCGTCCGGGCGCGCGCGAGAATTCGATCCGCGGGCACACCGGTGAGCAGTTCGACCGACACCGGCACGCCGGCGCGGGAGAGTCGCGCCGCGTAGGCGGCGAGCGAGCGGCGGGCGGTGCGTTCGGCGCCGACGAGCAGGCGGGCCAGCCGCGGCGGCGAGGGGGCGTAATCGGCGAGAAAGACCGGCTCCATCAGGACGGTGAGCAGGACAACGCGCGCATCGAGGGCACGGGCAAGTGCGGCGGCATGATCGACAATCTTCCGGCTGACCGGGGAGAAATCGATCGGGGTCAGGATCGTTTTCACGCCGGGAATCTACGCCCCGCCGCCCGGGGGCGCGCCGCGGGAATTGCCCGGCAGTGCGCGTCGATTGCCCGCGCCCGGCCGGCTCAATCGAACCACTCGTCGTGCGGATCGAAGGCGGGAATCGGCACGTTGATGATCTTCAGTTTGCCGACCGCGCGGTGCCGGCAGCCCGGCTTGATAAAGATGGATGTCATCGGCTTCACCGGGATGCGCTCGCCGTCGAGTTCCATGAAGCCCTCGCCCTCGAGCACGAGGTAGATCTCGGTCATCTTCTTGTGATAGTGCACCCGCGAGTCGTGCTGGATGTCGACCATGTGGATCGTCGCGACCGTGTTCTCCGGCACCGCGAAGCCCCGGCGGGCGAACCCGCACGGGCAGCGCGTCGGCTCCACTTCGTCGAGCTGCGTGAGCATGTAGTTCTTCGGGGCGGTGGCCGTCGACGCGGCCGGGGGCAGGGTGGAGGTGCTCATGGCGATGGTGGCAGCGTGGTTTGCGGCGCCGACGTGTCAAAGCCGCGCCTCGGCGCCGATTCGGCGACGGCGCGGCGACGGACCAGCGACGGTTTGGCGCCGATTCGGCGTCGGAGCGCCGCTGCGTGCGCTCCCCCGCGCGCAGAATATAAATTCAATTTCTTCATTGTTGCCGGTGAATTGCCCGCGCGGCTTAACACCTGCTGTTGCAGCACCCCGAAACGCGCGCTTCCGCGCTCCTCTGCCTGCTTACCCATATGAAGTCACTGCGTTGGTTTCCCATCGCCGCGTCCGCCGTGCTCTTCGCGAGCGAAGCGACGGTCCTGTGCGCCCAGACCCAGACCGGCTCGATCTCGGGCCGCGTGCAAAACGAGGCCACCGGCCAATACCTCGGCAACGCCCGCATCACGGTCCGCGGGACCGACATCGCCGTGTTCACGGATGATTTCGGCGGCTACCGCATCACCGGCCTGCCCAACGGCCCGGCGACGCTGGAGGTTTTCTACTCCGGACTCGATCCGCTGCAGGCGACCGTCGAGGTGCGCTCCGGCCAGAACGCCGAGCGCGATCTCGGGCTGACCAACAAGGCCACCTACGGCAGCCAGCCCGGCACGGTGAAACTCGAGGCCTTCGTGCTCAGTGCCTCGAAGATGACCGAGGGCGAGGCGCTCGCGACCAACGAGCAGCGGTTCGCCGCCAACATCAAGAACGTCGTCTCGACCGATGCCTTCGGCGACGTCACGGAAGGCAACGTGGCCGAGTTCATGAAGTTTCTGCCGGGCGTGACGGTGGAATATTCCGATGCCTCGCCCAACGCCGTCGCGATCCGCGGCTTCGACCCGAACATGACCGCCGTCACGGTCGACGGCTCGCAGCTCGCCAATGCTTCCGGCAGCGCGGCCAACCGCTCGTTTCTCTTCACGCAGGTCTCGATCAACAACGCGTCCCGCATCGAGGTCACCAAGGTGCCCACGCCCGCCAACCCCGCGGACGGCATCTCCGGCTCGGTGAACATGGTCAGCAAGAGCGCGTTCGAGCGCAGCAAGGCGCAATTCAACTACCGGGTGTTCGTCTCCGCGAGCAGCGACGGCATGCAGCTGGCGAAACAGCCCTATCCGACCGACCAATACATCAGCCGCGTGAAGCCCGGCTTCGATTTCGACTACACGCTGCCGATCACGAAAAACTTCGGCATCGTCCTCACGGGCCTCTCCTCGCAGCAGTGGAACGAGCAGAACATCTCCACGATGACGTGGAACACGAGCGCCGCCGGCACCGGTGCCACGCCGCAGAAGCCCTACCTGCAGTCCCACCAGATCATCGACGCGCCGAAGTGGTATGAGCGGCACTCGACGAGTCTGAAGGCCGACTGGCGCGTGACGCCCAACTCGGTCCTCTCGCTCGGCGTCCAGGCGACCTACTACATCGACAAGAACGGCAACATCAACCGCACCGCCACCGCCGGCACCAACGCCACGCCGAGCATCGCGGGCGGCGTGCCGCTCACCTACAGCGACACCCAGACGAGCGGCGCGACCGGGCGCGGCGGCGTTTCCTTCGCCGGAAACTATCTGCACATCGGCGCCCGCACGCTCGGATCGAACGGCCGCTACCGTTTCGACAACGGCGACTGGCGCTTCGACACCGGAGCGCACGCGTCGACGTCCAAGACCTGGCGCCGCTACGAGCAGAAAGGCACGTTCCAGTCGCTGAATATCTCGATGATCAATCCGGTGCGCGTCGTGTTCGAAGGCATCACGCCGGCGCGGCCGACGAACATCCGCGTGTTCGACAACACGAACCGCGAACTCGATATCAACGACATCGCCAACTACCGGATGAACGCGACCAATGCGGTCAACTCGACCGACTACCGCGATCACAAGGAGAACGTCTTCGGCGGCGACGTGAACATCCGGCGCCGGCTCAACCTGCTCGAGATTCCGAGCCACGTGCAGATCGGCGGCCTCTACCGCGCGCAGGATCGCGACCGCCGCTCGACGACGAACCAGTGGAACTACAATCCGCCGGACGGAAACTTCTCGCCCGCGCCGTTCCTCGCGCAGGTTTACAGGAACCGGCCGAACTACTTCGGCTTCGACAACATCCCGTGGACCTCGAGCACCCAGGCGGTCGAGGCGTGGAAGAAAAATCCGAACCTCTTCATCCAGACCCCCGCGCAGGTGGTCGCGGCGGCGCAGGCGCAGATCGTGGGCTCCGAGTGGCTGCGCGAGAGCGTGACGGCACTCTACACGCAGGGCGAAGCCCGGTTGTTCCGCAACCGGCTCACGCTGCTCACGGGCGTGCGTTACGAGAAGACACACGATATGGGCCGCGGTCCCGTCAACGAGCCCTCCGCCGTGTGGCAACGCACCGCGACGGGCGCCTTCGTGCGCAACGCCGCCGGTCAACGCGTGCGTCGACCCGAAGCGGGGGCCGTCGGCTCGATGGAGGAACTGCGCCTCGTCCGGCAGGAGCGCGCCAACTTCGCCAGCCGCACCTACGACGGCTATTATCCGAGTGCGCACCTGACCTTCAACGTGACGGAGAATTTCCTCGTCCGCGCCGCCTACGCCAAGACCTACGGCCGACCCGACTTCGTGAACATCGTGCCCAACGCCACGATCAACGAGGCCGATGTGCCGGAGAACGCCGATCCCACCATCATCCGCGGCGATATCACCGTGCGGAATACGGGCCTCAAGCCGTGGGTCGCCCAGAACTTCGACCTCTCGGCCGAATACTACACCGACACCGGCGGCGTCTTCACCGGCGGCGTGTTCCGCAAGGACATCACCGACTTCTTCGGGACCCTGCAGACTGTCGCGACCGCGGAGGTGCTCGACGAGCTCGGGCTCGATGACCGCTATGTCGGCTGGCGGCTCAACACCACGATCAACTCCGGCGACGCGCGCGTTTCCGGCGTGGAGTTCAACGTCCGCCAGTCGCTCGCGCCCCTGGGCAAATACGGCCGCCTCTTCAGCGTGTTCGCCAACGCCACCAAGCTCCAGCTCGAGGGCAGCCGCACGGCGGACTTCAACCGCTTCCTCCCGAAGAGCGCGAACTGGGGTGTCACGTTTACGCGGAATCCGATCACGTTCATGGCGAAGTGGCACCACCGCGGCGAGCAGGTGCGCGGCCTTTCCACGGCGCAGGGACCGCTCGCCAAGCTCTACCAGGACGCGCGCACGACGGTGGATGTGAACCTGAGCTACCAGCTGTCGCGGCGCGTCTCGCTGTTCGTGAACGGACGCAACGTCTTCAACAAGTGGTTCAATGCGTCGCGCTACCAGGACGACACGCCGGAGTATGCCCGGCGCAGCTCGACCAACTCCTACGGCGCGCAGTGGGGCTTCGGTTTGAAGGGCACGTTCTGAGCCATGATGCGTCCTGAGATCCCGGCGGCCGCGGGCCTCGCGCTCGCCGCCGCCGCGCCGCTCGCCGGAGCGGAGCGCAAGCGGCCCCGGAGGAAAAAGGGGCTCATGTATAATTCCTTCAGCGGGCCGAGCGCCAACCGGCTCAGTGTCCGGCAGAAGTTCGAGCTCGCGAAGGCGGCGGGCTTCGAAGGCATCGAGATCCGCAGCGCGCTCAACCAGAGCGAGGTGTTGGCGGCCCGGGACGCGACCGGGCTCGCCATACCGAGCGTGACCGGCGCGGTGCATTGGGTGAAGACGTTGTCGGATCCCAATCCGGCGGTGCGGGCGGATGGCCTCGCGGGGCTCCTGCAGTCGCTGCGCGACGCCAAGGCCTACGGCGCCAGCTCCGTGCTGCTCGTGCCGGCCGTGGTCTCGGCGCAGGTATCGTATGCGGACGCGTGGACGCGCTCGGTGGCCGAGATCCGGAAGGCGCTGCCGCTGGCCGCGGAGCTGGGCGTGGCGATCGCGATCGAGAACGTCTGGAATCAGTTCCTGCTGAGCCCGCTCGAGGCGGTGAAGTATGTGGATCAGTTCGCGAGCCCGTGGGTGCGCTGGCATTTCGACGTCGGCAACGTGCTCAACACCGGCTGGCCCGAGCAGTGGATTCCGGTGCTTGGATCGCGGATCGCGCAGGTGCACGTGAAGGAGTTCAGCCGCAAGCTGCGCGACGAACGCGGCCCGCGCGCGGGCTTCGAGGTCGAGTTGCGGCGGGGCGACAACGACTGGCCCGCGATCATGCGCGCGCTCGATGCCGTGAACTACGCAGGCTGGATGATCACCGAGCAGCGCCGGCCCCAGGGCATGGACGATGCCGCCTACCTCGCGTATCTCGTGCGCAGCCTCGACGAGATTGCCGCGCTGTAGCGCGCATGGGCTTGCCGCCTGCAGGCGGGGTGAGGGCACCCCGCCTACAGGAGGAGGAAGAGCGGCGGATGCGGCGGAGCGCCGAGCCAAATCGTGCTCGCGGTTTTCCGCGCAATCGATGGGTTGGCGCGGAATCGTCCGCACCCCTCTGCCATGAACCTTCGCGCCCTGCTCATCGCTGCCCTGTTCCCCGCCGTGTGTGCCCTCGCGGCGCCACCGACGTCACTCACCTTTGCGCCGGCCGGACCGGCGAAGGGCAAACATATCGTCTTCCTCACCGGCGACGAAGAATACCGCGGCGAGGAGGCGCTGCCGATGCTGGCCAAGATCCTCAGCCAGCGGCACGGCTTCCGTTGCACGGTGCTGTTCGCCCTCGACGCCGATGGCACGATCAATCCCGACAACCAGAAGTCGCTGCCCGGCTCCGAGGCGCTCGACAGTGCCGATGCGATCGTGATGGCGCTGCGTTTCCGCGGCTGGCCCGACGAGGTCATGGAGCGGTTCGAGAAGGCATGGCTCGCGGGCAAGCCGATCGTGGCGCTGCGCACCTCGACCCATGCCTTCAATTTTCCCGCGACCAGCCGCTGGGCGAAATACAGCTGGAACGCGAAAGGCGACTGGCCGGGCGGCTGGGGCAAACTCGTGCTCGGCGAGACGTGGGTCACGCACTGGGGCCGGCACAAGTTCGAGGCGACCCGCGGCGTGATCGAGGCGGCCGCGAAGAACGATCCGATCCTGCGCGGGGTGGCCGACGTTTTCGGGCCCACCGATGTCTATGAAGTGTATCCGCCGGCCGATGCGAAGATCCTCCTCCGCGGCCAGGTCGTCGCCGGCATGACGCCCGAGAGCGGCCCGGCGACGCAGGCCAAGCCGCGCAAGAGCGACGGCAAGACGCAGCCGGTCAACGAGCCGATGATGCCGGTCGCGTGGACGCGCGAGGTGCCGAATCCGTCCGGCAAGAAGAACCGCGTATTCTGCACGACGATGGGCGATGCGATCGATCTGAAGGACGAGGGCCTCCGCCGCCTCGTCGTGAACGCCGTGCATTGGGGCCTCGGACTCGAGGTGCCGGCCAAGGCGGATGTGCGCTACGTCGATGGCTACGAGCCGAGTTTCTACGGGTTCAAAGAGTATCGTCGCGGCCTGAAGGTCGCCGATCTCGATCTCGGCAAGGCGCTGCCGAAGCCGCCGCCACTGCCCGCGCCCGAGCCCAAGCAGCCGAAGAAGAAGACCCCGTAAGGGGTCTCGCCGCTGGCGCCGGCTCCGCTTTCACCCCACCGCACGACGCGCATGAAAAATTCCCTTCTCCGCCTTGGCCTCCTGGGCGTCCTGCTGGCGCTCGCCGTGAGCGGGCGCGCCGCGACCGGCGCCCGGCCGAATATCCTCTTCATCATTTTCGATGACTGGGGCTGGCAGCATGCCGGCGCCTACGGCTCGACGTGGGTCAAGACGCCGAACTTCGACCGCATCGCGCGCGAGGGGGTGCTGTTCAAGAACGCGTTCACCTCGAATCCCAAGTGCAGCCCCTGCCGCGCGAGCATCCTCACGGGCCGGAATTCCTGGCAGCTCAAGGAGGCGGTGTCGCACAACGGCTATTTCCCCGCCGGCTTCGAGGTCTACCCGGACGTGCTGGAGAAAAACGGTTACGCGGTCGGGCTCACGGGGAAGGGCTGGGGGCCGGGCGATTTCAAGACGCTCGCGAAGTTCACGCGCAACCCCGCCGGACCGTCCTTCGACGAGCACCGGTCGGACCCGCCGGCGAGCGGCATCGGACGCAACGACTACGCGAAAAACTTCGAGGCGTTCCTCAAGCAGCGGCCGAAGGACAAGCCGTTCTGTTTCTGGATGGGCTTCCAGGAACCGCACCGCGCCTACGAATACCTCTCGGGCGTGCGACTCGGGAAGAAGCTCGATGACGTGAAGGTGCCGTCCTATCTGCCGGACACGGCGATCGTGCGCAACGACCTCGCCGACTACGCGATCGAGGTCGAGTGGGCCGACAGCCATATCGGAAAAGCGCTCGCGCAGCTCGAGGCCGCCGGCGAACTCGAGAACACGCTCATCATCGTCACGTCGGACCACGGCATGCCTTTCCCCTACGTGAAGGGCCAGATCCACGAGGACGGTTTCCACCTGCCGCTCGCGATGCGTTGGGGCCGCACCATCAAGCCCGGCCGCGTGGTCGAGGACTTCATCAACGTGCGCGACCTCGCGCCGACCTACCTCGAACTCGCCGGGCTGCCGCGGCACGCGCAGATGACGGGCCGGAGCCTCGCGAACATCCTGAAGTCGCCGAATTCCGGATACGTGGAGAACCGCGACTGGATGCTGGTGGGCAAGGAGCGGCACGACCTCGGGCGGCCGTTCGACTGGGGCTACCCGGTGCGCGCGCTCCGGACGAAGGACTTTCTCTACGTGCACAACTTCCATCCGGATCGCTGGCCGGCGGGCAACCCCGAGACGGATTTCGGCAACTGCGATCCCAGCCCGACGAAGGAGGTCCTGAAGACCCTCGGCGGCCACTTCTACGATCTTTCTTTCGGCAAGCGCGCCCGCGAGGAGCTCTACGACCTGCGGCGCGATCCCGAAGGCGCGATCAATCTCGCGGGCGATGTCACGTATGCGGCCAAGGTGACCGAGCTGCGTGAGCGCATGCTGGCGCTGCTGCGCGAGGATCAGGATCCACGCGTGCTGGGCGAGGCGGCGACGCTCGAGAGCTACACTTACCAGGCGTCGCGCGGTAAGGCCTACGACACCTGGCTCAAGGCGCAGGAGGCGCGGTTGGAGCAGGAGGTCGCGACCAAGGCGAAGGCGCCGGCCAACGCCGAGAAGCGCGCGAAGAAGAAGCAGCCGTAAACGCCGGCGGCGTCCGTGGCGTCCGCGGCGTTCAACGCTCCGGACGCACGTCGGTCTCCCATGCCGCCAGCGCCGCGCGCAGGCGCGTGACGTCGGCGGAACGGGCGGCGCGGAGATCGTTTTTCTCGCCCGGATCGCCGGCCAGATCGAACAGCCATTCGTCGCGTTTCCCGGCGTCGTCGCGGCTCACGAGCTTCAGGTCGCCGGAGCGGACGGCGCGCCACGTGCGTTCGCCGCGGCGGGCGCGCCAGAACAAATCCCGTGCCGGCAGCGGGCGCCCGGCAGCGAGATCGGCGAGCACCGGGTGGCCGTCGAGGCGGCGGCCCGGCGGGGGCGTGGCGCCCGCGGCGTGCAGAAACGAGGCCGTGAGGTCGAACAGCATCACGGGCGCCGGCTCCACGCGGCCGGCCGGCAGGCGGCCCGGCCAGCGGGCGAGCAACGGCACGCGGATGCCACCTTCGAAAAGCGTCTCCTTGAAATCGCGCCACGGCGCATTGGAGCCGGGGGCCATCGCGCCGTTGTCGCTCGCGAACACGACGAGGGTGTTGCGCGCGAGACCCTGGCGCTCCAGCTCGGCGAGCACGGCGCCGATACCGGCGTCCATGTGCTCCAGCATCGCGACGTAGTCGCGGCGCGTGCCCTTGGTCCACGTCTCGGCCGTCGGCGCCGGGGCGTCGGGTGTGCCGGGCGGCTGAAACGGAAAATGGGGCGCGGTCAGCGCGAGATAGAGGAAGAACGGACGATCCGCGGGCCGGCCTTGGCGGAGGAACGCGATGGCTTCGTCGTGCAGGATATCGCCCATGTAGCCGGCGATCCGCACCGGCGCGCGGTCGCGGAGAAACACCGGCAGCGGCGACAGCTCGTGGTGGCGGTAGTGATCCACGTTGCCGCCGAGGATGCCGAGAAAGCGGTCGAAGCCCTGATCCAGCGGGTTGAACTTCGGCTCGTAGCCCATGTGCCATTTGCCCACGACGGCGTTGTGGTAGCCCGCGGCGCGCAACGCCGGCGCGAGGACCGCCATGCGGGCGGGCAGGCCGAGATCGCTGCGTTCGCGGAGCCGGATCGCCTCGTCGTAGCGCCCGACGTTGCCGGTGCCGATCGGACATTCCATGCCGCCGACGCGCTGGGGATGACGTCCGGTGAGCAGCGCGGTGCGGGCGGGCGTGCACTCGGGGCCGTTGGAATAGGCGGCGGTGAAGCGCACGCCGCTGCGCGCGAGGGCGTCGAGATGCGGCGTGCGGACATCCGCGGCGCCGTAGCAGGCGAGGTCGCCGTAGCCGAGGTCGTCGGCGAGGATGAGCAGCACATTGGGCCGCGCGGCAGCGGACGCGGCGAGCGCGGCGGCCGCGAACGCGATCATCGCGGTCGCGACGTGACGCAGACGAAGGAGGGGCATGGCCGCGACGATGCGCGGTGGCCGGCGGCTGTCGATGCGGCGCAGTGCCGCCGGCGTCAGGGCAGCTCGTAGATCTCGATCAGCGCCTCGCCGGTGGTGGCGCCGACGCCGCTGACCTGGACCGTGTAAGTGGCCCCGGCGTCGAGCGTGACGATGAGGGCGGAGTCGCGGCTCGCGGCGGGAAACGCAAAGGCGCCGACGGAGGAAAACGTGGCTGCGAGCGAGGCGTCCCAGTTGTCATTCTGCGCGAGCGAAGTGGTGCCGCGGAACAATTCGAGGCGGGGATCGGCGAGTGTGCCCGTGACGCCGAGCGCGGCGAGGGCCGGGCCGGAGGCGCGGACGAGCAGGCGTTTCTGGCCGGTGCCGGCGAGGGCGAAGCCGGCGATGAGGATCTCGTCGCCGGTGCCGACGAAGTTGCGGGCGGAGAGGTTGACCATGCGGGGGCTGTTGCCGCTGCCGGTGTCGTAGGCCTCGACCAGCACGATGCCGGCGCCGGTGCCGCGGGCGTGGACCGACGCGCCGCCGTTGAGCGCCTGCTGGAACGCGGCGTCGCGGCTCGCGGCGGGAAACGCAAACGCGCCGACGCTCTGGAACACGCCGGCGAGCGAGGCATCCCAGTTGTCGTTCGAGAGGAGGGGCGTGGTCCCGGTCGTGTAGAGATCGAGGCGCGGATCGGACATGGTGCCGCCGACACCGAGGGCCCCGAGGCCGGGGCCGGCGGCGCGGACGAGGATATTGCGCGGGCCGCCGTCGACGACGAAACCGACGATGAGATTCTGCGCCGCGGCGAGCGAGGCGCGCACGGAGAGGTTGGAGAGGCGCGACGTGATCGTGCTGCCGGTCGCGGTGCCCGGATCGGCCGCGCCGGGGCTGCCGTTGACCGCGGCCGAGGGGCGCCAGGCGGCGCGTTGCTGCCAGTCCTGCGGGGCGGCGGTGGCGGGTGCGACCGGCACGAGCGAGTAACCGCCCCCGGCGGTCGAGGGATACCAGGTGGGTTCGTAGCGGAAGCGGAGGATGTGCACCCGCCACGGCGACGGCAGCGTGAGAGCGAGGGTTTCGCCCTCGTTGGCGAGCGAGCCGTTGAAGCCGCCGGCGGCGATCGCACTTTCGGGCACCTGCGGATAGCGCGAGCGGAAGGAACTGCGGTCGTTGACCACGACGAGAAACGCACCCGGGGCGAGCGTGGTGCCGGCGGGAAACTCGTGGGAGACGCCGTTGGTGATGCGCACGCCGGAGAGATTGAGCGGCACGGGGCCGATGTTCTGCAGCTCGATGAATTCGAACTGCGAGGCGTTGCTCGGCGCGGAGGGGCCATACATCACCTCGGTGATCCGCAGGTAGGCGAGCAGGTCGGCGTAGGGCGCGGGCAGCGCGGTGGTGTTGGGCAGGCCGGGCGTGGGAATGCGGAACGTGGCGAACGCCGCGCCGCCGTCGGGCGTGCGTCCGCCCGATTGGTCGGCGACCTGATTGAGGACTGTGACCTGATCGATCTGCTCGGGGTTCTCGCCGAAGAGCGTGATGACCTCGCGGTCACCATCGAGGCCGAAGACGAAGTCGGCGCCGTAGAGCGGCATGAAGCCGCCGGCGGGAATGAAGCTCAGGGCCGGGAAGGTGAACTTGCCGGGTTGCGCCGCGTTGTCGGTGAGCCGCGCGCCGCCGAGGGCGACGGGCGAAGTCGAGCGGTTGAAGAGCTCGATCAGGTCGTGATCGAGGCGGAAGACGATCTTGCCGGCCCATTCGTTGATGCGGACCTCGGCGACATTGCCGAGCGGCGTGGGCGCGGCGTTTTCGCGGCCGAGCGTCGGGCTGGTGAGCGCCCAGACGTTGGCGCCGGTGCCGGTGCGCGAGATCGAGAGGTCCGGGATCTGGAAGCCGAAGCGGATCTCGTCGAGGACGGGATTGCCCGCGGTCGAGTCGCGCAGCTGCACGGTATCGCCCTCGGCATCGAGCGCGAAGCCGGTGTGGATGCCGGGCGTGGTGGTCTCCGTGTCGGCATAGACGACGAGGAAGCCGCCGGCGGGGAGGCTGGTGCCGGCGGGAAACACGAACTTCCGCGGGAGGGCGGGGTCGTCGGTCAGGCTCTTGCCGCCGAGGTCGACGGCGGTGGTGCCGGCGTTGTGGAGTTCGATCTGGTCGGGAAAGGTGCCGGCGAGGGCGAGGCGGGTATTGCTGGCCAGGATCTCGTTGAGGCGGAGCGCGGGCGTGGCGGCGGCGGTGGCAGTCGCGGTCGTGGTGGGCGCGGCGGGCAGGACGGCGGCGAGCAGCAAAAACAACGCCGGCAAGGCGGCGGAGCCCAGCGGCCCGGAGAAAAATTGGCGGAGGCGCATGCGGGGAAGATCGAGCACGGTTCGGGAAGAGACGGCAACGCGGCTCGGGAGTTTCCGGTGCCGCGAGGCGGGTGCGTGATGTTCGCGAACTGTCCGGCACATTGACCGTTGCGGGAGAATTGGCGGGCGCGGCACGTTGCGAGGCGTGTCGTCCTCCCCGTTGACTTCCACCCCAGCCGGACGTCGCCGCTACGCGATTGTCGGTCTCGGAGCGCGTCATGAGCTCTATCATGATGCGATCGAGACCACCCATGCCGCGCAGGCGGAGCTGGTGGGGGTGTGCGACAGCAATCCGGGTCGGGTGGAACTCGCGCGGCGGCGCTCGGCGGCCAACGGCGCGCCGGTGCCGGCCGGGTATGCGGCGGGCGAGTTCGACCTCATGTTGCGCGAACGGCGGCCGGATACGGTGATCGTCACGACTTCGGACGCCTCGCACCACGACTATCTGGTCCGCGCGATGGACGCCGGCTGCGACGTGATCACGGAGAAGCCGATGACGACGGAGGCGGAGACGTGCCGGCGGATCCTTGAGGCGCGGCAACGCACGGGCCGGCGCTGCCGGGTGACGTTCAACTACCGGTATTCGCCGCCGCGCTCGCAGGTGAAGGACCTGCTGATGAGCGGCGAGATCGGCGAGGTGCTGTCGGTGGATTTCCACTGGTTGCTCAACACGCACCACGGGGCGGATTACTTCCGCCGCTGGCACTCCCAGAAACAGAATTCGGGCGGGTTGTTCGTGCACAAGTCGACGCACCATTTCGACCTGGTGAACTGGTGGCTCGGGGCGATGCCCACGAGTGTGATGGCGACGGGGAAGCGGGATTTCTACACGCCGGCGATGGCGCGGCGGATGGGATTGAGCGGACCGCAGGTGCGCTGCCGGACGTGCCCGGAGAGCGGGAAGTGCGGCTTCTACTTCGACCTCGCGGCGAGCGCGTCGTTGAAGGCGCTGTATCTCGATCACGAACGGCACGACGGCTACTGGCGGGACCGCTGCGTGTTCCGGCCGGAGATCGACATCGAAGACACGATGAACGCGCTCGTGACCTACGATACGGGGGCGACGCTGAGTTACTCGCTGAATGCGTTCAACGCATGGGAAGGCTACATGGTGGCCTTCAACGGCACGAAAGGCCGGCTTGAGCACAGCATCGTCGAAGGCGTGTATGTGAACGGCTTGGACGTGGTGCAGGGCGCGGTGCTGGAGGATTCGGTGAAGATCCGGGTCGTGCCGCTGCGCGGTCCGGCCTACGAGATCGACCCCTGGAGCGCGGAAGGCGCGCACGGCGGCGGCGACCGGCTGATGCTGGAGGATATTTTCCTGCCCGAGCCGGGCGCGGATCGTTTTCTGCGCGCGGCGGACGAGCGGGCGGGCGCGGCGTCGATTCTGGTCGGCATCGCGGCCAACCGCAGCCTGCAGACGGGCGCCGCGGTGAAGATCGCGGACCTCGTGCCGGGTCTGGTGCGTCCCGACTATCCCCCGGGCCCGGTGCGCGGCGGTGCGGTGCCGATGCCGGTGCACGGCGCGGAAGTGGCCGCGACGTAATTGCGGCAGGCTGTGGGAGGGGCTTTATGCCCCAATCGGTCGCGGGATAAACCCGCTCCCACAGTTCCGAAACAATCAGCTGCCGCCCGGAAGCGGGTTGAGGCCGAGCTCACGGAGAAAG
>JACCED010194182.1_pt1 | contig 21391 bp, 20 predicted proteins | sample 7455021 | NCBI WGS metagenome assembly JACCED01 (sample SAMN15323456, study PRJNA562643) | freshwater metagenome | isolation source: river surface water | place: USA:Blue River Watershed | collected 2017-08-19
GCGATAAATACACAGTAGCAAAGTTGCCATCGGTAAATTCCGCCGCGAGTGCTTCATCGCCACCAAGCAGTTCCAGCGCCGTGTAGTCCTGGCCTTTCGCTTGAAAAATTTTGCCGTCGATAATCTTGCCCAGTTGGCTGATGGCGCCATCAGCGGGGCACACAATGCTGTCGCTGGCCGAGTCAATTGGACGGGCACCGGGTTTGAGTGCCCGGGTGAAAAAATCATTAAAGCAGGCATAGGCGGTTGGATTTTCTTCTGCCGCCAGGCTCATATCAACCTGGTAACGTTTTACAAACCATTTAATAAAGGTGTTCTTAATAAAAGGTGTTTGGGTGCTGGCCAACCAGCCGGCGGCGCGGGAGAGCGCATGCTGGGGAACCAGGTGTTGTAAACCAATAAAAATACGTGGGTTCATTCGACAGAATATTTCCTTTGGGGCGATCGGGTTGTTGGATGCTGGCCGCAAAACAGGCCCGCAGTGTAGCAAACTCTGTGGGGTGCGCGCGAAACTTGCCAAATTTGCACTGTTAATTCCTGCGGGGCTCTGGTCGAATACTTATTGAGCAGTTTGCATGGTGTGTCTGATGATGAATTGTTTTAGTGGTCGTTTCCTACTAGTGATTTCTTGCAAATAAAAATAACGAGGAGAAAATAATGAAAAGGCAGTTGATAAACATAGTGTTGTTCCGGGTATTTCTGATCAGCTTTTTGTGGAGCCAGTTTGCACTGGCACATGAGGGGCATGAGCATGCGCCAGTGTCGATCAAATCTGCACTGGAGATAGGCGTGAAGACGGCAAAAAATTACGCTGCTTCCTCTTCGCCATTTGCCGTTGGTAAGTTGCCTGCATCCTGGGCTTCAGTGACAGAAGCAGACGTTAGCATTTATGAAAATGGGCGTGGATATTACGTGGTAGCGGTTAACAATGTGCAGGAGGCTAAAACGCTGTATCTGAAAATCCTCTTGGATGGCGCCATTGCCGGCGCAAATTACACAGGTAATTTTGCGGCCTCGTCGTCTGTGTCTTCGATTTCCGCATCATCTGGCGGATAAATTTTCACAGTTGTCCTCTTAATCGACGCATTCATTTAATTGATCGAGGGCATTGTTTTTAACAATTTGACAGCGCTGTCTGCTGCGCAGAGACTTTCGCCTGCGCAGTTGTCCACTTGCATACCGGAGGCGTTTTTTGATCCGGCCAAGATTAGAACAATAACGATAAAAACCCGAAAGTACCTGTGCTCTCTCCTATGATTTTGCAGTTCATAAGCACTCGATGGACGTCTGCATGTCTCTCCGGCAATACCTGTTGCGGTTGTATTTCGCGGATAAGTAGCGCTTTGGTGTGCGGCGAAAGGCCGGGCTCAGAGCGGGTGGTCACTTGTAGTTTCCCAAGGCGGGTTGTCCGGGGGTTTTGATTCCGACAGGAATCGTTTCTCTTATCCGGTTAAGTGAAGGAGTGTGAATAATGAATAAGAAATTAATCCAACGAAGCGGTTTGGGTGCGGTATTACTGGCTTTTTCTGCGGTGACGTTTGGTCACGGTTTTGTCGATAGCCCGGGCGCACGCAACTATTTTTGCGGCAAGGTCACCAAGCCCGATGAGGTGGCTAACGGGACAGCTAAATACCCGGTGTGCGGCGATGCTTTTGCGAGCGACTTTAACGGCGGCTACTCCTATATGAGCGTGCTCAATCACCATCAAGGGCGCAAGGTTCTGGGGCCGGTTTCAAAAAATGTGTGCGGTTTTGACAGCGAAACCTGGAAAGGCGGTAAAACGCCCTGGGACAATTCCATCAATTGGCCGGTAAACAATATTAATTCCGGCAGTTTGGTGTTTTCCTGGGATATCAGTAATGGCCCACATTTCGATGACACCTCGGACTTCCGTTATTGGATCACCAAACCGGGCTTCGTTTATCAAGTCGGTAAGGAGTTAACCTGGGCAGATTTTGAAGACCAACCCTTCTGCGATTTACCTTATAACGACGACAACCCCGGCGCTTACCCCAATGTTCGTGCAGATAAGGGCAACGCGCATATCCACACCACTTGTACAGTTCCTTCGCGCACTGGGCGCCATGTGATATACGCTGAGTGGGGCCGCGAACCGCCAACCTACGAGCGCTTCCACGGTTGTATTGATGTGCAAATCGGTGGCGGAGGTAATACCAGTTCAGTGCCGGCAAGTTCCCGTTCCAGTATCGCGCCCAGCTCTTCCAGCCGTTCCAGCGCGCTACCGAGTTCTTCAAGCCGTTCCAGCCTGGTGCCAAGTTCATCAAGTCGTTCCAGCTTGGCTCCCAGCTCGTCCAGCCGCTCCAGTAGTTCGTCGAGCCGTTCGAGTGTGGCGCCGGTCTCGTCCAGTCGCGCCGCCTCATCAACAGGTTCGACCGCCTACTGTAATTGGTATGGCTGGATGGTGCCCATCTGTAAAACGCAAACCACCGGGTGGCACAACGAGAACAGTCAGACTTGTGTAGGTCAGGTGACTTGCGACGCACCGCGATAAGGGTTTTATCCCTGGCGGTACGCCGCCAGGGTTCAGTTTGAAGGAGGTATTCGAGTGAATATTCAGATAGTTAAGACGCGCTTGCCGGTTTGGGGGGGCGCATTGGTGCTGCCGATTTTGGCGTTGGGGTTTTATCTCGATCAGCAGCGGCCACGGGGCGTTGATACGTTTACCCGGCATCAACTGACCGTTCCGCGTGCCAAGGCTCCGGAAAAAGAAATCCCTGTTGCAGTTGCCGGGCAACCCCCCGTCGCTGTGTTGCCATCAACGGGTTATGGAACCTTGGCAGAGGAGGAGCCTGCAGTTTTACTTTCCCCGGAGGAGGCGCGCAAGGCGGTATTTGGTAAAGAGAATGCGGTCTATGAGAAGGCCACTAATTTGTTTGAAGCGGAAGCAATTGATGTGGATTGGGCGATGACCTATGAGCAGTCGCTGCGCGCAATGTTTGCCAGCCATTCGGGGTTGATGCGTGTCAGTGTCAATTCCATCAGTTGTCACACCAGCATGTGTCGTATCGAAGTTTTTACGCCGCGCGATACCGATGCGGATTATTTCACTGCCATGTTTTACAACGCGCTGGATAACTTCCGTGAAGGCGCACTCAAGGCGGAGGCCTCCATTGCCAGGCGCATGGAGCAGGGGCTGACATCAGTCTACATCGCGCGTAAAGGATATACCCTGGGGTTTTACTAATCAGAAGAAACCTGCTGCGTCGAGTAAGTCCATCTGGCTGTGGTATTGTGTCGGCCTCGAACAACGCGAGGTTCCACAGTGCTGCATTACCAGATTATTCCCGTTACTCATTACCAACAAAATTGCACCTTGCTCTGGTGCGATCAAACCCGTGATGCGGCGGTGGTTGACCCAGGTGGTGATGTCGAGCGAATTCTGGCCGAGGTCGCGGCACTTGATGTGAAGCTCTCGCAAATCCTGCTTACTCACGGTCATCTGGATCACGTGGGTGCCACGGCCGCGCTGGTGAAGCGCCTTGGGCTTCCAGTAATCGGCCCCCATGCGGACGATCTTTTCTGGATCAACCTGCTGCCACAGCAGGCGCAGATGATGGGCTTTGTGCCTGTTGAGGGTTTTGTGCCAACGCGCCTGTTAAATCACAACGATAGGGTCAAGGTCGGAAATACCGAGCTAAAGGTATTGCATTGCCCTGGACACACTCCCGGTCACGTTATTTTCTTTGATCCAGAGTCGCGTCTCGCGCAAGTGGGCGACGTACTCTTCAAAGGCTCCATTGGCAGAACCGATTTTCCCCGCGGCAATCACCAGGATCTACTTAACTCGATTCGCGAGCGGGTATTTCCCTTGGGTGATGATGTGCGTTTTATTCCCGGCCACGGCCCCATGTCCACGTTTGGCCATGAACGGGCCACAAATCCTTTTGTTGCCGATAAAAACTTTGGTTGATGTGCATGGATGAAATAATCGGGCTAAAAAAATCCCCGCCGCCCGCTGAGTTTGGGTTTGAGTTTTCCATCGCTCGCTCCGCACGGCGACGCACGGTAAGTATTGAAGTGCGCGCTGCCAAAGTAGTTGTCCGCGCACCGCTCAACACGGCGAAATCCTTTTTGATGGCGTTCCTACAGCAAAAAGCCGCTTGGGTCAGGGCCAAAATTGCCGAGCAGCAAGTGACTATGGCGGCGCGGCCAGAGGCCGCAGTCTATGGGCAAGGCAGTGAGCTAGCGTTTATGAATGAGCGCTTGCGTTTGGTGATAGGGCGCGGTTCCCGGGCCGCGATTGCGCGTGTAGGGCAGGAGCTGCATCTGTTGTTGTCAGCGCGGGTGCGCATGAGTGAGCAGGAACAAATTCGCGCCTTGTTGGCGCGTTGGTACCAGCAGCAAGCGCTGCAAATCCTTACGCGCAAAACGGCCGATCTGTGCGCACGCGCGGGGCTCGTCTGTACGTCCGTAAAAGTGCGGGCAACTCGTTCAAAGTGGGGGCATTGCACGAGCAAAGGTGCAATCCAATATAACTGGCAGATACTGCTGGCCCCGGAAGCTATAGTCGATTATCTTGTCGCCCACGAAGTCAGCCACCTGCGCCACCAAAACCACAGTGCCGAGTTTTGGGCCTTGGTAGCTAACCTCTGCCCCTCGTGCAAGGCTGATCGCGTCTGGTTAAAAGCCAACGGCGCAAGGCTCTGTTTATAAACCTCGAAAAGGCAATCCGCATGAACGATACAGTGACTATTGAACCATTAGGTGATGATCCCGCCGAAAATCTCGACCGTTTTATTGTGGAGGCTATGGAATTAGGCTGTGTATGGGGCTTGCAAGGGCCGGATGGTTGGGCGCTCAGCGCTTCTGAAGATCATGACGATGTGGACGTAATGCCTTTCTGGTCGCAAGAGTCCTTTGCGCGCGCCCATTGTGTGGATGATTGGGCCGGTTATCAGCCAGTACCGGTAGACCTTGAAGAGTTTTTGGAAGATTGGCTGCCTGGAATGCATGAGGATGTCTTGCTGGTGGGCATAAATTGGAACGAAGAGCTTGAAGGTGAAGAGATGGAACCGCTGGATTTACTCGAAGAGTTCGAAGCTGAGATGAGTGACTAGCGGCGTTTGCGCAGGCCTTTTAATTTAATAAAAGGCCTCTTTGGGTAGATCCTGATCGCTGTCGAGATCGCCAATTAAATGCATATGCAGCAAGTCAATTTCAAAGGTTTTGCAATAGTCCTCAAGCTGTTTCAAGCTTTCAGTGCCGGGTGACAGGCTGTACCAATAACACGCATCATCGTCGCGCAATGCCAGCACAAACTCCAAAGAGCTGGGCACCATCTTGTGCGATAAATGGCTGAAAATTTTGCGCTGTAATTGCAAGACAGAAAAATTAAAATCTGCGCACAGGCGCATTAGCTGCGGGTAATGGGATTCGCGCCTATCCTGAAAGCGAATTTCGCGGCTGCCAAATAAATCATCCGGGTTAATGAGTTGTTTTTGTGGTGAGTTCAACATATTGAGTCAGTCAGGGCTGTAACACTGAAGAGCTGACCATCACTGGTAAAAATATTGCAGTGGCAAATCCGGCGACTGCCCCGATAATAAGGGTCGTAAACATCGATATCATTATTCTATGGCGTTTATCTGACCAACCAAAAGATGAATAGCCAGTTAAAAGCCTGTGGATTAGATCACAGAGTTGTTAGGCGGCGGGAGCAGCCAGATCACAGTTTTCATTTTTCCCGAGCGCGCAGTGTGCGTTTATAGATCAGGATACCGACAGAAATGGCTAAAATTTCCGCAAAAATAATATTTGGTTGCAATAAGTTTTTTTTAATAACCGTTTGTATGTTGCTGGCAAGTTGTGCCAGTTTGCAGCCAAAGCTTGAGCAGCCGGGCGTGAAAGTGGCCGGATTGCAGTTGTTGCCCACACAAGGGTTTAGTCAGCCCATCGAAGTTAGCTTATTAATCTCCAATCCCAATGATCGCGATTTATCCTTGCGTGGAATTTCCTATACCATCGGCATTGAGAATTTTGACTTGCTCAGCGGAGTGAGCAACGAATTGCCAGTACTGACTGCCTATAAGGAAACACCGGTAAAAGTCGTGGTGACCGCCAATGTGCTGCAGCTGGTGAAATTGCTGGAGCATTTTGGCCGCAATGGGATACGTGAAGAAGTGAATTACAATTTTGCAGCCAAGCTGGATTTTAGTGCCTGGTTGCCGGCCTTGCGTGTCAATGAAAAAGGGGCCATTCCCTTGGTGCAAAAACGTAAATAATGCACGCGCCTGGTTGGTGTAAATTCCGTTTATGTAACAGCAATTGATGTAAAAGCAGTCGAAGTAAAAATCAGTTTGTAAAACCACCAATCAATTCTTGATGATTTTTAGTCTTAGCAGTTCAGGATGTTAAATGAGTGACGAAATAACCCTGCCCGAAGCCGATGAGCGTATCGCGCTCAAGGACTATACCGAGAAAGCGTATCTCGACTATTCCATGTATGTAATTCTCGACCGCGCCCTGCCACATATTGGTGACGGTCTTAAACCGGTTCAGCGCCGCATTGTTTATGCGATGAGCGAGTTGGGCCTGAGTGCGAGTGCGAAATATAAAAAATCAGCGCGCACCGTGGGCGATGTAATCGGTAAATTCCACCCGCACGGCGACTCCGCGTCTTACGAAGCCATGGTGTTAATGGCTCAGCCATTTTCCTATCGCTACACGCTGGTCGATGGTCAGGGCAACTGGGGCTCGCCGGATGACCCCAAGTCTTTCGCGGCTATGCGTTACACGGAATCGCGCCTCACCAAATACAGCGAAGTATTGTTGGAAGAGTTGGGGCAGGGCACAGTGGATTGGCAGCCCAACTTCGACGGTACCTTGGAAGAACCTGCGGTGTTGCCGGCGCGTGTACCCAACGTGTTGCTAAACGGAACTACCGGTATTGCGGTAGGTATGGCGACCGATATTCCACCGCACAATTTGCGCGAAGTGGTTAATGCATGTGTGCATGTGCTCGATAATCCTGGCGCGACGGTTGCGGAACTCTGTCAGCATATTCTCGGCCCCGATATGCCGACGGAAGCGGAAATTATTTCCTCGCGCGACGACATCATTAAAATGTATGAAACCGGGCGCGGCAGTATTCGCATGCGCGCGGTTTGGCAAAAAGACGAAGAGTCGGGCGATATTATTATTACCGCGCTGCCGCATCAGGTCAGTGGTGCAAAAATTCTCGAGCAAATTGCCGCGCAAATGCAGGCAAAAAAATTGCCGATGGTTGCTGACTTGCGCGATGAGTCCGATCACGAAAATCCAACCCGTCTGGTAATTGTTCCGCGTTCCAATCGCGTGGATCTCGAACAAATCATGCAGCACTTATTTGCGACGACTGAGCTGGAACGCACCTATCGTGTCAATATGAACATGATTGGTATCGATGGCAAACCCGCCGTTAAACCGCTCAATAAAATTTTGAGCGAGTGGCTAAGTTTCCGCACCGTAACAACCCGTCGCCGTTTGCAATATCGGTTGGAAAAAGTTGAGGAACGTTTGCTGCGTTTGGCGGCCTTGATGATTGTGTTCCTCAATGTGGATGAAGTTATCCGCATTATTCGTGAGGAGGAACATCCAAAGCCGGTATTGATTAAGCGATTTAATTTAGTCGAAATGCAGGCGGAATATATTCTTGAAACCAAATTGCGCCAGTTAGCGCGTTTGGAAGAAATGAAAATCCGTCAGGAGCAAGACGACCTGATGAAAGAGCGCGATGGCTTGCAAAAAATTCTTGATTCCGCTGTGAAATTAAAAAATCTGGTGCGCAAAGAATTGCTGCAGGTTGCAGAGAAGTTTGGCGATGAGCGCCGCTCGCCAATCGTCGAGCGCGCTGAAGCGCAGGCACTCAGTGAAACCGAATTGGTGAGTGCGGAAGCCATTACCGTTGTAATTTCCGATAAAGGCTGGATTCGCGCCGCCAAAGGTCACGATGTTGATGCGGCAGGCCTAAGCTACAAAGCCGGAGATAGCTTCAAATTTGCAGTGCAGGGAAAGAGCAACCAGAGTGTAATTTTGGTGGATTCCACCGGCCGCAGCTATGCCGTTCCCGCGCACAACTTGCCCTCGGCGCGTGGTCAGGGCGAGCCGTTAAGTGGCCGCATTAGCCCGCCGAGTGGAGCTACCTTTGAAGGGGCCCTGATGGGCGCCGATACTCAGCGTGTGCTCATCGCTTCCGATGCCGGTTATGGTTTTGTGGCCAAACTGGAGGACCTGGCAAGTAAGAACAAAGCGGGTAAAGCGCTGCTCACCTTGCCTGAAGGTGCCTTGGTGTTACCACCGCAACTAATCACTAACCCTGAGCAGGCGCAACTGGCTGCCGTTAGCAATGACGGTCGTCTGTTGGTTTTCCCGGTGACCGAGCTGCCAGAGCTGGCCAAAGGTAAAGGCAATAAGATCATGAATATCCCGGGGGCCAAGGTGATTAGCCGCGAGGAGTTTGTGGTTTCCTTAAATGTCATCAGCCCTGGTCAGGTGTTGACGCTCTATTCCGGCAAGCGCCATATCACCTTGAAGGCGTCGGATCTTGAGCATTACAAAGGCGAGCGTGGCCGCCGCGGAAACAAATTACCGCGTGGATTCCAAAAAGTGGATAAGGCAGAAGTAAGCGACAAGTGATATTCTGTACATATTCTGTCCAGTGCCTCGCCGGTTAAGTTCAGGCGAGGCATTGCTCGGGCAGGCTTCGGCAGAGTTTTACAAGTAAAAAAATAACAGGTAGACACATGTCTAAAGAAAAACGAAAACACATCCGCACCCCTTTTGCTTGCCGCATTAAAATAGTTCACGATAGTATTGGCGAGTTGCTAGTAAAAACTCGCGATATTTCCGATGGTGGTGTATTTGTCGTTCTTGAGCCCGAGCAGATTCCTCCGGTGGGAACTGTTGTTGCTGGTCAAGTTCAGGGCCTAATGGATGATGCGCCCGTGTTGCAAATGGAAGTGGTGCGCGTAGAGCCTGTTGGCGTAGGTCTGCGCTTTGTGCACGACGATTGATACCCGTCAAACCCTCAATTAGTAATTTTCCGATAATACCGCTGCAAAGCGCTTCCATTTTGGTGCTTTCAGATTTCTGCCCTCTGTATAACCTGAATAATATCGGGGCAGCTCACTGAAAACTGCAGGAGTTCTTGTGTACAAACTCACCTACAAGGGCCAATTTGTCGATGGATTCGATGCAGACCAGGTAGTTGGCAACCTGGCTCAGCTATTGAACCTCAAGCCCAAGGCTGTGCGTCTGGCATTTTTGTCAGAGCGCCCCAGCGTTATAAAAATGCTCGACTCTGCAAGTGAAGTGGAGCGCTGGTGCGCAGCCTTTCAAGAAGCCGGGGTTTATCTGGATGTGATGGGTGTGGATTCACCCGATGAAGAAAGTATTGCCGATCAAATCGAGTTAGAGCTGGAGCTGCACGCCTTGGATCTGGGCGATGAGGAGGAGCCAGACGAGCGTCAATATCTGATTCGTAAAGTGATCAGCCCTGATTTGGATAGTGACCCGCAAACGTTTGCCAATCAACCCTTGGCCACCCGCGCTCTGAGTGAATATCCAATAGACGTTATTCCTGCCGCAAAACCAATGCCGCCGGTGAATGGCAATGCCATTAACGGTCATGCGGCCAACGGTGCGGCTGCAAATGAAACGGCGGTAAACGGCCAGGCAGTAAATGGTCGTGCCCAACAAACGGGTAAAAATGGTGCTCACCCAAATGGCACCCATAAGTCGGTGGTGGCCGCCGCAGATCCAATTGAGGTTACTCCTGCTAACGTTCAGACTGCTGCGTTAACAAAAAAGACGGTTAACACCGCGAAACCCCAGACTCCAGCGAAAGTTGCTGCCGAAAAACCTGCACCGGCGGCCGAACCTATTCCTGTCGCCACGCCTGCGCCTCAGGTGGATGTGGTTGAAGTTGATGCTGTAAGCGCACCTGAATTGCATGAGCTGTCAGTCGCTAAGATTGATGCGCTGGCGGCGCAGCAGCAATTGGACGAGACGGCGGCAAGTATTGTTTCATCCGCTGAGGTGCCACCCGAAACCGTTGCCGACGAGCGTGCAGCCCCTGCGCCGCAATTCCCTGTTGCTGCCCAGCCGGCCGAAGGGAAAAAAGCGGCTGCTATGGCGAGCCTTGCCCCGACCGCATTAATTGCGGAAACACCCGCGCGTTTTGATCACGGTGATATCGAGGCGCTCGCCGAAGTACCGCTGCTTGATGATGGATTAATTACCGATGATCAACTTACCGATGAGGAGCTTGATCTGGGCGATGAGCAGTTGGATGAGGACTTCGATGAGGATGTCTATGAGGAAGTCAATTTCCATAAGTCCCATTTTGTTTGGGGTATGCTCGTCATCCTGCTGGCGATTATTGCAACGGCCGGCACCATTCTCTGGTTAAAGCGTTCCACCTGGACCCCGGTGACAGTAGCGCCTCAGGAGCAAAAAATTACCGAGGCCATAGCGTCCTCAACCTTGTTCGGCATGGTTCACGCCGACGTGGATCGACTGCAATTGTTGTCGCCATCCACGGATGTTTTTGCCCAATTGACGGAACCCAAAGCTGGCTTCTGGAGTGGCCTGAGCGGTGCCGGGATAGATATCAAACACGAGGTAGATGATCTCTGGGTCGGGGTCTATGGACAAAATAATCAAACCAAGGTGCTTTGGGTGTTGCAGGGAAATTTTTCCGCCGCAGCCTGGGGTGATTGGTTGAAGAAAAATTACACCATTGATAGCGATACGCCAGACGCGCTGATTTTTTCCAGCATGGATGAATTTAGCTGCGAGAAGTCGCCGGTGATGAGTGCCAGCATCAGCAACAACCAAATTGTGCTGGGCGCTCCGGAGTTGGTTGCGGCCTTTAATGGTCGTATGCAGGCGGGTGCTGCTCCTGAAAAAAATCTTGAAACCTGGGCTAAAGGATATAATACCCAAATGGTATCCGCAGTCCTGTTTCACCCAGGGCAACTGCCGGAGGGATCTGCCGCAATGGCGCTGGGAAAGTTGTCGCTCCCGGCAGAGCCTATTCAGGGAATTTATCTCGGGCTTGAGCCAAAAATGTTTCCACCGGCGGTGAAGTTTGATGCGCTTATCGCCAGTGACAATCAACAATTTCTTACCGATGCCTCTGCGAAATTAACGGCGGCGACCAGCCTTGCAAAAACCAGTATGGCTACTGATTGGCCAGAGACGCTCGCACTCTATGAGCGGATAAAGTTGGTGCAAGAGCCCAATCAGCTGCACGCCAGCCTTAATCTGGATAATCAGGCTCCGCAGCAAATTCAGACGTGGGTTTCCTCACTATTGACGCGGGCCTTTGGTTTGGCGAGTGCACCAGTGCCGGTGGCAGAAGAGCGCCTCGATCCTAACCCCGCCCAATTTACCAGTTTGACCGCGGCGGAATTGCCTCCCTTTGCCAGCAATCAACAGCTTAATGAGACCTTTGTTGCCCAGGCTTCCACGGGACCGTTTGGTTTGGGGGTACGTACCCTGGAGGAAGGTACGCAGGGGCTTGAGATCAATCTGGATGTTAACGCGTTTAACCTACCCAACCTGAGTAAAGAAAACGACAGCGTTATGCTGCGCATTACCGACATTGTGGATCACCAGGATAAATCCTTATTGGCCGATGTTGGTGGTTGTGCAGGCGGTATTAAGCAGCCGGCCAATATCAATATGGTTTATCAAGGCAATGCCATGGCCAATGGCCAGATGATTAGTTTTACCGGTTTGCAGGGCACTAAAAAAATCCTGTTACCCGCCGGTGTGGCACTGACGTCAGTGGGTGCGATCAAGGGGGTTATCAGCCAGCAATTGCCGGTAGAGGTTGAGCGGGTAAACCTCAATGGTCCCTTGGCAGGTAAAACACTGGATTTACACGGTGTTCAGTTACGCTTTTTGTCGGCCGAATCCAATCGTTTGTATTTTCAAGTGAGCGGAAATACCTCTGCGTTATTGCAGGTTAATGCGCTGAATGAGGATGGCAAGGTGCTAGCCACTACTAACAGCATGCGCGGCGATAATTTTTTTGATAATGGCAAAACAATCAGCATTGATTACCAGGGAAAAATTGCGGCCGCGGAAGTGGTCGTTGCCAGCAAGCTCGAACCCAAAAATTACGACTTTAGCATTGCGCGGCTTTTTCCACCGGCCAAACCTTTCCTGATTGAAAAGTCGGATGGATCACCTTTGGCGGCAACGAGCTTGTCGGCGCTCGAGAAAGAATCACCACCTAATGATGTGATCTATCCCTACCAATCGCCCAAACAAACCATCGCAGCCGGGCCGGCGTTAATCGCACTCAATGAACTGAATCTCAACGGGCAACAATTTTCGCTGCTGGCGGATATCTATTCCCGCAACACCCATCCGCTGGCAGGGCAATTGAGTGCGGTGCGCATGGTGATCAGCGAAATAGAAGATTCTTCCGGAAATTTGCACGAGGTTAATCATCAAGCGCCAATTGCGATGGAGCATATGGGTGGCGGTTGGGTGAATGGCAAATTCGAGCCAGATCCAAACAAGCCCTGGCTGCGCGGACAACTCGAATTGCGCGAGCGCCCGCTGGAACAAGCGGATGCGGTGGCGCTTTGGGGTAAGCTGGTGTTTTTGGCGGCGGAAGATCCGATCTCGGTCAAGGTGCCATTTCAATTCGGCATGCAGTGGAATAGTAATGACGGCAACTTAAAACTACGTCGTTGGGAAGCTGGGCGATTGGTTTTTGATGTCGAAGGCAATTTCCCGGAGCTTATGTCGGTAAAAGCGCTGGATGATATGGGGCTGGTGGTGAGCCAGCCTGCGGAAGTGCGAACCAGCTTTGGCAAAAATACGATTGAGCTGGACATAAAACAAATTCCGGAAACAATTGAGTTCAATATTCCTCGCACACAAAATCGCAAAGAGTTCCCATTGGAAATTCGAGTATTGCAATAAGTGTGTGATATCAGGGTTAACGGAGTCGTGTGCGCGTGAACATTCGCTGGTGGTTATTGTTTGCAGCTTGTTGGTGTTTACCAGCAAATGCTGCGGTCGTCGTGCTTTACCACCACGTGAGCAATAGCACACCCAAATCCACCAGCATTAGCCCAGCGGCGTTTGAAGCGCAGATGGATTACCTGGCCGACAACAATTTCACTATAGTTCCTTTACCAGAGCTGGTTGAAAAACTGCGCAAGGGCGAGCCACTGCCGGATAAAACTGTCGCCATCAGTTTTGATGATTCCTACGCAAGCGTTTATGAATCTGCATATCCCCGCTTAAAAAAACGCGGCTGGCCATTTACCTTTTTTGTGAATACCGATTCTGTCGGTGAATCCAAACTATTTGTCAGCTGGGATCAGTTGCGTGAAATGGCTAAGCACGGTGCTACTATTGCCAATCACACCAGCACTCACACTCATTTACCGCGCAACAATCCCGGCGAAAGCAAAAGCGATTATCGCGCGCGTATTCGCGCTGATATTGAAAAAGCCCAACAAAAAATCAAACAGGAAATTGGCGATGCCCCCATGATGCTCGCCTATCCCTTTGGTGAATATGATGTTGAGGTGCAGCAGATCGCAAAAAAAATGGGCTATATCGCATTTGGCCAGCAATCCGGGGTGCTTTACGAACAAGGCGATTTGCAAGCCGTACCGCGTTTCCCTTTCGGCGGTAGCTTTACCGAGCTGGACGATTTTATTATGAAGGTCAACACCAAGCCCATGCCCACCAGCGCGGTCAGTTTTTTTGCCAACAAACAGGATGAGTTGGAAAATCTGACGGTGCGTGCAGGTGATAGACCCTGGTTGGTATTGAAATTGAGTGATGCGAGTTTGCTGAAAAAAATAAATTGTTTTGCAACCGGTCAAGGCCCAATTACTGTAGAAGTAATTGATCAGCAAGTCTGGGCACAGGCAAAACAACCGCTGAGCACCGGGCGCACCCGTTATAACTGCACCGCGTATTCAGGAGAAAAAGGCCGCTTTTATTGGTACACGCAACAATGGCTGGCGACAGATAAAAATGGTAACTGGACTTACAAGGATTAAGCGTCCACCTTTGCGTCAGGTTTTTGGTCCCGGTTCCAGCCACTCAATAATCTCTTGCCATTGCTGTAAATCTTTTTGCACGTGACGTGTCGGTAAATCAAAAATCGAAATTCCATTCTCCATCGCACGAATATAATTTTGTGAATCGCGCAGGGTTCCAATCAAGGGAATTTGTACGCGCTGTAAAAAATCCATCAGCTCCTGATGAAACCGTAAATGTGCGCGAGTGCGGTTGGCGATCATGCCGGCGCGAACGTTTTTGTCTAACAGTCCCGAGCGATAAAGTTGCATTAAAAAACGCAGTCCTGCTTTGATGTCGACGGGCGACGGCAAAATAGGAATCAGTAATTGGCTGGTTTTATCCGCGCGAAATAAACGCGAGTCTGCGTTAGGTTGCCAGCCGGCCGGCATATCTTGAATCACCACCGTATCGGTGATATCTGCTTGAAATTCTTCCTCGGTGTTCAATGTGATTAATTCAATCACAGCGCAATTCGCCGGGCGGGATGCATGCCAGTCAGCGGCAGATTTTTGCGGGTCGCGATCAATTAGTACAGTAGGAATTTGACGGTTGGCGTAATGGCAGGCAATGCTGGTCGCGATAGTGGTTTTACCACAACCGCCTTTGGGATTTACTACCAGAATACTAGGCATGGTGAGGTTAGTTCCTCCGTGGTAGTCAAAGTTTTTGTTGGCTGGTAAATCGGCTAACAGGATTATGCAAGGCAAATGTAAAAAAACCGCACTGGGTGCGGTTTTTAGGTGATGGCATTTTACAGAAAAATCACGGGCTAATGGTTAACTGAATGCTGTCTTTCAGTTCTGAGCCATCAGTGCCGATAATAGTTTTGTTGTTTTTATCAAAGAGTCGGGTATTCAGTGTAATGATGGTACTGGTGGTCAATGTCAGCGAGTCTTTTACTTCGACTGTGACCTCACCATTTGCATTGACCGTAGCAGCCAGGTTATTTGCGTCAATGCCTGTGGGTAGGTTGGTGAAAGTCCACTCGCTATTGGTACCCTTATAAACCTCGGGGTCCAAATTGGTAGTGGTTGGATAAGTCACTTTAATGCGTGGGTTAATTTTACTTCCAACGGATATCGAGAGCGATTCGGTTGCGTTAGTGTTGGCGCTACTGATAATTTCAATTTTTTGTATGTCGGGCTTGGTGACTTTCACCACCAGCGTTTTGGTAATGCCATCACAGTCTGCTGTGAGGGTGACATCTGTCCCCTCGGCGCTCCCATCTGCAGCAGTAATTTCACCGGTGGTTGAATTAACCGTGAGGGCACTGGTGTTGCTGCTGGTGAGAGAGGCATTTTTGGTAATGTCGGCAGTGGATGTATCACGATATGTGCCGGTAACTTTAATGGTTTTCTTTTGGCCCTGACGCAGTTCAAACGATTCGGCGGGAGTTAGATCCACACTGGCCAGGTTGGCTGCGATTGTGAATTCAAATTCGGGCGATACAATTTCTTTTTTTGCGTTGTCCAGTCCTGTGGCGGTAACTCTAATAACACCATTCTTTTTGGTGCTGAGTACCGAACTTTTTGGATCGGGAAAGCTGGCGATATTGACTGGCGTGCTACTGGTTATTTTCCAGGTCAATGGAAAATCGTAACTACCTTTGTCACTAAAAAATGTTTTAGCTTTGAAGCTGGTGTTTTTGCAAACGTCCACACTCGCATTGGCGCTTTCATGACTGACAGTAACACTCTCCAGATTGGCATCGGTCAGTTTCAGAACTGTTTCATCAGCAATACCGGCGTAGGACACCAGCAGTTTTACTTCGCCAGTATCACCTTTGGTATTTTTTCCTTCAAACAAACCATTTTTGATACTGCCCAGTTTTGCATCAGATAATTCCCAACTGGCTTTACTGGTGAGGTCGGCGACAACTTTACCTTCGGCATTCAGTCCGTTCACTTTAAATTGATGACTGCCTTGTACATGCACGGTAATGTTGTCTTCGGTCAAAGCAATTTGAGTGACGGTATTTTTCGTGGCATCGACTGTTTGCGAAAAACGTGCGCTGTCACCATCGCCACCGCCGCAGCCCGTCAGCGTAATCAGTCCAACGCTGGCTATTAGTGCCAATGACAAATGAAATCCTTTAGAACGCATAGCTAACTCCCAGGCCGCAGCCATCTACTCGTAAATCATCATCGTTGTAAGAGCGAACACAATCCAGTGTCCACGAATAAGGCTTTCCTTCAATAATCGGATCTTGCAGGGAAAAGCCGAAGCTAAAACCGGAAAAGGTATCGCTATGCGGTTCTGTACTAACACGTGGCAGGTGATATTCAAGCTCAGTTGATGCGTAGCCTAGCAGTACACTGATTTTTAAATCACTCGGCTCATGCTCAGGATTTGTCAGTGTGATATAGGCTCCGGTTTGCTCGGTGATCTCTACGGTCATCCCGTTCTTTTCGTCATCGCTCATAGGAACCCCTACAACACCTTGCAGGCCGATACCATCCAAAATGCCGTCGGTAAATTCCAAGCCGCCTTTAAATTGGAATACGGTCGGAGAGAAGCGGCTGTGGGTCAGGTTATCGGATTTGCTGGACACCTGGGTGTAGACTGCTTGGCCGGAAACGTGAAAATCCAGCGGAATGTCTGCATTTGCGCCGGTGCTGGCAAGAGCGCCTAACAGCAGTGCGCTCAGGGGAGTAACCAGTTGTTTACACATAAGTATTCCTTGCTGTGTTATCAATGAGGTGTGTAGGTAGTACTAAATTACATTTGAACGTTTATTCGAAATTGTTTACTCAAGATCGTTACTGCGGATCACTGTGCGCAATTCGTGGATATAGGCACTGCCGCGTCCGGAATATTTGCCCAGTTCTGCCACCATTGCATGGCCGGTAAAGGCCGCTGGCTGGTCGCGCAACTGTGCGCGCAGTTGGCGCCAGGGGCGATAGGCATTGTGGGTATTTATGTTGTTGAAGTATGCCGTAAGCGATTCTTCCACATTGTTAAACTTTTTAACTTCGTGCTTGGCGTGTGTCGAGCGCTTGCTCGGCACTATGCCGCAGCCGGGTTTATAACACCAGTGACCAAATAAATTGTGGGCTTCTTCCGCAAAACGCGAGGTGCCCCAACCGGATTCCACCGCCGCTTGCGCCAGTACCATCGCGGAGGGAATGCTATCCACGCGCAGCAATAAAATATCAACCGCTTTCGCATCATCCGGATAGGTTTCATAAGTCACATGAAATTTTTCGCGTAGCTTTTCCAAATTGCGTTTGTTCACGCCGCTAATAGTTTGTGAACTGTCCCGCTCGGCTTTGATTTTTAATAAACGCTCGCGCGATTGTAATAACTTGGTATTTTTTTCTTCTACCAAGGGGCGCAACATAGCCAGGAATTGTTCCTTGCGCTCCGGCGTTTGGTCGATAGCGGCAAAGTCAGGCAAAAGGGTGCTGCTGGTAAGTTCATCCTCGTCCATAAAGACTTGCTGTAGGGGTGTACTCATCAGCCCTATGACCAGTACCAGTGTCGCCAGTGGGAAGGCGATAAGCGAAAGACCGAGAAACCATTGTGAAGCGTGTTTGTTCATTGCGTGAATTTACCTGGGTGTTGCGGTTGATTGAAAACGTAAAAATTAAATATCCAGTTGTTTGCGCAGCTCTTCCATGCGCTTGAGATTCTCTTCGCGGCTGAGCGGAGTTTCGATTGTTTGCGGCAGTGCCGGCGCATTGGGTGCCGGTAATTGCTCGCCGTTCATAACTCGCTCGCAAATCTTTAAGTAGTGGCGCTCGTAAATCGGGAAGGCAATTTTTTCCGCATTGCTTGCTAAAAAATACCAATCGCTGGCACAACCGGCGTGATACACCGCCGGATGGCTCCAGTGGTAAGCCGCTTTAGGGCTGGAAGCGCGGCAGGCCTCTACATAGGCAGCGTGAGCGTCGATCAAACCGAACTTTTCCGGCTCGCCCTGGCAGGCGCGAATCATACGGTGCAATGTAGGTAAATACTCTGACTCTTCTATCACTTTGCGTGCGCCGCGCAAAATAGTTTCCGGCGCAAACTGCGCGAGCGAATTTAGCCAGAGGCGGCGCGCCTGGTTGAGCAGTTCATTGTCTTTAAACGCGCTGTAATACTGGTTGTGATAATTAATGCGGAACAGGGCAAACACCTGATTAATTGCATCGATATGTGCATCGGTAGGTGCGCTGTTCTGCTCGCGTTGCGCACGCGCTGAATCAGCTGGCCCAGCTGCGGTCGTTGAGCTGTTCTGCGAGGCTGCTATCTCTTGTGCGACCTGATGAATGAGGGATTTGCTGTCCTGCATGGTTAACCTGCTGCGAGTTGACGGTGGTTAATGCGTGTTGTTTGGCCCAGTGATATTTCACGTGCTGCAAAAATTTGGTGTTCCAACTGGCGTAGACCTGGTTGCTGTCGCGCCAGAAAAGCACGAACTCGGCGACCTGCTGCTGCGCGAATTTCAAATCGATATTGGCCAGCTTTAACACGTCATAGACATCTTTACCCGGCTGCCAGTTCTCGGGAATGCGTTTTGGTTCGGTATCGTGTTCCAGCGCCGAGTTGTAACGGAGCCATTGGCGTTTTACATGCTGGATAAATTTGCTGTTCCAGGTGCGGCCTACTTCGCCGCGCTCTTGCCAATAAACGACAAATTCCGGAATCGAATCTTCCACAAACGCGAGGCTGATGCCAGCGTGCTTCACCAGCACTTCCAGCGCATCGCGCGTGGGGCGCCATTGGCTGTGCATGGCAGTTTCCAGATCGCGCTTTAAAAACTCGGCATCGCGCTCGCGCACTTGTCGCTCTTTATCTTCGCGTTGCTGACGTGCGTTCAGGGTTTCGTAGTTGCGCCACTTGTGCAGCACATCCTTTAAAAATTTTGCGCCCCAGCTGTGGCTGGTTTCCCCGCGCTCGCGCCAGTAGGTCACAAACTCGGGCAACTGTTGCCACACAAATTCCGGTGGGATCGCGTACTGGGCGATTTGCTTGAGCAATTCCTGGTCCGGCTGCCAGTGAGGTGGAATCAGGTTGGCGCCCGGTGTGATTTGCGGCGCGACAGAAACCGCAGTGGCATTGCCCGGAATCGGTTGCGATGTTTGTGCCGGCGCACTATCGAGCGATAAGGTCAGGCGACGACTTTCTACAAAGGGTGCAGACACCAGTTGGATCACGCCTTTGTCGTGCAGGCTGCGGCTGATGCGCTGGATGTCATAGTCAGTCCAGAAGGGCAACATCCGCTCGGCCCAATCGCCACCCACGTCCAGCCACTGGCGGCCATTGGCCTGGGTTAGCGGGAGAAAGCAAGCCAGCTCCGCCAAAACCCCCAGCATGCAGGCCTCCTCCAGGCCGATAGTAGCGGCAAGGGAAGGCGAAATCAGCAGTGGGCGTTCGGGAATCAGGGGTGACGTCATGGCAATAACAGGGCCAAAGCCCAAAAAATTCTAGGTCGGGAATTGTAGGCTGATAGGGTAAAGGATGCCAGTGGCACCAGTAGGTTATATCCGCATCGTATGTAGGATTTTAACTACAAGTCCAATGTTTGAGATCGGTTACATGAATCTTGATGTTGGCGTTTAAGTGTGTAGATGAGTGTGGTTATGAGAGCTACCATTCACTGCCTTTTCGCGAAAGGGAAACAATATTCACAATAGGAGAAGCTTATGTTTTGGGTTAACTTGGGATTGCGTTGTAAAAAATATGGTTCGTGCTCATCATTGCTTTTAAAGGGCGTGAGTTATTTATTGCCCGCAATGGTTGTTTTTTGTGTGCTGCCGACAAATGCTGCCTATGTCTGTCAACAATATGAGTCATGTGCAATGATAAATAAGGGCTATTATTGGGAAAGAGTTTGCAAGCCTGCGCAAAATTGTACTTGGGTGCCTGATGCTCCATCCTCGCCACCATCACCATCACCATCACCATCACCATCACCATCACCATCACCACAAGCGCAACCTCCAGTACAACCACCACCACCGCAATCGCCCTCCAAGGAATGCTTGTTACTAGAGGCTCAAATTGAACACTACTATTTACAATGTACAGCTGATGCAAAAAGGAAGTTTGTTGAAAATTCTGCATTGTGTCCGCCTAGCACATCAAACACTGTTGAGGGTGGAGTTAATGGTCCTGTGTCTGGTAGCGCTTCAAATACTACTAGTCCAAATAGTACATGTGTTAGTGGTCATATGCGTGTACAAGGTGCTGACATGGGGCAATGTGCGGCTAATAGGTCTGCGCTAAATATTAACTATGTTAATCAATGTAAATAATTTGCTTATGAAGCTATTAAAGGACGGTGTCGTGCAAATACCTAAATTCAAATTACTTGTTCTTTCATTGTTGTTAATTAGTTGTTGTATTGGGATGTTTTGGTTTTTTTTGGAGCACACTGATCAAGCTAAATTAGCAGAGAGCGAAAGTGGGGAAGGATTGGCGTTAGCCCAAACTACTTCCTCTGATTCTACGAGTCCTTATGCAGCTTCTGTTGCATTGCCCTTAGTCAAGAAAAATGGAGATGCCTTGCGTGGATTTATGGGAACTCCTGCAGAAACAGCTGAAGTAAAAAAATGGTTTGCCCAACATGGTGAATTATTTAGTGAAGAAGATCTTGAATATCAAAGTTATGATGAGAGTACGCTCAGGCAATTGGGAAATGATGGTGATATTCGTGCATTACACCGCTTGGCTAAGATGTGTGTTGATAAAGACCATTATATGCTCGAAGGGTATGGGGGCGCAGTAGCAGAGGAGTATCTTTGGAGGGCTGCTGTCTTGGGGTCATCAAAAGCACTAGCTGATTTGGCTTTAATGTATGATGCTCGTGTTTTTGGAACACCAGGCATATCAGCTACCGAAAAGCGCTTGGCTGTCATTGAGGTTTTGGCTAGATATGATGCAGCCTCTTATCGAGGTAACAGATATCCAAATATAAATGACGCAAGTGTTTTTAAAGAAACCTATCAAATCAATTTGTCGACAGAAGAACAATTAAAGGTGAATAACCGAGCGCAAGAAATTTACGATAGCTTATCGAAGAGGCGCAGTGAGTTAGGGTTGGATGAATTTGATAACTCAGTTCCCGACTCGGTAGAAAAATTTTTTGAGGTTCAGGAGTCAATTTTCAAAGAGAATTTATAGTTAATATTTTTTTGATTTGAATGTTTGCCGGGCCGTTGTCCGGCTTTTTGTTTATAGGTAAACGTTTAGGTCTGGGGGTAAGTTTAATAAATTAAACCACCCTATTGTTGGGAATGTTTTTTGGGGATGCTTATTAAAAAACTGGCCCCCTGAGACTGATCCTCACCCAGAATAATCTCTCCCCCCAATTTCTGCGTTACCAGATTGTAAACAATCGATA
>JACCED012430232.1_pt1 | contig 21381 bp, 19 predicted proteins | sample 7455021 | NCBI WGS metagenome assembly JACCED01 (sample SAMN15323456, study PRJNA562643) | freshwater metagenome | isolation source: river surface water | place: USA:Blue River Watershed | collected 2017-08-19
ATGATTGAGTTTCACCACGTGTAAACACAGCAGAACCGTGTGCAGCTGGCAAATAATCCACTTCAGTGTAGATAGGACGAACTTGGGTTGTAGAACGACCGTCTAAACGACGACCACTGTCCAAGATCATTTCACGCATTTGGTTGTATTCCGCTTCGTGGAAATACTTCTTTGCCAAACGAACCATGCGGGATTCTTGCTCATGGCCTTCGAACTGCTTGCAATATTCAGTAATAATGGCTTTGAAAGCGGCCGTACGCTCGTTTTTGGGTGCGCCACTTTCGGCTACCTTACGAATATCCGCTGAGGTTTCAGCGATCACGCGCTCGCGCAATTCAGCATCATTGTCTTCGTGATTGTATTCGCGAACGGGTTTGCGACCACCCATTTCAGCCAACAATTCCATTTGGGCAGCACACTGTAGTTTCACAGCTTCATGACCAAATTTCAAGGCTTCCAAGAACTCTTCCTCAGACAATTCCTTCAATTCACCTTCTACCATGTTCAAATCGTTGGCAGTACCGCCAACCAACATGTCGATATCAGACAAAGCCAACTCTTCTCTGGTAGGGTTTACGATGAATTTGCCATCGATTCTACCCACACGAACCTCAGAGATTGGTCCTAGGAAGGGAATATCTGTCAACATCAACGCAGCTGAAGCAGCCAATCCAACGTAACTATCTGGAAGGATGTTCTCATCGGAGGAAATCAATGTCAACATCACTTGGGTGTCGGCATGATAATCTTCTGGGAACAAAGGACGCAAGCAACGGTCTACGAGACGAGAAATCAAGATTTCATAGTCGGACAAACGCGCCTCACGACGTAAAAAGCTACCTGGGATGCGGCCAACGGCAGCAAATTTCTCTTGGTAGTCAACGCTCAAGGGTAGGAAGTCAACACCTTCTTTTGCATCGTAGTTAGAAACTACAGAGGCCAAAATCATGGTTTTGCCAACTTTTACTACGCAGCTACCGTGGGCCTGACGGGCCAATTTACCGGTTTCGATTTCGATGATTTTACCATCGCCGGTATCGAATTGTTTTTTGTGTATTTTAAACATTGTATATTAATTTCAGAAATAAAAAGCCCCGCTTCGCGATGCGAACGGGGCTTTTCTTTACTCGTAAAAGGTTTAAAAGAATAAGTCTTACTTACGCAAGCCCAATTCTTTGATCAACGCTCTGTATTTGAAGATGTCTTTCTTCATCAAGTAGTTCAACAAGCTTCTACGCTTACCAACCAACTTAATCAAAGACAATTCCGCACTCTTGTCTTTGCGGAATTCCTTCAAGTGTGCACTGATAAAATTGATTCTCTCAGTGAACATGGCAATTTGGGCTTCGGTGCTGCCTGTATTGGTTGCAGAGCCTCCGAAGGTGTTAAAAATTTCTTTCTTTCTTTCAGCAGTTAATTGCATGGCTATCTCAAATGGGAGGCAAAGATACAAAACAAAAATGACTAAATGTGGATATTCTTGTGAAAAAGTTTCAAAAAGACCACTCATCCAAAGCTGTACAAATGAATGGGCCGAAAACTAACCTTTAAACTACCTTTGTACTTCCCATGCGCGAACTTTTATTTTTAAATCAATACCTCATCAAATACGGGAAAATGATGTTATGGGGCATCCTTTTTATCTTGCTCACCAACGTATTTTCTGCTTCTGTGCCAATTTTGGTCCGTTTGGGATTGGATGAAGCGCTAAAACAGTCGCTTTGGATCACTGGCCGGGGCGATGCTTTGGCGTCGAGTCTCATCTTCCAAACCGCTTTGGCGTTTGGTGTGGGCATTTTGTTATTGGCCATTGTACGCGGTGTATTCATGTACTTCATGCGTCAGACCCTGATAGTGGTATCGAGAAAAGTGGAATACGACCTTAAAAATCGCCTTTACAACAAATATCAAAAGCTGGGAGAATCATTTTATCGCAAACACATGACGGGTGATTTGCTCTCCCGCATGAGTGAAGATGTTTCAAATGTTCGCATGTACATCGGTCCGGCCATCATGTATTTCGCCAATATGATATTCACCTTTGTGGTGGTCATCTATCAAATGGCGCAAGCCAACGCATCGCTCACAATATGGGTTTTACTACCCTTGCCTGTACTCTCCTATTCCATTTATCAAGTGAGTCGCCGCATGAATTTGGGCAACAAACAGATACAAGAACAACTGTCTGTGATCACTGCAAGTGCCCAGGAAACATTTGCTGGAATTCGCATCATTAAATCTTTTGGGATGGAAGCCACTTTCAGCGCCAAATTTCAAGCCGAAGGCGAGGAGTACAAAAATCGAAACATGAAACTGGCCAAAATCAATGCACTCTTCTTTCCGATGATGCTGTTGCTGATGGGTTTGAGTACCTTGATCGTGATTTATCTGGGCGGGAAAGAAGTTGAAAAAGGTGCCTTTACCCCCGGTAATTTGGCCGAATTTGTGATTTATCTCAACATGTTGATATGGCCTGTAGCGAGTTTGGGATGGACAACCGCTTTGGTACAAAAAGCCGCTGCCAGTCAAAAGCGCATTAACGAGTTTTTAACGGCTGACGAGCACCAAGAAATCGCCGGTAAACCTTTCGTTTTTGATCGGGAAATCACCATCGACAACCTCAACTTTACTTACGAAGGCAAAACACAACCCGCATTGAAGAACATTTCACTCACCATAAAACGCGGTGAAATTTTGGGTGTTACAGGCAGAACAGGCTCAGGCAAATCAACCCTGGCGCAGTTGTTATCCGCAATGTACTATGCCTCACAAGATGCCTCTCACGTGCTCATCGATGGCGTACCGATGCACGAAATCAACCTCCATGATTTCCGCCGTCATTTGGCCTATGTGCCTCAAGATGTATTTCTGTTTTCTGAAACCATCAGTGACAATATTGCGTTTGGTATTGAAACAGGCGAACTATCACCGGAAGAATTACAAAAAGCAGTGACGGCTGCCTGTCTCGACAAAGATATCCCGCAGTGGCCCAACGGTTTGAACACATTGCTTGGCGAAAGGGGTGTGAGTTTATCGGGCGGACAAAAACAGCGCGTTGCCTTGGCCAGGGCTTTGGTAAAACGAGCGAGTTTGTATGTGTTGGATGATTGTTTGAGTGCGGTTGATGCGGAAACGGAGCGACAGATTATTGAGCATGTATCCCACTGGCTGAAAGATGCCACAGCCATTGTTGTGGCCCACCGAATTGCTCCATTGCGGATGGCCGATCGCATCATCGTGTTGGAGGAGGGTGTCATTACGGACATCGGTACCCATGATGAATTGGTCCTTCGATGCGATTATTATCGCAATTTAAACGAAAGCCAAAGTGCTGAATTCCAATGATAAAGGCGCACCAAGCGTTAAAATGACACTTGTTTATTAATTTATCTTACATTTGTGTGCAGAACCTCAATAATTTTTGCATATTTGCCTAGAGATTTGAGTTCTCGTATTAACTAGAAGATGATGCAGGAAGAAAACTACAACAGAGATTCTCAAGAGGAGATCTTTTCCAAGCGTGTACGTGCAGGCAAGCGCACTTACTTTTTTGATGTAAAAGCCACAAGAAACAACGACTATTACATCACTATTACTGAAAGTAAGCGAAGCAAGTTCGACGATGGTAATTTTGTGAAGATGAAGATTCATTTGTACAAAGAGGACTTTAACAAGTTTAGCGATGGCTTGGCAGAGACCATTGGTCATGTGAAGACTACCTTGCTACCTGAGTACAATTTTGACGAATACGACCGTCAAGACGAAGATTACATCTAGCATTGGGTGTAAGGTTTCCTCGCTAGACCACCTTCTTTTTTTGTATCACCGGAATTAGCCGTGGCTTTTCCTATTTTTGTGCCGTGTTCAAACGTGTTTTTATTTATGGCTTGGCATTTGGCTCTTTGAGCGCATCCATGCTGTTGGTACAATACCTCAATGGGTTGTACAAAACCACATCATTCGTGGCTTTCTTTCCGATGTTTTTCAACTTGGTGATTCCTGGAATCGGGGTTTACTTGTTTGTGAAGAGTTTGATGCACATGCAAACCGACAAACCCATCAACATGGGTAAGGCGTTGTTTTATTCCTTGATGATGGCGCTGGTCATGGCAGCCACAAACATTGCTGCTTACCAGCACATTTACCACAATAAAACCGAAATCATTCAAGATTGGAGAAAATTGCAATATGCGGCAATCGATCGGAGTGTGAATAACGATACGAGCATCGCCCTGAACGATAAGTCCAAACAAAAGACGTTGTTGAAGGAGAATTTTGATGTGAAAATCAGTCCTTCCTCCTTTGGTGGCTTTGAACTAATGATGTGTGTTTCAACCAGTATGGTAGTGGCGTTGATGGTGTTTGTGTGGAACATGAAGCGCACATAAAATAGTATGCCATGAAGAAGATCTTGGGTAGAATATGGTTGGTTTGGGCGGGCTTTTGGTTCGTGTCGCTGTTTCTGCTCGTTTACCCCTTCTTGTGGCTATTGCTGCAATCGTCCAAAACCTATCGACTAGCACATGGGCTTCGTAAAATTTGGGGAAGAACCACATCACTGTTGGCGTTTGTTTGGCCGGTAGTTCGCTATGAGCAGCCATTGCCCAAAAATCAGCAATTGGTGTTTTGTCCCAACCACATTTCATACTTGGATATTCTTACTTGTGGTAGTTTTTTGCCCGGGTTTAATTTTTTCATGGGCAAAATAGAGCTGTCGCGCATACCGTTGTTTGGCATATGGTTTCGTACATTGGATATCGCAGTGCATCGAGAGAGCCTCAGAGGTTCACACAAGGCCTTTGTGGATGCATCCAACCAAATGGATGCTTTGGGTGCCAATTTGATTATTTATCCAGAAGGCAGAATTCCCGATAACGCGCCTCAAATCAAATACCCATTCAAGCCGGGTGCATTTCGTTTGGCCATTGAAAAGCAAATTCCCATTGTCCCAGTAACTTTGGCCGATAACCTAAAACGGTTTAACAGTGACACGTTTGATGGATCGCCAGGCTTGATGCGCATGTTTGTTCATGCACCGATTGAAACGAAGGGTTTATCGATAGATGATCTGCCAATGGTGCAAGAAAAAGTATACAATGTTATATCTTCACAACTCAAATCACTAGGTATCATATGAAAATCACCGAACAAAGAGTGAAAGAACTCGCCCATTTATCGCGCTTGCAATTTGAAGGGGATAATTTAACAAAAATGCAGAGCGATTTGGAGGACATCCTGGTGATGTGCGAAAAACTCAAAGAGGTAGATACAGAAGGTGTAGAGCCGTTGATTTATCTAACAAACAGTGAAACCGTGTTACGGGAGGATGTGGTGGTTCAAACCATTACCCATGAAGAGGCACTGCGAAATGCACCCAAATCGGACAGTGATTTCTTTCGCGTTCCCAAGGTAATTGACGGCAATGGCTAGTGCCTTAATATCGCTTCAAGACATTCGAAAAACCTATGTACTGGGCGATCAAACAGTGCACGCCCTAAAAAAAATTGATCTAGATATCCATCAAGGAGAGTATGTGGCTTTGATGGGACCCTCGGGCTCGGGAAAAAGTACCCTAATGAACATCATTGGCTGCCTAGATACGCCTTCAGCAGGTAAATATTGGCTGAATCAAAAAGAAGTGAGCATGATGTCGGACGTTGAATTGAGCAAAGTCCGAAACGACGAGATTGGTTTTGTATTTCAAACATTCAATTTATTGAATCGATTGAGTTCATTGGAGAATGTTGCTTTGCCATTGGTATATGCTGGCGTATCTCAAAAAGAGCGTTTGGAACGGGCCCGGGAAACCCTGAATAAAGTGGGTTTGGGCAACCGATTGGACCATAAACCCAATGAGCTTTCTGGCGGACAAAGGCAGCGTGTTGCAGTTGCTCGTGCTTTGATTAATAATCCAAGTTTGTTGCTTGCAGATGAACCCACAGGAAACCTCGATACCCAAACTTCACATGAAATTATGGGGTTGTTCGAAGAGATCCACGCAGGAGGAAATACCATTGTTTTGGTGACCCATGAAGAAGACATCGCAAAACATGCCAAAAAAATTGTTAGGTTGCGTGATGGTTTGATAGCGTCATGATCAGTCCCATCATTGGTTGGTATTTTAAGCAGCGCGTGAAAGAGCTTCGCGCCAACATCGAGCGATCGCTGGAGAACCAAAACATCCTGTTTGGTGAGTTAATGGAGAAACTATCGCTCACGGAATATGGTCGTAAGTTTGGCATAGAGAAATTAACCACCTATCAGCAATTCGCTGAGCGTGTGCCTGTAGCGAGTTTTGAAGATTTTCTGCCCTACATTGAGAGAAATCAGCGCGGTGAGCAATCATTGTTGTGGCCGGGAGATATTCGTTGGTTTGCCAAAAGCAGTGGTACCACGAGCAATGTGTCGAAGTTTATCCCCATGAGTTATGAAATCATGGAGCACAACCATTTTGAAGGTTCCAAAGAAGCCGTAACCCAGTTTTTTGGTTTTTATCCAGAGGGTAAAATTTTTGGTGGTAAAGGACTCTTGATTGGCGGAACTACCAAACAAAACGAAGGACAGGATTATTATTTTGGCGATTTGAGTGGCATCTTGATGGTCCATTTACCGTCTTGGGCAAATTGGAAAAGCACGCCGGATGTAGAAGTAGCGACCCTGGAAAGTTGGGAAGAGAAGTTGGAGAAGATGGTGGAAATCATCAAGGATGAAGATGTTACGAGTGTGAGTGGTGTGCCTACATGGACAGCTGTTGTAATGCAGCGTGTGCTTGAAGTAACGGGTAAGCAAAATATATTGGAAGTTTGGCCCAACTTTGAGTTGTTTATCCATGGTGGTGTAAACTTTGAGCCCTACCGCGAACAATTTAAAGCCTTCTTGCCCAGCAGCCAGGTTAAATACCTAGAAACGTACAATGCAAGTGAGGGCTTTTTTGGAATTCAATACCAAGCCGATCGATCTGAATTGGTTTTGTTAACGCATTTGGGAATTTTCTTTGAGTTTTATCCTGCCACGGAAGTACCCTCCATCCATAATATCGTGCCCCTATCGGCAGTGAAGCCGGGTATCAATTATGCGGTAATTATATCTACGGTGGGTGGATTGTGGCGCTATATCATTGGCGATACGATTCAATTTCATGGCCTCAATCCCTTTACCTTCAAAATTACGGGTCGCACCAAGTTGTTCATCAATGCATTTGGCGAAGAGTTGGTGATTGAAAATGCTGAAACCGCCATCGCCATGGCATGCAAAGAATTGGATGCAATTGTTACCGATTATACAGCAGCGCCTGTGTATCTGGATCAAAATGAAAATCCTGGACATGAATGGTTGATAGAGTTTGCAAAGCCACCGGCCGACCTAAAGGCATTTACCGAGTTGTTGGATCGAGAATTACAACGCACCAATGACGATTATAAAGGAAAGCGCGCTGGCGACATGCTCATGAAAATGCCACAGGTGATAGCCGTGCCAACTTTGACCTTTCATGACTGGTTGAAATCGAAAGGAAAATTGGGCGGACAGAACAAAGTACCCCGGTTGAGCAACGACCGCAAAATCATCGAAGAAATCAAAGGCATGATAGGGTTATAATAGAGGGCAAAATTGTATTTTTGTCTTTTATACACCTATGTACGGAGCCATTAAACAACACTTGGCGGCTGAGCTGAAAAGCATCGAAGAAGCCGGCCTTTTTAAAAAAGAACGCATCATCACGACTCCCCAAGACGCCGTAATCAAATTGGCAGACGGCAGTGAGGTTGTTAATTTTTGCGCCAATAATTATTTGGGATTGAGTAGCCATCCACGCGTATTGGAAGCGGCGAAGCGTGCGATCGATACCCATGGTTTTGGAATGAGCAGTGTGCGGTTTATTTGCGGAACACAAGACATCCACAAGGAGTTGGAGGCCAAAATTGCTGACTTTTATGGTACTGAAGACACCATTCTTTATGCGGCGGCATTCGATGCGAATGGCGGTGTGTTTGAGCCCCTATTGGGTGAGCAAGATGCCATCATTTCCGATAGTTTGAATCACGCATCCATCATTGATGGTGTGCGTTTGTGCAAGGCAATGCGATTCCGCTACGAGAACAATAACATGGCCGATTTGGAAACCCAGCTCATTGCAGCACGTGAAAAGGGTGCTCGCTTTATTTTGGTGGTTACCGATGGTGTTTTCTCGATGGATGGCTATGTGGCACAACTCGATAAAATTTGTGATTTGGCTGAGAAATATGATGCAATGGTGATGACAGACGAGTGTCACGCTGCAGGATTTATCGGGGCCACCGGTCGTGGTACCCCAGAATATTGCAATGTGATGGGTCGGGTAGATATCATCACAGGTACTTTGGGTAAAGCCTTGGGCGGTGCGATGGGTGGATACACCACAGGCAGGAAAGAGATCATTGAATTGTTGCGTCAGCGCAGCCGTCCATACTTATTCAGTAACTCTCTGGCTCCCAGTATCGTGGGTGCGAGCATCGAAGTGCTGAATATGTTGAATGAGACTACCGCATTGCGCGATAAATTGGAAGCCAATGTAAAGCGTTTCAAAGCGGGAATTAAGGCGGCTGGATTCGATATCAAGGATGGCGACAGTGCCATCGTGCCGGTGATGTTGTATGATGCCAAGTTGAGTCAAGACATGGCGAATGCATTGTTGGCAGAGGGTATTTATGTGATTGGCTTCTTCTTTCCGGTTGTTCCGAGAGAGCAAGCCAGAATTCGGGTTCAATTGAGTGCGGCGCATGAATTTGAGCACATCGACAAAGCCGTAGCGGCATTCACCAAAGTGGGTAAATCATTGGGCGTAATTGCCTAAACCCCTATATTTGTTTTTTAGCGAAATCTATCATGTCTATTTGGAGAAAGAAACCCATTGCTGCCTATCAGGCCGATGCGAAGAAAAACGATTTGAATCGGGTATTGACCCGTTGGGGCTTGACCTCTTTGGGAATTGGCGCCATTATCGGGGGCGGAATTTTTACTTTGACCGGAATTGCAGCCCATAACCACGCGGGCCCAGCGTTGGCGTTGGCCTTTGTGATTGCAGGTATCGGCTGTTTGTTTGCATCTCTTTGCTATGCGGAGTTTGCCTCTGTGTTGCCTGTAGAAGGTTCTGCATACGCCTACGCCTACGGCACTGTGGGTGAATTATTTGCTTGGTTTATCGGATGGAACCTGATCCTAGAATACATGATGGGTGCTACAACGGTGGCGGTTGCTTGGAGTGGATATTTCACCAAACTGTTGCATTTGTTTCATATCAATCTTCCTGAGTATTTGATCAATGATCCTGTTACTTTCGGGGGTACTGCTTTCAACCTGCCCGCTTTCCTCATTACCTGGGTGATTACTGCCATTTTGGTCAAAGGAATTAAAGAAGCGGCGTCTACAAACAATGTTATTGTAATCTTGAAAGTGGCAGTGGTGTTGTTTGTGATCATTGCAGGTTCTTTTTATGTGGATACTGCGAATTGGCATCCCTTCATTCCTGCTGAGAAAATGGGTGAAGACGGACACCTCCATTTTGGTGTTGGTGGGGTCTTAACAGCTGCGACGATTGTGTTTTTTGCGTACATCGGTTTTGATGCGGTGTCTACCCAGGCGGGAGAGGCCATCAATCCCAAGAAAGATGTGCCATTTGCAATTATTGCCTCACTCATCATTTGTACATTGCTTTATATCGCTGTTTCCTTGGTTCTTACGGGGATGGTACCTTATGGTGATTTGGATTTGAAAGCCCCTGTGGCTTCTGCTTTTGCAGGTGCAGGGATTGATTGGGCGGTGTATTTGATTACCATCGCAGCTACTGCCGGTTTGATGTCGGTTATGCTGGTAATGATGCTCGGACAAACCCGAATCTTCTTGGGAATGGCGAAAGACGGGTTATTGCCAAAGAACATGTTTGGTTCTTTGCATCCAAAATTCAAAACCCCTTACAAGAGCACCATTTTGGTCGGCTTTATTGTGTCTATCGTGGCAGCGTTGACGCCCATCGATAAAGTATCCGAGATGTGCTCAATGGGTACTTTGTTGGCTTTTGCCATGGTTTGTTTGGCAGTGTTGATTTTGCGAGTGAAACAACCCGAGTTGGATAGGCCTTACAAAACCCCCTTTATTTACTTTGTAGCGCCAATGGGCGTGGCATTCAACGTGTTTTTGATGTCGCAGGTCCGTGAAAACACTTGGTATGCCTTCCTAATTTGGGGAACATTGGGTGTATTGGTTTATTTCCTCTATAGCCGCAAAAATTCAAATTTGAATAACGCGTAAAATCTAAATTAAGAATCATCAAAAAGGCTTGGTAACACCAGGCCTTTTTTGTAATATGCTTTTCAATACAATGACAACAACGAAAAAACTGGGTGTATTTGATTCGGTATTGCTGGTTTCAGGCAGTATGATAGGCAGTGGTATATTCTTGGTTACCGGCGATATGACCCGCCAATTGGGAAACGGACCGCTCGTTTTGCTGGCTTGGATCCTAACGGGTTTCATCACCCTTATGGCAGCCCTGAGTTTTGGTGAACTCGCGGCGATGATGCCCAATGCAGGCGGCCAATATAACTTTATCACCCGCATCTATGGCAAACGCATGGGTTTCGTCTATGGCTGGGCCGTGTTTTCAGTCATTCAAACGGGTGTAATTGCGGCGGTAGCCATGGCCTTTGCCAAACACCTGGGGATATTTGTTTGGGGACACGACAAGGTCGTCTTTACCCTTGGGTGTTGTGGTTATCAGTTTTCGTTGCTTTCTGGTCAGTGCATGGCGATAGCAAGCATCGTATTGCTCACAATTATCAATGGTTTGGGAATCCAAGAAGGGAAATGGGTACAGCGCATTTTTACCTTGGCCAAATTGGTCGCACTCGGTGCACTGATTCTCGGTGGCTTGTATGTTCTCGTGGGTGGTTCACTCAATGGCGCACACAATTACTTTTGGTCAAACATGTCGGATGGATTGAATGCTTCAAAGTATGTCCCAGCAAACCCCGAAGCCACAATCAAATCCATTGAACCGATAAAAGGCTTTTGGGAGTCTATTTCCGGTATGACATTGATGTTGGCATTTGCCAGTGCGATGGTTGGCAGCTTGTTTTCGTCGGATGCTTGGCAAGGAATTACTTTCATGTCGGCCGAGGTAGATAAACCTAGCAAAACCATCCCCAAGGCGTTGTTGTATGGCACTTTTATCGTTACGGTAGTGTATTGCTTGGCCAATGTTGCCTACATGACGTTACTTCCGTTAAAAGGCCTTGATTGGACAAATGCATTGGCGGCAGTAGGTCCGGATGGTTGGGCAGAAAATTTTAGTTTGGGGTTGGCTCATGCCGATCAAGATCGTGTGGGTGTTGCGGCATCTTCTGTGCTGATGGGTTCAACGAACGACGCGTTGGCGGGTTCGATGGGATTGTTGTTCATGGCAGGTTTGATTGTTGTAAGCACTTTTGGATGCAACAATGGACTGATTCTGGCGGGCAGTCGATTATACAAAGCAATGGCGGATCACGGGTTGTTCTTTCAAAAGGCGGCCAAGTTGAACACGAAAAATGTTCCCGCAAATGCGCTTTGGATGCAGGCTTTTTGGGCCAGCGTGTTGTGTTTGAGCGGTAGTTACGGCGATTTGCTGAGCTATTGCACATTTGCATCGCTGTTGTTCTATATCATTACGGTTGCCGGTGTGATGATTTTGCGCAAACGCGAACCCGAGGCCGAAAGGCCTTACAAAGTATGGGGATATCCCTACTTACCCATTGCTTATCTCTTCTTGGCTGGTTTTGTTGCCGTGGGGATATTGGTTAGTCAGTTTAACATCGCAATGACGGGTATCGGCATTGTGGCGTTGGGGTGGCCCATTTATCGCTTATTTCAACGACAAGGAAAATAGTCGGTTAATTTAGGTTTTCGATGGCAACGGCGGATTCAAAGTCGAACCGTTTGTTGCGGAATTGTGCCTGCATCGAGAGTTGTGGCAATAAATCGCCCAATTGATCCAAATACAAACTCTGATCACCATCGCTCAAGGCCTCGTTGGGTTGATTGTGCACTTCAATGATCAATCCATCTGCACCGGCGGCGATGGCAGCATTGGAAACAGGTGCAACCAAATCGCGAAGACCTGTACCTTGGCTTGGATCAAGAATGATGGGTAGATGACTAAGGGTTTTGATCAAAGGAATAGCCGCGATATCGAGGGTGTTTCTGGTGGCGGTTTCGAAGGTGCGAATGCCGCGCTCGCACAAAATAACGCGTTCATTTCCGCTACTTACAATATACTCTGCCGCCAACAACCATTCTTCGATGGTGCTGCTCATACCGCGTTTCAGTAGTACGGGCTTACCAGATTTTCCCAATGCTTTTAACAAGGGGTAATTTTGCATGTTGCGCGTTCCCACTTGCAGAATATCGGCATAGGTCACGAGTTCATCAATTTTGTCGATGCTCATGATTTCTGAGACAACGGCCAAGCCATATTTATCACCAGCTTCACGCAACAATTGAAGGCCTTCGGTTTTTAAACCTTGAAATGAGTATGGACTTGTTCTGGGTTTGTAGGCACCGCCGCGAAGAAATTTGATGTTTTTCTTAGCCAAATACTCGGAAATAGTGAAGATTTGTTCGCGATTTTCAACAGCACAAGGACCGGCAACCATCATCAAATCTTTCCCGATGGTAACACCATTTACGATGAATGTGGTGTCTTCTTGCTTCCATTCGCGACTAACGAGTTGATATGGTTTACGGGTGCCCATAGTGATGAAACAATGTTGCGTTAATTGGGTTTCGTGTACGTGATGATTAATTTTGTTTTGCTGTGGTCAATGCCTGCTCTTGCGCCGATGACAGGGTTGTCTGATGGCATGGCCAAAAACAATCCCAAATTGGTATTCAATGACTTGAAGTGCTGGTCGTTTAGAATATTTTGAATGTGTCTTGTGACGGTGAATCGATAACATTTTCTCGTTTCATCGTAAATGCCGCCGAATGACGCAGGCGACATCGTAGCATCGTCGATCAATCGGTTACGTCTACTCTTTGTATTTAGGGGTTGGTACAGATTTAAGCGTGGAGGTGCAAACTGATTCACAGAGCTGATATTGTTGGTGTAAAACAAAATCTCGGCCTTGTTGATCCCGACATTGCCATTGTCAATCAAATTCAACAAATAGGGAATTTGGATTTCCGTTTTTATCCCGCTTAACGCTTGAACATAGGTTGTTTCAAAGTTTTTGTTGGGATTTGACAATTGATCGTTAATCATCTGCGGGTAAGGCCCCACTTTTCCTTGATTGACGATGGATCCCTTTCCTTCAAATCCGAAAACGAAGGTGCTTGTATCGTTGTAATACAACATGATTTTGGCGCGGTAGGCCAAAGAAATCACATTGGCAAGATCAAAAACCGCGTATCCACCTTCTCCAGGCATGAGCTCATCGTTTTCCGGGATAATGGCAATTCCTTTAAAGTGTTTGGCCAAGCCATCATTGGATTGATAAGCCTCGGAAGGCATTTGCATTAAACTGCGTGCAAATTCATCGCTCAACTTGATCATGATGCCAGGCTTCAATCCCATTTTTTCTTTGCGATACCCAATCGAATCAAACTTTTGTTGATACATCGGACCAAAGTAATTGCTACTGATTTGTTGATTGTAAGCGATGTTTTGATGTTGATAGTATACCTTGGAACTTGTGATTGTTTCTGACAGAGGGAATACTTGAATCCGTTGTTTGGTGAGGGGGTTTCCGTAAAAATTCAAACCATCCACCATTGGGATATACAAAATGGCGGAATCGGGTTCTATGGAATTGGGAAAATTGTTTTCGGGTTCAAGGATCATCATCTTGGCGAACAAACTGGCTTTGCTTTTACCCAAGATGGGATCGTTCATTTCGCCCAACAAGCTGTAGTTAATGCCATTTCCCGGAAGTGAATCCTCGCGAATGGTTTTGGTGAGCAGCGTAAATGTATCTGCCCGGAAAATATCGAGTTGATTGTTGTTGGATTGCCCGTCGATAATGATGTTCCCATCCTGCTTTGTACAGGCTGAAAATCCCAAAAGGACCAATAAAATCGCAAGGGAAACCCTGATTTTCAAAATAAAAATTAGGACATCAAGCGTTCGTACAATGATCCGTATTGAGTTGCGGCATCTTCATCGCTGTGTCTCATTACGATTTTATCACTCAAATGGGCTTCTACAACACGGTGGGCCTCTTCGCTATTGGTAACGATGGCGTCAGAATGTTTCACTGCTCCAATGTTCATGGCATCTACACTCGCGTCGCCAAAACACTTCATGCAATCATCGTCCAAAGAATTGAGGCTCGCTTTGCGGGCGAAATCACCACCCAAATTGATTTTGCCTTCGTCGCAGTGTACGCTGAAAACCACCTTTGTGTGTTTGAAAACGGGTTCATCTTTGTAAAGCGTTTTCAAATACATCGGAATTAAGCTGGTCATCCATCCTTGGCAGTGAATGATGTCTGGTGCCCAACCCAATTTTTTCACAGTTTCCATCACACCTTTACAAAAGAAAATCGTGCGCTCATCGTTGTCGTCAAACAATTTTCCACTCTCGTCATGGAACATCGCTTTGCGATGAAAATAGTCTTCATTGTCCAAGAAATAGACTTGCATTTTTGTTTGAGGAATCGATGCAACCTTGATAATCAAAGGGTTGTCGTTGTCGTCAATGCTGATGTTGATTCCTGAAAGTCGAACGACCTCGTGCAAGCGATTGCGACGTTCGTTGATGACACCAAATCGAGGAACGAGGATTCGGATTTCATTTTCTTGCTCTTGCAGTGCTTGTGGAAGCATGCGAGCTACTGTTGCTAGCGGCGAAGTCTCTAAAAAAGGAGACATTTCAGAACTTACAAACAGAACGCGTTTTTTGGTTTGGGTCATACAGAGTGAAACTATGCAATGAAAAAGTTTACAAAAGTATAGTAAAAAAATCGGAAATTGAAACAACAATCTTCCAAGAACCTAGGAAAAATCGTTATTTGCACCCTCTTTTACGTTCAACATGAAGGTATTTACGCTCGCGGCAGAACTTCCGTCAATTCATATCAAAAATCCGAACAGGAAGATCGCTTTCATTCCCACCATGGGTGCTTTGCATGAAGGACACCTTTCGTTGGTTGAAGCTGCCCAACAAGATGGCTATGTGACGGTTGTGAGTATCTTCATCAATCCCCTTCAATTCAACAATTCATCTGATTTAGAAAAATATCCCAGGACGCTTGCGCTTGATTTGGCACTATTGGAAGCCCAGGGTGTGGATTTTGTGTTTACGCCCACCAATGAAGAGATGTATCCGTCAACAACCGCAGATGTTGTGGTAGATCTAGGACCGCTCGACAGTCGATTTGAGGGTGCTTGTAGGCCAGGACATTTCCACGGGGTAGTCCAAGTGGTTTACAGGCTATTTAATTACATACAGCCCCATGTTGTTTATTTTGGAGAAAAGGATTTGCAGCAGTGTTTGGTGATAGAGCAATTGGTTGCTCAACATTTCCCCGATTTACAAATGTGCAGGGTGGTAACCAAGCGTGAGGCCTCAGGTTTGGCGATGAGTTCTCGAAATATGCGTTTGTCCGATAAAGGCTTGGAGACCGCTGCTGCCATATATAAGAGTTTGACGGCGGTTGTTGCGAACCCCGCCCAAATGGGTGTAACCTTGGCCATTGAGAAGCAGAATCTGACCTCCATGGGGTTTGATGTTGAATACCTTTCTTGTGTGATGCTTCCCTTCATGGATGAGCTAGATAACCAACAATTGCAATCGCTCACTCAGGTGACAAAAAGCAGACAATATGCGGTGGTTTTTGCCGGAAGTTTGGAGGGCGTGCGACTGATCGACAATCTTGTTTTCTAGTTACTCCCGGTTTTTTGAGTCAATGGTGATTGTCACGGGTCCTTGATTGACCAATTCAACATCCATGTCAGCGCCAAATTCGCCGGTGGTTACATCCAGATGCCACGCTGTGCGCAAGTTTTCTATGAACATATCATAAATGGGGATAGCCGTTTCAGGCCGCGCAGATCGTATGAATGATGGGCGGTTTCCCTTGGCGGTTTGGGCAAACAAAGTGAATTGACTAATCACCAAAATTTCACCGTGTATATCCAGGACGGAAAGGTTCATTTTTCCCTGGTCATCCGAGAAAATGCGCATTTGCGCGGTTTTACCAGCCAACCATTGAGCATCATCAAAGGTGTCGGTTTCTTCAACACCCACCAACACCATGAGACCCTCGCCAATTCGTCGCGTTTCGTTGCCGTTAATACAAACTTGGGCTCGTTTAACCCGCTGAATCACCAGTCTCACGGTGTAAATGTTGTGTTTTTTCGCGTATTCGCGGTTTAGTTTTTTACAAATTTCTTTTGGAAAACTTGGCCATTTTCATTCAAGCGGACCAAATAAACTCCCGCACTCCAATCTTGTGACGGGATGGTCATTTTGCCACTCAATTGCTGAGTTTGATAAACGACTTTTCCTTGCATGTCAACAATTTCCAAAGAGCTATGTCCGTCAATTACGCCAAAAATGGCGATGTCAAATTCTTTGTTGCTGGGATTTGGTTGCAAAGCCATGCGGGTATCTGGACCGTTGAGGCTTTGGCTCGCCAATACGGCAGTTCCGTCTTTATAGGCTTTGTTCCGTGCATCGATGAAGGGGATGCTACCGCCGTTGTCGATCATTCCGGTTTTATCGATGAACATAGGAACGATATGCAACTGCATCATATCCCAACTTGGATCCATTTCGAAACTAAAATTGTGCACGAATTTCTGTCCTGCCGTTGCTGAAGCACCAAAAGCGTTGGGCAAACCTGAGAAGGTTGGCGCGATCAAACGACCTACATGGTCATAAACCATTTGTGCTGCAGGAACTGGGTTTGGCAATTTTTCAAAACCACCCATTACACCACTTCCACCGCCGGCATAAGCATTGGATTGGTTGTATCCTGAGGTAGTTCCTGTTACATCATCCTCAACGATGGCACAAGCAATGCGGAAGTCGCCTGAGATATCGCTTTGAATGGTTGTTTCCACGCTCACGCTCATGATTTTTGTTGCGGCATCATATTTGGCAGCAATGTCCATCACGCCTTTTGGAGCAATTTGGATACGCTTTATGAAATCACCGCCCATGGCAGAGGGGTCCATTTTGGTACCACGATCCACAAGGGCGCTGGGATAGCCACTGATTTTTGGGGCTATCGATGCATTGTAATAGGGATTCATCATAGGATCATTGTTGTGTACAGCAATTCCTTGGAAGAAGCCATCGTATTTATCATGCATATTCTTTAATGCAACCGCACCTCTCGGACACCATTGGCACCAGGTTCCCGTTGCCTCTTCGCCGATAACCAATTTGCCCTTGGCCGGAACGATGGGGTTGATGGTGATGGTTTTGCTGTTGTCATTTGCATTGTCGTCGGCGCTACCGTTCACGGTGACAATTGAGGCAACAACATCGCCCATTCCACCAACAATGGTGATGGCATTGTCGAAACTGGTACTGTACAAACCGTTGGCCGCCAAGCCAATGCCGGTCAGTTTTTTGTTCTGGGTAGTGCCATTGTATTTGATGGAAATTTCAGCATCTGTGATGGTTGAGGTTCCAAGGTTTCTGATTTCAACCGACGGAATGACATTGGCTCCGGCCAAAAAGCCCATAACATTATCAATATAGGTTACCGAAGCATTTTTGGTTGTACTTGTGTAAGCAGTATATGAATAACTCACATCGTCGATGTAGAAAGAACTTCCGTTGATTGGAAACAAGTCCATCGATGCTAGGGCTCTGGTGGCATTTTGAAAGGCCCCCACTTTGTTGCCGTCTAGGTATAAATCCCAAGTGTTTGTGTTCAAATCTACTTTTAGTTCAAACTCAAACCATTGTCCTTGAGGATAGGTTACGCTCAACAAATTACCCGCGGCAGCATTATTGATATTCAAGGTTTTGTCTTCCATGAAATATACATCAATGGTGTAACCTTTGCCCACTGTAGTCTGCTCTTGAAAGTTGAAATAGGCATTTTTTCCTGCATCAACATTCATGGCCATTTTCAAAGAAAACTGTCCATTGGTGCGCATACCGCCGAAAGGCAGAACCACATCCGCCGGTCCCCCGTTGGCTGCAGTAGATTGAAAATAAATAGAGTTGCTGCCACTTTTGGCTTTGGTATTGGTGACTTTTACATCATCCGCACCGCCATTTGGACCACTCCATGTTTCCCAAACCGCACTTTTTGCAGCAAGGTTGTCGCCCACCGCATAAGAATCAAAATTGTCGCTGAATGTTTGGCCAAATGTGCTACCAATCAATGCGCTACAGATAAATAGTAAGTATTGTTTTTTCATATGTTCACAGTATTTTTCAAATATAGGCGAAACCATATGCAATCAAACAAAGGTGTATTTTTGCTGCTTAAGCAAAGAATATGTGAAAAACGCCATTGGACAACTTTATGATCGTTTGAGAACAGCCATCGTAAGCGTTGGGCATGATCCGTTGACAGGGGTTTTGTTGCTCTTTGGTTTATTTCAGCTTGTTGGCATTACTGACCCTCCATTGGAAATGGCCCACAGTTGGCGACAGTCGTTCACAGCCATGATAACCCGAAATTATTGGGAAGGTGGCATGGATTGGCTGCATCCGCGCATCGATATGGCCGGTGAAAAATCAGGTATCGTGGGTGCAGAATTTCCCATATTTAACTTCCTATCTTGGGTTTTGTGTCGCATTTTTGGCTACCAACATTGGTACGGTCGGTGCGTGAATTTAGCGGTGGTCCTTATCGGCACCTATCATTTTTACTACCTCCTTAGAAATCGTTTTTCTGAAAATGTCTCGTTGTTTTCAGTGATCATTTTGCTGTGCTCTTCATGGTTCACTTTTTCGCGGAAAATTATGCCCGATACATTTTCGGTTTCTTTGGTGTTGGTGGGATTGCGCTATGGGTTTGACTTTTGGCATACTGGGCGATGGGTTACATGGTTATGGGCAACATTATCCATTGCTTTGGGGATACTGAGTAAAATCCCGGCGATGAGTTTATTGGCTGTTGTGGGATTGCTGTTGTTTGTAAAAGTCGACAATAAAAGACGGGTTGTGTGGGTGATTTTGGGAATGGTTATATCATTGCTGCCAGCCATGTGGTGGTATTTTTCTTGGGTGCCTTATTTGAATTCTACCTACGGGTATCATTTGTATTTTCCGAAAGGACTTTTGGAGGGTTGGCATGAGATCAGGCCCCTGTGGCGGTTGCTTTTAGAGAAATTCTATTTCACGAGTTACTATTCGTTTTTGGCATTGTTGCTCGGCATTGCAGGGATATGGGCGATAATTCGCAGAAAATTGAAATTCGAAGCGATTGCTTTGGCGTCAATTGCGTTTGTATTTGGGGTTTTCATTTTAAAGACCGGGGCAGTGTTTCCGCAACACACGTATTATTCAATCCCCTTTATTCCAATTATGGCGTTGCTTTCAGGCTTGGGATTGGATTATTTGAATGATCAATTTTCTGGTTTAGGAAAACAGGCAAAAAGCCCAAAATCCCTGGTATTTGGGCTTTTGTTGTTGGTTGTAATTGAGGCAATGGCGAACCAAATACACGATCACTTTATTAAACCTTCCGAGCGCTATAAACAAACTTTGGAAACAGAAATAGCTTCAGTTATTCCCATGGATGCAAAGGTTGTCTTCGTTTCTAGTGCGAGTCCGCAAGAGCTGTTCTTATTGCATCGCAAGGGTTGGACGGTCTATCCAGAACAAATGAAGAATGAGCGTGATGTTTCTGCATACCGCGATTTGGGTGGCAGTTTTGTTGTGATCAACAAATCAGTGCTGCGTAATTTTTCTGCAAAAGACTCAGTTTTGCTTGCCTTACAATGCGCTGATCGGTTTTATGAATCCAGCCATTACAGCGTTTATCGGCTCAACAAACCGCTATTGTAATATGAGCGTTTGGGATTCCAATAGGGGATTTTCCCACACGAGTTTGTACATCCCTTTGGGTAAATGACCTATTTCTATGGGAGCAGTTGGATTGCTCGGACAACCAAAATATAGCGCTTGTCCGATGGCATTCACCAACCGGAAATTGCCCAAATTGGCATTGCCTTTTTGTTGGATGTAAATTTGTTCAGAGGCTGGATTGGGGTAAATGGAAATGGTCTGTTGACGATTTTTTATTGCGGTGGATGCGGAATTTCCCGGAATCATCGGATAGAAAAACGCCGCAATTTCAGTGATGGCATTTTTGAAGTCTTTGCCCGAATTGCCGAGTGATGGCCATGTGTGTCCACCTGTTTCCAAAATCATTGAATCATATTTCACGCCAACAGAATCAAGTTTTGGCATCATTTTACCTGTTCCACAAAGAGTTACCACCAAGGGGTTGTTTAGCCCAGGTGCACAATTGTAAGAAACGGTGGCATCGTCCTTGGCATGACCCATCCATACGGGTAAATCTCCCGCAGAGATATAACTGGTTTGGTACAGTCCTCCGGCCATACTGTAAAGGGCTTTGATGGGACTGCTGTATCCATTGTTGCCAGCATCGCCATTCAGGGTTTTAATGCCGTTTTTGAGGATGTCTTGGAGATTCGCGTCAAGTTCAGATTCGGTCGTAACCCAACCGGTATGGAGGGATGCCACAGCGCCGGCGGAATAACCACCCAAGAAAAACGCCGTTGTGTCGACCTTATACTGATTTGTGGTAGATGCATCTTTGACGAAGTAACGCAAAGACGATTTCACATCGGCAATGGATTGCAGTACGGCGTTGAGTTGAATTTTTTTATCGGTGAGAAACAAGAATGCATTGGCCAATCGATAATTAACCGACACAGCAACATATCCTTTTTTGGCGAAGGCGGTGCAAAAATCGATGCAATCTTGGCTTGCTTTATCGCCAGCATAAAAGGCGCCTCCATGGACGTAAACGATCAAAGGACGTTTGCTTAAGTTGTCGTTATTGGGGGTATATATGTCCATTTTGTGATAGTCATCACTAAATACATCGGAGTATGTAACGGTCGTTTTGGTGACCGCCGAGAAGACGGGATCTAGGTACCGGGTATTCTGTGACTGGGCTGCATGGATGCCCAAACTTGTGATGAAGAGGATGATGCGTAGTTTTTTCACAAAGGCAATATACATGAAATTGAAATTTTTTTGGGGAATAGAATGAAAATGGTGTTTGGGAAAACGGAAGGCCCCCTAAAAGTGATAATTCGTTTTGTCGTTCGGGTTTATGGATTGGTTGTATAGTCCAAAAATTGAGTAAGTTTGACCTGTGACATATCCCATTAAAAATCTCCATCGAATTTTACTTGTTGCTTTCA
>JACCED010826976.1_pt1 | contig 21342 bp, 21 predicted proteins | sample 7455021 | NCBI WGS metagenome assembly JACCED01 (sample SAMN15323456, study PRJNA562643) | freshwater metagenome | isolation source: river surface water | place: USA:Blue River Watershed | collected 2017-08-19
CTGCCGGCCCGACCACCGCCACCCGCATGGACAAGTTCACCGACATGATGCTGGCCCAAACCGGCCTGATCGCCATGGTGGGCAAGGCCGAACGCGGCCCCACCGCCATCGAGGCCATCAAGAAGCACCAGAGCGCCTACCTCATGGCCGTGGGCGGCGCGGCTTACCTGGTGTCCAAAGCCATCAAAGGCGCCAAGGTGGTGGGCTTTGCCGACCTGGGCATGGAAGCCATCTACGAGTTCGACGTGGTCGACATGCCGGTGACCGTGGCCGTGGACGCGGGCGGCACCAGCGCCCACATCACCGGCCCGGCCGAGTGGGAAAAACGCATCGCCAGCGGCGAGTTCAAGGGCATCAGCGTCACGGCGGGCTGATGCGCCCCATCGGCGTTTTTGACAGCGGCATCGGCGGCCTGAGCGTGCTGCAGGCCCTGCAGGCCGAACTGCCGCACGAACGCTTTGTCTACCTGGCCGACACCGGCCACGCCCCCTATGGCGAAAAATCCGAAACCTTCGTGCGCCAGCGCAGCCTGGCCATTGCCCAGCACCTGATCGAGCAGCACCACATCAAAGCCCTGGTGGTGGCCTGCAACACCGCCACCGCCGCTGCCATCCACGTGCTGCGCAGCCACCACCCGCAACTGGTGCTGGTCGGCGTGGAGCCCGCTCTCAAACCCGCCACCCAACTCACGCGCACCGGGCGGGTGGGCGTCATGGCCACCCAGGGCACGGTGGGCAGTGAGAAATTTCAGCGCCTGCTCGCCAGCATGGACCCGGGCATCCACTTTGAAGTCAAAGCCTGCAACGGCCTGGCCCTGGCCATTGAACAAAGCACCCTGCCCGCCCACGCCAGCCCCGCCCAGGCCCAAGTGGGCCAACTGCTACAACAGTACGTGGCCGAACTCGGCCCCTTTGGCCCCCAAAGTGGCCACATCGACACCCTGGTGCTGGGCTGCACCCACTACGTGTTTGCACAAGAGCAGTTGCAACAACTGGTCGGCCCTGGGGTTCGGCTGATCTCCACCGGCGAACCCGTGGCCCGCCAGACCCACCGCCTGCTCCAAAGCGCAGGCCTGCTGAGCCCCCAAGCCGCCCCCGCACACGCCCATGGCCGCGTGGCGCTGTACACCACGGGCGATCTGGAAGGGCTCAAAGCGGCGGCGCAGCGGTGGCTGGACCTGCCGGGTGATGACTGCCGTGCGGCAGTGGGGGTTTGAATTGCTGTGGATGGCGGGTTGAGGCTGTGAGCTGACTTTCAAGCTTCGCAAATGACTGACCACGATCGACGCTTTGCCGACATTTACAAAAATTTGGGCTCTGAAAGGCCATTATTTTTCGCTCTACGAATTGGGAGAAGATGTGCCCCTAAAAATCGTTAGCGAATGAACTGATCAACGTACGCCTCGCCTAGGCCAATCGACGTGTAATGGGCACGGCATTTGGCTATACGGGTAAATACATCATCGTACCCAGTGCAGTTTCCGTCAGGATCAACGTAGATCATTGCACCGTTGACTTGAAATAGCGTGATCATCTCTTCGGTATCTGGGTCTACGACAAGAGTATGGGTTTCGCCAGGAGCCTCGTAAACATAACCGCCTTCAGTCGCTGTCCAATCGTGCTCCAAGTAACGCCACTTGCCTTTGATCACATAGCCATGGACGGGTTGAGGGTGGCGATGACGCGACAGAACGCCAGCTTTACGCACCTTGAGCAAATTCATCCAGTAGCCACGTGATGCGCTCAGGCACAGGGGCCGAAACCAGACGTTGTCATCGACTGGAACCCAAATGCGATCATCTTGTGGAATGACGTTTGGAATCACCAGTTCAGGCGGTGACTCCTTGGGCATTGGATGCCTGTAGGGTTGCCATTTTTGTGAGTCCATGGGAACAGGCTGTGTCATGATTTCTCCAAATCAGTTAATCAAGTATCCACCGTCTACCGGCAAAATCACACCAGTCACAAATTCGGCGTCACTGCTGGCAAGAAAAAGAACTGGACCAGCAATATCTTCAGGTGTCCCCCAACGTCCCATGGGGGTTCGATTCAGAATAGGTTTAGAGCGTTCTTCGTCTTCTTGCAAGGCTTTAGTCAAAGGTGTGGCAATCCAACCGGGAGCGACGGCGTTGACCCGAACACCTGCCTTAGCGTGCGCAATGGCTAGAGATTTCGTCAACTGTGCTACGCCACCTTTGCTTGCGCTGTAGGCTGGAACAAGAGAACCACCAAAGAAACTAAGCATCGAAGCAGTGTTCACGATACAACCGCGGCTTTTCGTCAAAATGGGCAGTGCAGCTGAACATGTACGCATGGTCCCATTGAGATTGATGTCAATCACTTTGGCAAATGTTTCAGGATCATGCTCTTCGCCACGTTTGATCACTCCAGCGCAGTTGATTAGTACGTCAAGCTTTTCCTGCAAATTGAAGAAGCTTTTAACCGCTGAGTCGCTTTGAACATCAAGTTCCTCAAAGTCAATTCCAGTAGTGTCATGAGACCAGGCTTGCGAAACCTCAGTGTCAGTTGCTCCCGTTGCTTTTACTCTTGCCCCTGCTTTAGCAAAAGCCTGTGCAATCGCCAAGCCTATGCCACTGGTACCTCCGACCACCACGACATACTTTCCACTGAAGCGCGCTAAGGTATTCGAAGAGTTAGGAGTCATGATGGATATGTTTTTTACTTTGGAATATGAGGATGCAACAGCACATCGGCGCCTACTTCAGCGAGCCGCCTTTAGATTCGCAATGACTTTCTCTTTGTAAGGAATCGGTTCTACCGCTCCATAACCCTCGGTGGAAAGTGCCGCTGCTGTGGCCGCATACAAACCTGCTTGATAGGGCGAGTCGCCTTCCAACAATCGATGGATAAACGATCCGCCAAATGTGTCGCCTGCACCTGTTGCATCAACTGGCGTGCACTGCAGCGGAGGGACTTCCCAGAGCTCAGAACCCTGGCTGATCAGTGCCCCCTTGTCGCCCATCTTGAGCGCAACAAGGGGCGCCCCCCACTCATGACAAATTTTGATGATGGATTCTGGATTGTCTGTACCAGTTATGACGGCCATGTCATCAAAGCTGGGTAGGCAGACATCACAAAGAGAAATTGCATGACGAGTGTTATTTTTTGCCTCTTCCAATGACCAGAGTTTCAAACGCAAATTCGTATCGAAAGAAACCAGAACTTGGTTCTCCTTTGCAATACGCACAGCCTCCCAGCATGTCTGCCTTGCACCTTCAGAAATAGCGAGTGAGATCCCAGAAAAATGAAGCGCTCTCGCATTGCGAATTCTTTTAGCATCCAGGCTATCTGGCTGCATCAAGCTGGCAGCCGAGCCTTTGCGGAAAAAGTGGAAATGATGGCCCTGAGCGTCGTGAGTAACGAAATAAATTGCAGTGAAAGCATCCTGGTTGACTTTGACACCAGCATGGTCAATACCCTCATAATCCCAAAGCTGCTGCAGCATGTGCCCATAAGGGTCATCACCGATCGCACTAAGGTATCCAACACGCGCACCTTGCCGAGCCGCCGCAACCGCAAAGTTAGAAGTGTCTCCACCGAAGCCTTGCAGGAATAACCTGCCAGATTGTTGGCCCGTCTGATTAAATTCGACCATGGGTTCCCCCAAGGCTACCAACTCGGGCCAACTCATATCAGATGCGGCCATACTTAGCCAGCCCTTTTCTCAGGGATTTCTCTGCAATGATCAGTTTGGCTTGCTCTAGTTCGCGTGCATCAATTTCTTGCGCCATGTGAAGAACTTCTTCAGCCTGTGCTTGAGGAACGACTACAACACCATCTACATCGCCCACGATGATGTCCCCAGGGTGAACAATGATTCCACCCACACAGACTGGAACCTGAGATGCGACTGTTTTGTACCGACCCAGTGTTGTGCCTGGACTGACTTCACGTGCATAGACTGGGAATCCGTAGTCCCGACGAATTTCCGTCAAATCACGCACAGAGCCATCGAGTACTGCGCCAGCATGACCATTGGCAACCGCGCCAGCGGTCATCAGCCCACCCCAAACAGCCACCTCTGATTGCCCACCCTCAATGGATATCACGATCACGCTTCCTGCCGAGGCTTCATCGATCAAATCAAGGGCATGCTGAGGCGGAACGAATTCATCTGTAGCCGATTCAAGAACGGTGGCAGCTGGGCCACAGATTCGCTTGTCGTTGATGCGAGGCTTGATGCAACTATCCATGTAGCCACGCTTGCCACATACCTTGTCGACTGCATCTGCCACAGATGCGATGGCAACTTGGCCAAAGGCTTGAATCAGTTCGTTTGTAGTCATTTGATCATCTCATTTCATTAAAATTTCGGATCGATCACCATGGATTGAGCCAGTTTTTCGGGGGTTGTCCACACAAAACGCGAACTGCTTCCTCGGCGGCTTTACGCTGCAAATCTCGCATTGCTTCTTGGCTGTACCAGCCGATATGGTTGGTAACGACGACGTTATCTAGCCCAAAAATTGGATGCCTGATGTCTGGAGGTTCAGGATCAAATACATCCAGGCCAGCGCCCTGAATTTTTTTATCCCGCAATGCACAAGCAAGCGCGTCAAGATCGATCAAGCCTCCTCGTGCTGTGTTGACCAAAATAGTTGTAGACCGCATCATTGAAAGGCGTTCAGCATTGATCAGATGTCGCGTCGAAGCCGACAGTGGAGCATGCAGCGAGATCAAATCAGCTTGCGCGCATATCTCATCTACACTGGCTTGCTGCACGCCAGCTGGAAAATTTGTCGATGGGTCATGCACCAGTACTCGGTCAAAACCGAAACCAGTCAACTTTTCATGAGTCATCCGGGCAATACGCCCATACCCAATGAACCCAAGCGTCCGTCCGCGCCAGCGATACATGGGCTCAGTAACACCCGTACTCCAACGACCTGCACGCACGTCTCGATCGTGAACACGGATATGTCTTGATACGGACAAGGCCAATGCAACAGCTTGAGAACTGACTTCATCAATACCGTAATCGGGAACGTTAGCAACCATGATCTGACGCTTTCGAGCGGCATCTTGATCAATGTTGTCGACTCCGATTCCATAGCGAATGATCGCTTTGCATCGATTCATTGCAGCAATGACTGTAGCTGGAACTGGCGTTTCTCTTACAAGAACCACATCCGCATCAGCAACGGCATTGAGTGCCTTGCTTGTATCTCCCTTGCAGGGGCGCACAAAAAACTTTGCGCCCTGAGCTTCTAAGAGCTCGATTTCTTGGTCATACGCTTCATAGCCATCATCAATGGCTACAACACGCACTACATCAGCAGAGCAGTTAGGACTCAGGACGCTCATTTTTTTATGATTTACTTTTTCGCAGCAGCATTGGCTGCAGCCAGGAGCTTGTCGGCCCATTCTTTGCTGACCTCGGCGTCAAGGTATGACTTGACTGCCGGCTGTGCCAAGCGACGGAATCGATCAATTTCAGCTGGCGTCAATTCAGTGACAGTCATGCCCTTTTCGGACAGCACTCTCTTGGCAGAGAGGTCCTGCTCACGGGTCATGTCCCTATGAATCTTTTGAGCTTTCAGAACGCCCTCATCGACTGCTTTTTTCTCAGCAGCAGTTAGCCCGTTGTAAAAGCGATCATTGATCAGGTATGCGTGAAGGCTGTAGACATGCCCGCCAATTGAGACATGCTTTTGATGTTGAAAAAGGCTGCCAGCGAGGATGTTTGTCACCCCGTTTTCTTGTCCGTCAGCGGTACCTTGTGCCAAAGCAGCAGGCAGTTCACCCCAATCGATCGCCGTAGGGCTTGCTCCCAGCGACTCCACCAGCTTGACGAAGACAGGGCTGGGCTGCACCCTCATCTTCAGTCCCTTCATGTCGTCAGGCGTACGAATCGGACGCTTGTTGTTCGTGAAGTGTCGGATTCCATTGTCTGCATAAGCGGCCAAACGGATACCTGTACGTCTGCGCATATCTTCTGCCAGGTCTTTTCCAAACTGACCATCAAGCACTGCATAAGCGTGTGCATGATCGTTGAAAAGGTACGGTAGTCCGAAAATATTGAATGTTTTGTAGACACCAGGAATACCGCCATCGTGTACAACCGCCATCTCAACAGTACCCAGGCGCAAGCCTTCCATAACCTGTTGAGCCGGGCCCAGTTGGCCTGCGGGATAAATTTCTACTTTTAGTGAGCCATTGGTGGCCTTTTCTACATGCTCTTTAAAGGCAAGAGCAGCAACGTGCTTGGGCTGATCGTTTTTACCTGGCTGGTAGTGCCCATACTTGATGAGTTTTTCAGCCATGGCTGGCAAAGATATTGCCATCGCCGCTGTTGCAACGGCAACCATAAATGGCAGTCGACGTAGTTTCATTGAAGTCTCCTTGGTGGTTAATTGACTTACGGGGGGAATCAGTTTTTGTATCCCAGCATGTTTGGTAGCCAGGTAGAAAGTTGAGGAACGTAGGTGAGCATCAGCAAGACGATGAGCAGTGCGATGAGCATGGGTTTGGCTTCTTTCATCATGGGTCCCATACGAACACCTGAAACCACAGAGGTGACAAAAAGCAGGCCTCCAACTGGTGGTGTCACCATTCCCAATGTCAAATTCACAATCACCACAATGGCAAAGTGAAGAGGATCTAATCCAGCGGCATCAGCAAGTGGCGCGAGGATAGGCACCATGATCATCACGCCAGGCAATGGCTCGATGAAAATGCCAACCAACAGCAGAAGGATGTTGATTGCGAGAAGGAGTGTGAACGGCGAGAGCTCCATGGCAGCAATCCAACTAGCTACCTGCTGGGGGATTTGTCCTACTGTCAAGACCCAGGCGAATACTGCTGAGGTCGCAACGATGAATAGAATCGATGCACTCATCAAAGCAGTGCGGTAGAGAATCGCTGGAAGCATCCGCATCTGCAATGTCCCGTAGACAAACTTTCCTACCAGCACCGCGTATAGAACTGCTGCAGCCGATGCCTCTGTTGGCGTAAATACGCCAAAGTGGATGCCACCAAGAATGATGACGGGAAGCATCAGCGCTGGAAACGCCCGAACAAAGAGTGTCAGGACGGGCGTTGTTTCAATCATTTCGGGCGGCGATCGATAACCCCGCGCAACACTCACGAAATGATTAACAACTGCCAATGCCAGCGCAATGATCAGTCCAGGAATGACGCCAGCCAAAAAAAGACCTGTCATGGTCACGCTGTTGTCCGTCAGCGCATAGACAATCATGATGATTGAGGGCGGAATGATCGGTCCGACAATCGCGGTACAGGCCGTCAACGCAGCTGCGTATGAATCGGCATAGCCAGCCTTTTTCATCATCTTGATCATCATCGACCCCGGCCCTGCAGCATCTGCAAGGGCTGAGCCACTGATGCCGGAGAAAAATGTCAAGGTAAGAATGTTGGCATGACCCAATCCACCGCGCCTCGCTCCTACTAGTCGTGCTGCAAATTTCAGAAGAACATCGGTCAGCGCACCACCGGACATCAACTCAGCCGCGAGGATGAAAAATGGGATCGCAAGTAGTGGAAAGCTATCCAAGCCACTGAACAAGTTCTGCATCACTACAAGTGCAGGCAAGCCCTTCATCCATACTGCGACCAGTCCTGCTACAACCATCGCAAATGCGATTGGCATGCCAAGAGCCATGGTGACGAGAAATGTCAGTCCAAGAATGGTCGTCATGATCTTTTTTTCTTTAAAGGGCTTGTGGGTCAAAGCCATCGACATGCTCAAACTCACCAAGGGTTATCCATTTCCGCGCCACACCTGCGAGATGAGCCAACGTCAGCGTCAAACCGATTGGCAATGCCAGGTACACCTTGCCCAGTGACCATCCAAGAACTGGAGATTCCTGGTACCACGCGAATTCCACGTACTCGATTCCCAGCCATATGAGTGCGATAAGAATTGCAGCGACCATCGCCACTATCAGTGCCCTTAGATAACGAGCGGCTGGCTTCGGCAGTGCTTGTCCAAGCGTGTCAATCGCGATGTGACCACCAACCCTCAAAGTTGGTCCCGCCCCTAAAAACGCGGCCCAAATCATCATGTACCGCGTAGCCTCTTCGACCCATGGGAAGGAGTGTCCAAAGACATAGCGAGAGATGACGTTCACGATCACCAGGACTGCCATGACCGCAACTAAAACAATCAGTGCCCATCGGTTCCAGAACACAAGCGCGTTGTCAGCCTTGGCGATGAGGTTGGATGAGGTGGGGGGATTTACCTGTTGATTGAGCATGCCCATATCATATCTGAGATATCAGATGCTAGATTTGGGAGAAACCCTATAATCCCAAGCATGTCTGGACCAAACCCTCCGCTCGAACGACCACTTCTGCTCACCGACATCGTGTGCGAGCGTGTTCGTACGGCCATAGTGCAAGGTGAACTCAAACTTGGTGAACAGGTTTCCGAGGCGCAACTGGCAACCTGGCTCGGCGTGAGCAAAACGCCCGTTCGAGAATCACTGCTGCGTCTCAAAAGTGAAGGGCTAGTGGACATCCAGCCGCAGCGCGGTACCTTTGTGTTTCGCCCTGACGCAAAGCAGGTCAATCAGTTGTGTCTTTACCGAGCGATGACTGAAACTGCCGCTCTACGTTCTGCAATGGAGAGCAACCGGAAGGCTTTAATCAAGGGCATGAAGGACTGCGTGAATGAGATGCACCAGGCAGAAGCCGTTGCTGACTTGAAAGCCCTGGCTCGGATCGACATGGAGTTTCACAATCAGTTCTTTCTTCACTGTGATGACCCCTACCTTCGAGCTGGCTATGCAGTAATCCGATCCCAACTGGTTGCACTTCGCCATCGAGCTCCAATTGGCAATGCAGTCAGCAGTCACCAGATACTGGTAGATGCCGTAGGTGCAAACGCTATCGATGAAGCCTGCGACCTACTACGCGAGCACGTACTGGAAAATGAGCCAAGGTATCTCACTGCTTGCTCTGTTAGCTGAGGCATTTGCTACCTCTGGCTTTTTCCTCTGTGCCTGATAAAGAGCGACATCAAATCCAACCTGGCGTTCAGTAATTGCGAACGTCGCTTTCTGGCCGAGTGCAGACCATCCCGGTCAAGGGCTGGCTGACCGCTGTTGCTGCAAACCAGCCACCCCCAGGTTCAATCACCTCTACCCTGCGCCATCCGCTGCCCCCGTTCCACATCCACAGGCCGCAGCAACCACAGCCCCAGCACAAAGAGCAAGGTCGTGGCACCGATGGCCAGGCGGTGGTTGCCACCGGTGATCCAGGTGATGAGGCCGTAGCTGAGCGGCCCCAGGATGCTGGCCAGCCGGATGGCGAAGGTCCACAGGCCAAAGAACTCGGCCAGGCGCTGCGGCGGCACCATGAGGCCCGCCATGGCCCGCCCGGCCGATTGGCTGGCCCCCAGAAACACCCCGGCCACGGCCGCAGCCACCCAGAACAGGCCCTTGGTGGTGGAGGCGGCCGCGAGCACACAGGTCACGATCCAGCCCACGATCGTCAGGGCCAGGGCCCGCTTGTGGCCCAGCCGGTCTTGCACATGGCCGAACACCAAGGCGCCCACAAAGGCCGCGATGTTCAGCACGAAGATCAGCACCATGGTCTCCTGTGGCGCAAAGCCCACCACCTGCTCGGCATAGATCGCGGCCAGGGCGATCGCCACCGCCACACCGGCCTGGTAGGCCACGGCACAGGCCAGGAGTTGACGGAAATCCTGGTAAGGCGCGCTGTCTTGCCAGGCCTGGCGCAGGCGCAGCAAGCTGGCGCCCAGACCCGCGCTGTGCTGGCCTGGGGCCGGCTGTGCCCGCTCTTTGAGCAGGGCAAAGGTCACGCAGGCCGCGGCGGCATACAGGGCCGCCGTGATCCACATCGTCACCGGCACAAAAGCCGAGGCCGGCTCCTGCCGTGCCTGGGCCGACAGCACATAGGCCAGGCACACGCCCAGGCTCAGCATGCCGCCCAGATAGCCCAGCGCCCAACCCCAGCCGCTGACGCGGCCCATGGCCTCGGGGCGGGCCAGCTCCGGCAGGAAGGACGCCGTGAGCGATTCGCCCCAGGAGAAAAAGGTGTTGGAAATGATGAGCAGGACCATGCCCAGCAGCACCTGCCCGGGCCCCACCCAGGCCAGCGCCGCGGTGGACACCACACAGCCCAGGGTGGTCAGCAGCAGCAGGCGCTTCTTGGCCGCATGGCGGTCTGCCCAGGCCCCCAGACCGGGCATGGTGAGCATCACGATCACATAGGAAACGCTCAGGGCGGCGGTCCAGGCCAGGGTCGCCCAGCTTGCCCCACCGGCCACGCCGCCCACAAAGTAGGCGGCAAAAACGGCGGTGATGACCACCGTCGTGTAGCCCGAATTGGCAAAGTCGTACATGGCCCAGCCGAGCAATTCGCGGCGGCGCACGCCAGGGTTGAGGCTGTCTGCAAAAAGAGGCTTCACGCGGGGCTCCTACAGTGGGCCCGGCCCGCCCGACAGGGGCTTGCCGGGGGTCTTCAGGGGGATTTCAGTGCAGGTGGCGCGGGCGGCGACCGCCGCCATGGCCACCGCCGCCGCCACGCGGCGGCTTGCCCAGATCCAGGGAACTGACCAGGTTGCTGAAACGCTGGCCAAACAGCTTGTCGATTTCGTTGATCACGCCACCGAGCTCGGCCGCATCGAAATGGCGCTCCATCATGTTCACCACATCGTGCACCAGCAAATCGCGCTGGGCCTGCAGGATGGCCCCGGGATCGGGACCCACGAACAGCATGACAAAGTCGTCGCGGGACTGCTCGCCGCGGGACTCGTCTTCCTCGTCGAATTCGGTGTCGTAGAAGGTCACCTCGATCTGTGCCCCGGCCGAAGACAGCTCGTTGAGGTTCATGCACAGTTCATCGAGCACCTGGCGGAAATCGTCGTCGCCGCGCACCGTCCAGCACATGCGCAGGCAGTCGTTGTTCTTGTCAAATTGCAGGCCCGGCTCTTCTTCGTAGAGGCTCTCGCCGCCTTCGCGCAGCGAACGTGCACCGGCGTAGTGCCACAGCGGCTTGAGGGCTTCCTGCAGCGCTTTGGGGTCGGTGCCCGGCTTGATCGGGATGTCACCATGCACATGGATCTCGAGGGCAGCGTTGTCATGGTTCATGGTGTGTTCTCTCTCCTGGTGCCCCGGGCCGGAATCGAACCGGCACGCCCCTTTTCAGGAAGCGGCGGATTTTAAGTCCGATGTGTCTACCAGTTTCACCACCGGGGCCAAGCCCGTATTGTGCCCTGAGAACCGCGCAGGCCCAGCGCTTCAGCGCTGCATCGCCCTCGCCTGCACAGCATCAAAGTCGGGGGGGCGTGGATGCAGGTCCTGGCGCCTTCCGGCCTTGAGGATCTGGCTGGGCACGTCGTGGCCAATCAGGCCCGGCAATTGGGCCGCGGCGGCCATCAGGCGCGGCAGGTCCACGCCGGTGTCGTAGCCCATCAGGGCCAGCGCGTGCACGATCTCCTCGGTGCAGACGTTGCCCGAAGCGCCGGGCGCGTAGGGACAACCCCCGATGCCGCCCAAGGAGGCGTCAAAACGGTCGGCCCCGGCATCGATGGCCGCGATCACATTGGCCAGGCCCATGCCCCGGGTGTTGTGGAAATGCAGGGTCAGTTCGGCATCGGGCCAGCGCTCACGAAACAGTTGTGTCAGTTGCGCCACCTGCGTGGGATACGCCACGCCGGTGGTGTCGCACAAGGTCACGCCACCCGCGCCCAGTTCATCGACAAAACGGTGGCACCATGCCAGCACCACCGGCACCGGCACATCGCCCTCCATCGGGCAGCCAAAAGCGCACGAGAGCGAGACGTTGATGGCCACGCCGGTGCCGCGCACCGCCCGCACCACATCGGCCAGCCCGGTAAAAGACTGCTCGCGCGTCATGCGCAGGTTCGACAGGTTGTGGCTTTCGCTGGCCGACATGACCAGGTTCAGCTCGTCGGCCCGGGACTCCAGCGCCCGCTCGGCCCCCCGCACATTGGGCACCAGGGCGGTGTAAACCACGCCAGGCACACGGCGGATTTCGCACAGCACCTGCTCGGCATCGCGCAACGCCGGAATCGCCTTGGGGGAGACGAAGGAGGTCACCTCGATCTTGGCCAGACCCGATTCGGACAAAGCGTTGACCAGTGCAATCTTGTCTGGCGTAGGCACAAACGCGGCCTCTGCCTGCAGGCCATCGCGCGTGCCGACTTCCTGCATGAAGATGCGGCGACCTTCGCCTTGCCAGACGGTCTGAGGGGTCGGTGTGCTCATGCCACCACCTTGTTGTGGCGCAATTGGGCGATTTGTTGGGCGTCCATGCCCAGTTCGGCCAGCACCGCATCGGTGTCATCGCCCAGCCCGGGCGCGGACGAACGCACGGCGCCCGGGGTCCCCATCAGCTTGGGGACGATGCCGGGCACTTCGATCTCGTGCCCGTCACGCGTGCGCTGCTTGAGGATCATGTCGCGGGCGCGGTAGTGCGGGTCTTCCACGATGTCCTTGGCCGTGTACACACGGCCCGCAGGCACACTCGCTTCGGCCAGCGCGGCCAGGACTTCGGCCACGGCGCGGCTGCGGGTCCAGCTTTCGATGGCAGCATCGAGCTCCTGCACGCGGGCCACGCGCCCGGCATTGTTGGCCAGTTCCGGGTCGTTGCCCAGATCGTCGCGCCCCATCAGCGTCATCAGGCGTTTGAAGATGCTGTCGCCGTTGCCGGCGATCAGCACCACCCCATCGGCGCAGCGGTAGGCGTTGGACGGCGCGATGCCCGGCAGGGCCGAGCCCGCCGGTTCACGCACCGCACCAAAGGCGCTGTATTCGGGCACCAGGCTCTCCATCACATTGAAGACGGCCTCGTTGAGCGCCACGTCGATCACCTGCCCCTGCCCGCCGTTGACCTTGCGGTGGTAGAGCGCCATCAGCACGCCGATGGTGCCGTGCAGGGCGGCCAACGTGTCGCCGATCGAGATGCCGCAACGCACCGGAATGCGGTCCGGCTCACCCGTCAGGTGACGCAGGCCGCCCATGGCCTCGCCAATCGCACCAAAGCCCGGCAGGTCTCGGTAGGGACCGGTCTGGCCGTAACCCGAGATGCGCAACATCACCAGCCCGGGGTTGGTCCTGGAGAGCGTTTCGTAGTCCATGCCCCAGCCCTCGAGCGTGCCCGGGCGGAAGTTCTCGACCAGCACATCGGCTTGGGCAATCAGCTGGCGGGCGATGTCCTGCCCTTCGGCACTGCGCAGGTCCAGCGCGATCGAGCGCTTGTTGCGCGACTGCACTTGCCACCACACGGAGGTGCCGTCCTGGATCAGGCGCCAATTGCGCAGCGGATCGCCCGCCCCCGGCGGCTCGATCTTGATTACGTCGGCGCCGAAATCGCCCAGGGTCTTGGCCGCGAAAGGGCCGGCGATCAGCTGACCCATTTCAACCACGCGCAAGCCCTGGAGGGCACCCGGTGTCAGTGCAGGCATGTTCATGCTCAGGGCCTTCAGTCGATGGTGGCGCCGGAATCCTTGACGATGCGTGCCCAACGGGGCAAATCGTCACGCACCAGCTGCGCGAATTGCTCCGGCGTGGACTTGAAAGCTTCGCAGCCCACACCGGCCAGCCGCTCCTGCACTTCCCTGGAATCGAGGGCCTTGGCAATCTCTGCGTTGAGCTGGGTGATGATCGCCCTGGGTGTGCCCGCGGGTGCAAACACGCCGTACCAGGGGGTGGCACCAAAGCCTCTCACGGTCTCGCCAATCGTGGGCGCATCGGGCAGTGCGGGCAAGCGCACCGGGTTGACCACGCCCAGCACCTTCATCCTGCCCGAACGGATGAACGCGATCGACGACGGCAGGCTCTGCACCGACACCTGCACCTGCCCGGCCACCAGATCGGTGGCGGCGGCCGCGGCCCCCTTGTAGGGCACATGGGTCAGGTCGATGCCGGTGGCCTTGCCCAGCATTTCGCCAATCAGGTGGTTGAGGGTGCCGTTGCCCGCCGATCCGATGTTGATCTTGCCCGGCTGCTGCTTGGCCAGTGCGACCAGCTCGGCCGTGTTGCGGGCAGGAAAACTCGGGTGGGCCACCAGCACATAACCCGCCGTGGCCACGCTGCCGACCGGCTCGAAGTCCTTGACCGGATCGAAACCTGTGCTCTTGTAGAGCGCCGGATTGATGACCATGGCACTGTCAGCGGTCAGCAGCAGGGTGTAGCCATCGGGCCGGGTGCGGGCGGCGGCTGCGGTTCCGACATTGCCGCCGGCACCGGTGCGGTTCTCCACCACAAAAGACTGACCGGTCTGCTCGGAGAGCCTTTGTGCAATCACCCGGGCGATCGTGTCGTTGGCGCCACCGGCCGCCTGCGGCACGATGAGGGTGACCGGCTTGGAGGGGAATCTGTCCTGCGCCAGCGCGGGCGCGGCCACAGCCAGTGACAGGCCCAGGGCCAGAAGGGTTCGGCGTTGTGTGAACATGGGGAGTCTCCTTGTTGAAAAACGGGGGGAAGCTGCAGGCAGCCTGCCAAAGTTGGCCACGGAGGCTGCGCGCAGATGAGGGAATCGGCTTGGCGAGGGTCTGGTTTCAGGATGGCGCCCAGTCTAGAAACAAGGCCGCCAACGCGGAATGACCAAGATGCCAAACGAGCTTTCGCGATCCGCGAAAGCAGAAAGCCTCAGTCCGAGCGGCCGACCAGATGGTCCAACAGGCTGCGCACCGGCCGCGCCAGCACCCCCAGATCCCGTGCGCCCAGCAAGAGCTGGCGGTCCACCCAGGGATCGGTCAGAGTGATCTTGTGCAGACCCAGGGCCTGCACCAGCGGCTCGGCCGCCGCCACCGGCAACACCGCGATGCCCAGGCCCGCCGCCACCATCTGGCACATGGCATCGAAGCTGCGCACATGGATGCGGATGCGCAGGGGCTTGCTCAGCAGGCGGCTTTCGCGCTCGAGCCGCTGCGCCAGCGAAGTCGACTGCGTCAGGCTCACGAAGTCGTACTCGACCGCCTCGGCAAAGGCCAGCTTGCGGCGCTTGGCCAGCGGATGCCCCGGCGGCACCACCAGCACCAGCCGGTCCTGTCGGTAAGGCCGGGTCTGCAAACCCAGGGCCGGGGTGCGATCGGCCAAGATGCCCAGATCGGCCCGACCGTCGAGCACCGCCATGACCACCTCGTGGCTGTCGGCCTCGTTGAGCTCGATGCGGATGCCCGGCTGCAGCGACGCGAAGTGGGCCAGATCGCCCGGCAGGAACTGGGTGATCGCCGATGTGTTGGCCCACAGGCGCACCACACCGATCAGGCCCCTGGCGTGGTCGGACAGGTCTGCCTCCATCTGGTCCACGTTGCCCAGGATGCGCTGCACATGACCGTAGAGCGCCTCACCCGCCGGCGTGAGCTTGACGCCACGCGAATGGCGCTCGAGCAAGGGCACCCCAAAAGCCTGCTCCAGATCGGTCACCCGCTTGCTGGCCGCACCGACGGCCAGCATGGCCAGCTCCGCCCCCTGGCTGATGCTGCCCGTGCGGGCCACCAGGTTGAAGAGCGAGAGTGAGACAAGATCGATGCGATGGAGGTTCATGCGCGGGGGTTTGCGGTCAAAAGGTCCAGGTCCAGGTTCAGATCCAGGTTCAGCGCCACCCGGGCCACATGGGGCGATGGTGTCATGCCCCACAGGCCTCCGTGGCCGACAGCGTTCAGCCAAGCAGCATAACGGATGGCATCGGCTCTGGGGCTGGGCGCAAACACCCACAGGCCTGCATGAACCACGGCAACGGTTCAGGCGAGGGCGTTTGCACTGCCCCCCAGATAGCCCAGGGTGCGCAGCTTGTGGATCGCCTGCATGCGCGACTTCACGCCCAGCGCCTGGTACATGCGCCAGAAATGGGCCTTCACGGTTTGCTCGCTCACCCCCAAGGCACTGGCGATGCGGGCATTGGTGTAGCCCTGTATCGCCAGCAGCAAGAGTTCTTGGTAGCGCCGGGTCATTTTGAAAGTCGCCGCGCTGCGCTCGGGGGCGGCCGGTGCAGACGCCAGCTCAGGCCAGGGCTCGGCCAGACGCGCTGTTTTGGCTTTGTCCAGCCATTCGCGCAAGGACCGCATCAGCAGCGACACCGGCAAAGCGCTGTCCACCACCCCATCCCAGGGGCCCAACTCGACCATGCACTGCAGGGCCCGCGGATGCAGGCGGGTCAGGAACACGCAAGGTATGCCCGGATACGCCTTGCGCATCAGCGTCAGCTTGCTCACCCCTTCCAGCACGGGCTGGTCCACCCAAATCAGCAAAATTTTTTGCGATCGGCGGGTCTTGAGGCTCAGCTGGCTCCAGCGCCTGACCACATGCACATGGCAATCGGTGAAACAGGCCTTGAGCAGCAGACACAGGCCTTCCGCCAGCACGGGTGATTCATGCCAGACTGCGATTTTTTTCATGGTCTCCCCTCCACTGCGCGCGACTCTTCACTGGGCCCGCTGCCCCTTTGAATCCGACTGCCTGGCCAGGCCGCGCCTTGCAGACCCTGCGGCCACAAGCCCCAGCACTCTGCCTGGGGCAGTCTGATTCAGCTCCGCATCCGCGTTTCCAGAAGGAGGAAATGAGCGGGCGCCATCGTCAGCGTTCTCCCATGGCCTGATCAAACGTCTTGCTGATGGGCTTGGTGAGGTAGCTCAGCACACTGCGCTCGAGCGCCTTGATTTCCACCGTCGCGGTCAGGCCGGGGCGCAATTTGATGTCGTGGGCTTTTTGCCCCTGGAATTCCGTGCCGGTGATGCGGACCCGCACGATGTAATAAACCGGCGGATTGCTCGGGCTAATGGGCACCCCCGGGCTGGCTTTTTCGGCGTACAGGGCTTCGGCGCTGATGTAGTCCACCTTGCCGCGCAAGCCGCCAAAAATGGCCGAGTCGTAGGCATCGAGCTTGATGCTGGTGTCCTGGCCCAGGGCAATGAACGCCATGTCGGCCGGCGGGATCTTGGCTTCAACCACAAAGTTGTTGCCACTGGGCAGCAGCTCCACCACGGTCTCGCCAGGCCGCACCACGCCGCCCAGGGTGGTGACTTTGATGCTGTTGACCACGCCGTCCATCGGCGCCACCAGCTCGGTGTGCTCGAGCACCTGGATGCGGTCACGCAGCTGCTCGTTCTGGGTGCTCAGGTCTTCTTGCGCCTTGGTCATTTCGGCCTGGGCGTCCTGCAGGTACTTGTTGCGCTTGCCGGCGATTTGCGCCTGGATGTCGGCCACGCCCCGCTCCATGCGCAAGACCTCGGCTCGGCTGACGTCTTGTGTCGCCTCGAGCTGGCGGTGGATGCGCAGCTCTTCTTCGGCCAGCCCAAGAATGCGCGTGAGCGCCAGCATGTCGTCGGTGAATGCCGTGCGGCGTTTGTTGTAGAGGTCGGTCTGGTTGCGGATGTATTCGGTGTAGCTGCGAAGCTCCGGGTCAAAGCCCAGGGGGGTGCCGTACACCTCGGCGTGCAGGCGCGCCAGGGTGATGCGCAAAGCCGCGACCTTGGCGCGGCTGTCGGCCACCGCGGCGGCGGCGCGTTCTTTCTGCAAGGTGGCCAGCAACTGCCCCGCCTTGACCACCTGGCCTTCTTTGACATGCAAACCGGTGAGCACGCCACCGTCGGGGGACTGCACCAGCTGCGTGCGGTCCGCCACGATCAGCACGGCTTGGGCGCGGGTGACCTGGTCGATCTTGCCCAGCGCGGCCCAGACGACCAGAAGCAGCAAGCCCAGCACGATGGCGCGCAAGACCCAGCGTGCGCGGCGAGGCTCCTCCAGATCGTGCAGATGCTGCCGCATGGAACCCGGGTGGAGCAAGGAAGGCGACCGCGGGGTGTCTGCCCCCTGCCGCTGGTCGGCTTGTGGCGCAGGCCCTGAAGCCGGGTTCAGAGGGCGCGCTTGCGCGTCAGAGACATCGCTGCCTGTCCTGGGGGGGTGTGGTCGGTCATGGGCTTGCATCATGGCGGGCGGGTTCTGCCGTGGTCAATGAATGGGGGACGAGACGCTCAAGCCTGGGCTGGCTCGGGCCGGTTGGCGGGCTTGGCCGTGTTGGCGCCGGCCTGCAATTGCTGCAGCACGGTGTCGCGGGGGCCATCGAGCACCACCTGGTTGCCCACCAGCACCAGAATGCGGGTGGCCAGGGGCAGCAAGGCCGGTTTGTGGGTGGCCATCACCATGGTCTTGCCGGCCTGCGCCAACTGGGCCAGCAACTGCAGGCAACGCTTTTCCTGCTCGTCGTCCATGGTGGCCGTGGGCTCATCGAGCAAATAGACCGCCGGTTGGCACAGCATCAGCCGGGTGAAGGCCAACAGCTGCTTTTGACCGCCGCTCAGGCCTTTGCCGCCCTCAGCGATCACGCGCGCCAGGCCCTTGGGGTGACTGGCGACAAAGCGGTCCATGCCGGTGCTGCGCATGGCTTGCAGCAAGGCCTCGTCGCCCGGGTCGGGCAGGCCAATCAGCAGGTTTTCGCGCAAGCTGCCGTGGAACAGGCGATGGTCTTGCTGCAGATAACCCACATGCTGGTTGAGCACCTGGCGATGGATGTGGCTCAGGTCCAGACCATCGATCAACACCCTGCCCTGCTGCGGCTGGTACATGCCGCTGAGCAGGCGCAAGAGGCTGGACTTGCCTGCCCCAATCGGGCCCAACAAGACGATCCGCTCGCCACTCTGGATGCTGAGCTTGGGCAGCACCAGGGCCGGGGGATTGTCACCGTAGCTGAATTTGACCTCGGAGAGCTCGTAGTGGCCGTGGATGGCATCGGGCGTGAGCGGCAGCTCGACGCCCTGGTGGTCGGTTTTGAGCAGGTAAAGCCTTTCCAAACCCTCCAACGCCGCCTTGGCGTGGGCGTACTGCACCATCAGACCGGGCAGCGCCATGATGGGCGCCAAAATGCGACCACTCAAAATGGAGCTGGCAATGAGCGCGCCCTGCGTCATGTGGCCCTGCATCACCACCAAAGCCCCCACCACCACCAACAGGGCGTAGCTGATTTGCTGCACCGAGGCCGCCAAATAGCCCACGCTTTCCGTGGCATGGCGCATCTTGAGATCGCTGTTGATCGTCTCGCCATTGACGCCTACCCAACGCGACAAAAAGCGCCAGGCGCCCGAGCCCGACTTGATGGTTTCAATGCCTTCAACCGCCTCCACCAGCAGGCCGGTCTTGAGGTTGTTCAGGGCCGCGCTTTCCTTGGCCTGCGCCATGATTTTTTCGCGGATGGACAAGCCGATCAACACGGCCACCGCCGCAAACACCATGGGCACCAGCGCCACCCACGGGCTCGCCACCAGGGCAATGACCGCCGTGAACAGCAAGGCCAGTGGCAGATCGATCAGGGTAAACAGGGTGGTGGCGGTGTAGAAGCCGCGCACCTGCTCGTAACCGCGCATTTGCGAGGCCAGGCTGCCGACCGAATTGGGCACCTGGTCGACCCGCAGCTGGAGCAGGCGGTCAAAGATGTCGCGCGAGAGGCGGTTGTCCAGCCCCACGACCACATAGTTCATGACATGGGCGCGGGCGTACTTCATGCCCAGCTCGATGAAGATGCTGAGCATCACCCCCACCGCCAAAATGATCAGGGTGTACTCGCTGCGGGTGGGGATGACGCGGTCGTAGACCTGCATTGAAAACAAGGAGGTCGCCAGAGCCAGCGCGCCAATGAAGGCAGAAGCCACCGTGGCCTCCAGCAACTCGCGGCGGTAGGCCAGCAAGGTTTCGCGCACCCGGTCAAAAAAATGCAGCCCCTCGTCCGAGGCGCGCAGCAAGCCCAGGCCCAGCTGGACCTTGGGACCGAGCATCAGCACCGCACAGGCGCGGTGCAGACTCTCGGTCGATACAGGGCTCGGGCCCTGCGGCAATTGCAGCACCCACTGGCCATCGGGTGTCTGGTCCACCAGCACACCCCAGCCCCACTCCGGATGCCGCGCCAGCATGGGCAGATGCACACGGTCGGGGTGGCGCAAGCGCTTGGGCGCGTCCTTGCCCAAAAAGCGGCACAGCGTGCCCAAGGCTTGCATGGGGACGGCCTGGGGCGAGAGCTGCTCGACCCCCGCCTTGAGCTGCAGCGGATCGATCCGCCCCCCCTGCAACTGGCCCAGGCGCTGCACCGCCCAAGCCATTTGTTCCAGGGCCAGGACGGCCGAATCTGCTTGGGCGGGCACGCCAGCGGCATGCGAAGGGTCAATGGTGAAGTTCATGGTTGAGCGGCGGTGGGCTGCAAGACCCAATCAATGCCTTGGGTGAAGACAGCCAGACGCCAGTCGACAATGGCGGCAGTACCCGTCGCATCGACCAGCTGGATTTCGGTTTGGGTGCTTTCGCGCACCGCGTTCATGAGGTCTTGCCAGGCCTTTTTTCCCAGGACAAACTGACGGTCCCAGGACTGGGCGACCGCCGTCGCAGCGTCGAGGGCTTGCCGGAACGCGGCCTCACGGGAGCGAATGGCCTCGAGTTGGTGCTGCTCCGAGCGCACCTGTTCGGAGAGCTTGCGGCTGCGAAACGCCAGATCCTCCTGCTTGGCCTGCAGCCGCCGGTAGGCGGCTTGCAAGGCCGTCATGTTGGACAGACCCGCCCCCCAACGCGACTCGAAACCCACCGCCACCTGGCTGGTTTGGCCCGTGACGTCCCCATGGCGCTGGGAAACACTGGCGTACAACTCGGGCCAGTAACTGGATCGGGTGGTGTCGATTTGGGCCATCAGTTCCTGCACCTCCGCATTCAGGCGCTGCAAGCCCGGGTCGACACGCAAGGCGTTTTGCAATGCGTCTTCGGCGGCATGCCGCGGCCAGAGGGGCGTCGGCAAGCCAGCGCGGGTGGTGGAGCGCCCCGTCAGGGTGCGCAAGCGCTCGCGCGCCGCCGCCAGCGCTGCTCGGGCCGTGGCCAGATCGGCCTGCACGGCCTCCAGGCGGCTGTTGGCGAGCGCGATATCGCTTTGCACCGACAAGCCAGAGGCGGTGCGGCGCTGAATTTGCTGCAGAAATTGGCGGTGTGTTGTGGCGCTGCCTTCGTAGACACGCACACGCTCGGCCGACATCCAGAGCTCGCCCCAGGCCTGGATGACCTCAAGCGCGATGTCGCGGCGCGCTTCTGCGCGCACGGCTTCGGCGGTTTGGTTGCGGGCGGTGGCATAGGCCAACGCGGCCGTGAGCCGCCCCCCCGTCCACAGGGGCTGACGCAGGCTGACGCTGGTGACCGCCCGATCGGTCCCGGCGATCAGCGCCCGGTTTGGGCGGGCCACATTGACGCTGGGTGTGGGCCAGAATTGCCAGCGTGCCCCCTCGATATCGGACTCGGTGGCCCGCACATCGGCCTCACGGGCACGCAGGGTGGGATGCTCGACCATCGCCACCGCCAAGGCCGCGCGCAGATCGGGGAAATCCTGGCCCAGCACCCCTCCACAG
>JACCED012244478.1_pt1 | contig 21329 bp, 20 predicted proteins | sample 7455021 | NCBI WGS metagenome assembly JACCED01 (sample SAMN15323456, study PRJNA562643) | freshwater metagenome | isolation source: river surface water | place: USA:Blue River Watershed | collected 2017-08-19
ATCCAGGGAGGGAGGGAGGGTAGGGAGGCAGACCCCCCATAGAAAGTACTTCTATACTCCTTTTTTTAGAACTATAGGGATTTTTTCCAAAACGCCATCCCTTCCCTCCCTGCCTCCCTGGCCTTTAGATACCCAATAGGTGTCGTGTAGAAACCAGCCGTACAAGAAAAAAAGTAAAAATGATTTTTCAAAAAATATGTCCTGGAACTAATAAAAGATGTCGTCCATCCACCGCCAAGTCGCCCCCCTCAAGAAGCAAACCAAGGCCACCGAGCCTGTCGTTGCTGAAATCGAAGAAGAGTCTGCTCCTACCCGTCTTCTTCCTCGTCCTCAGCCCACTACCGCTCAGCCTACCCCTACAACTCCCTCTTCCGAGAAGGAAGTCCCCACCGGGTTCTATATGAACCTCCAACCCCAGGCCTCTGTGCTTAATGACATCACCCTCAAGGAGATTATCAATACCCAGGCTCTTGACAAGCTCATCCGTTCCGACCTACTCTTGGATGTCCTCCACTCCCCTAATGCTCAGCATTCCCACCCCCACGAGAGGGACCAGCTCTGGGAGTATCGCAAGCTCGTCAAGAACAGCAGGGCCGTCGTCAGCTACAAGATGACCAAGGGGATGAAGTACGGCAGGTGCAACCCCGACAGGGGGCTCGGTCTGTTTAATATAAGGAGACAAATACGTCATTCTCTCGCGAAGGATTATTATACCGATGTAGATATCGATAATTGCCATTTGGCCGTCCTCGAGCAAATCTGTAGGAGAAATAATCTCTCAACCCCCTTCCTCACCACCTATGTTCAGGAGAGGGAGAAGTGCCTCAAGGAGATTGTTGATACCTACCAGTGCCTTGAGACCGAGGACAAGGTGTATGGAGCCTCTCGTGAGAATGCAAAGACCCTCTTCATCCGTCTGGTATATCTGGGCAAGTTTGACACCTGGTACACGGACCTGTGGGCCGAGGTAAAGAAGGCCTTCATCAAGGATGGAGGTGATGAGGAAGAGATTCCTCAGTTTGAGTTCAGCTCCCCCACCGACTTTATTGCCGGCCTCATCGCTGAGCTCAAGGATATCGCCAACTACATCAAGGACAACAACCCCGACCTGTACGAGGCTGTCAAGAAGCACAAGAAGGTCCAGAAAGACTCTGGCTACAAGGTCAGTCAGAACCTACTCTCCAGCACGATGTCGTACTACCTCCAGGATATTGAGAGACGCATTCTTGAGACTATCTACAAGCTTGCCAAGTCCAAGGGCATCATCAAGGACGAGGCTGTCCTCTGTGCCGATGGTATGATGGTTCCTACCAAGAACTACTCCCCCGAGCTCCTCACTCTCTTCAAGAAGGAGGTTAAAGACAAGCTTGACCTTGATGTCAATTTCTCTTCAAAGGCTATGAACCAGGACCTTCTTGATGCCCTTGAGGATGAGAGCAACTACCTCCCCGAGGAGGAATTCAAGGCCTGGGAGAAGACCAAGCAGGAGTCTGAGGTGCATAACCCTATGGAGTTTTGGAATATGATTTCCAACCTTAATCATTCGGATATTGCCAAGTGGTATTATGAGAATAACAAGGATAGGTATATATACTCTGAACTTTCTGGTTGGTATGAGTATAATAGTTACAACGTGCTTACGCCAAAGAGAGATTCCGAATACCCTGCCTCCCTCCACAACCACGTTTGCTCTTATCTCCAGTCTCTAATTTTGGAGGAGAGGAACAAGATACCTTTGCCTACTAATCTCGACCTCAAGGCAGATTATGACAAGAAGATGAAGGTGATATCTACTGCCTATGCCAAGACAGGACAGGCTGGATTTGCCAAGGGTGTTCTTGCCTTCCTTAAGGACCACTACACAGTAGATAGAATAGACTCAAAGCTTGATGCAAATAGTGACCTTCTTGCCTTTGACGATATGGTGTATGACCTAACGAGTGGAGACTTCAGGTCTATCCTTCCCACTGACTATATTACCAAGACAAACGAGCGTAAGGCTCCTCGTTTCAGCAATCAAGAGATGGAAGAGAAGGTAAAGAGTCTTGTTTATTCTGTCTTTGAAGATGACAAGATGGTTGAATACTGGCTCTCTATAACAGGTCTTTCATTCTTTGGAAACAAGGGAGACCTATTCTTTATCCACACTGGTGCTGGAGGCAACGGAAAATCCCTTCTCTCGGGTATTGTGAAGAAGTGCCTTGGTGCTTATTTCTTTACTACTGAAAATACCTTCCTCACTACTACCTTCAAGGCAGGCCAAGCAAACCCAGGTCTTGCTGGTAGCAAAGGTACACGTTGGATGAGTATTTCAGAGCCTGATGATGGTAAGGATTCCAAGCTTAATGTTGATTTCATCAAGACGATGACCGGAGGAGAAGAAATCACGACCAGAGAGCTGTACAAGAATACCTCTTCATTCAAGCCTCAATTTACTCCTCACCTTCAGTGCAATAACAAGCCAGACCTTGGAAAACTTGACAAGGGTATCAAGCGCAGACTCCGAATTATCCCTTACCCCCTGAATTTCGTTGAGCCTTCAAAGATTTGTGAGCCTAACGAGAGGCCTCTCAACCCTCGTCTTAAGCAGGAGTGTGAAGAGCCAGCGTTTATTGATGCATTCACCAGGGTTCTTCTCAAGTACGCCTATATCAACTCATCCTCTGGAGGTCGTATTGAGAGTCCCCCTCAGGTAGAGGAAGAGACTCAGGAATATCTTGATGATAACAATATAATCAAGCAGTGGCTCGAGGAGAACTATGAAACTACAAAGAAAGAGACAGACAGAATCAAGGCTTCTGTTCTTCTTCAAACTTATAACGAGGCTCACTTCCCAGGGATTAGTCCAAAGACTCTCAAGACTATGATGGCTTTCAACGGATTCCCTCAGGTAAAGAGCTCTGGAGTTATGTATTACAAGGGCTTCAAGCCCAGAGAATCAGAATAAATACTTTCAATACTTATCTCCAACGATAGGTATTTCCAATCATCATACCCCTAATTTTTTTCAGGGAGGGAGGGAGGGTAGGGAGGCAGAACCCCCGTACAAACTTCTCCCATACTCCTTTTTTTAGAGTTGTACGGATTTTTTCCAAAAAGCCATCCCTTCCCTCCCTGCCTCCCTGGCCTTTAAATACCCAATTAAGAATACCATTCTATACTTTTTTCTGTAGTATAGAATAAAGGATGGCAATTATTGAGGACAACGAGAATACGACGAGAGGAGAGGAGGAGACTGAGACTCTTCCAGAGACGGTAGAGCTTACAGGGAAGGAGGCTTCTCCGTTTGTACGCCAGGGACCCTGGGGTATGCACGCTATTTTTGATTGCGGAATCTGCAACGAATATATCAAAGACGAAGAGATGATTAAGGAGTTTGCAAAGACCCTTGTAGAGAGGATTGAGATGAAGGCCTATGGAGAGCCTCAGGTAGTCAAGTTTGGAGAGGGAGACAAGGAGGGCTATACTCTTGTCCAGCTTATTGAGACCAGCAATATCACAGCGCACTTTTGTGACTCCACCCACGAGGCGTACATAGACGTCTTCTCTTGCAAGGAGTTTGATATGGAAAAGGTGGAATTTACTATTAGGGACTACTTCAACCCTCTGAGTATCAAGAAGCTGGTCATTCATCGTAGCGCGTAGAAAATTTATCCAGCTAAAATTGAAAAAAAATTCTTAATTCTTTATTCATAACAAAGAATGCAGACACTCCGAATTTTGGTTGATAAGAAGAGACTCTCTGAGTTTATCCAGGCTATCTCAAATGATGAATTTGAAATCAACAAGCATATCTGGATGACAGCCCGAGACAAGACCGCTGGACTGCTTATAAGGACAACAGGACATATTAACGACCTTCTTGAGACTCTTGAAAGCCTGGAAGAGGTTGTACGTTACAACTATGGAGGCCTTGATATAAAGACAGCAACTCATATTTTTAACGTTAATATAGATTGGTTCATCCCTTCAAACGAGACTGAATTTAGTAAATTATAATTCCAAACCATAGGATAGGTTTAGAATTGAAATAACCAATTAGAGCTTGGGGACGAGCTTGAGAGCAGAGCAGACGACATCCCTGAGCTGGTCCCAAGAGGCGTAGGGGACGAGCTTGTTCTTAGAAGCGAGGAGGATATCTGTACGAGAGGCGTCGTTGATAGCCTTCTCCTCCTGAGAGTCAATACGAGACTGGATAAGGGTGAAGAAATCAGAAGTGGGGGCAAGGACGAGCTTGGTCTTGATGCCCATATAATCGAGGAGTTTGAGGTCGGAGGTGATGATGATGATACGCTTGAAACGGAAGCGCTTCTTTAGCTCCTTGAGAGCGTCACGAGCAAGGGGGTACAGAATGAGGTTGGCAGAGACCTGCTCACCCCTATCCTGGAGAGCGCAAATACGGTCCGCATCTTCCTTGGGGATATTGAGCTTGAGGTATTCTTCCCAATCAACGATAAGGGAGTTGTCCCTTGATTGGAGTTGCTTAACGAGGGTAGTCTTTCCACCAGAGGCAGGAATGACGACACCCTCCACAGTGTTGCAGGTAAAGTGGTTATAGACAGCCTTAACCAGCGTGGTAAGACCGCCAAATAGACAACCAACAGTTTCGGACATTCTTTATTATTAACCTGACTTAAATACCCTAAGAGCGTAGTTATCTAAATCCAATAATTTTTACACCCCTTCCACCACCTGCATTACGGACCATCACAGTCTCACCTCCCTTGAGAGTGAGATTGTACGTCCTTCCGCTTGTAGTTGCGTTTTCAATTGTCTTCTTTGAGGCAGTAGCACGCTCCATAACCTTATTCCAAGGCACAATATCGTTCTCTGAATATAGCTCACTCCAACGAAGCTCTGCAGGCCTCTCCTGAGGGACAGCAGGCTCGGGGCGTCTTCCGGCTTCAAGAGGAGGCTCTTCAGCCCTTGAAGGACCAGCACCACCGCCTATAATTCCTCTGATACCTTCTACCTGCCTCTGAAGAAGAGAAGGCCTATCTACGCCTTCACGAGGGGCCTTCTCTCCACCAAGTGGTTTGGAGTCCTCAATAATCTTCTCCACTCTTGAGGGTTCCTCAGGTGCCTTCTGAGGAGCAGGCCGTACACTTTCAGGTGGAGGGCGTACAGGCTCTTCCTGAGCCCTAAGGTCGGCCTCCTTCATACGAGCCCTCCTTGCGAGCTCGGCTTCCTGCTCTCCTCTTTGTACGAGCTCTTCGAAGCGAGCCTTCATAGCAGGAACGCCAGAAACAGCCTCTCTAATAGCGGTAAGCTCACCAATAGGGAACTCGGGCGCGCGTGGCATACGGCCTGGAATCTCCTCTACGGCCCTCTGAAGAGCCTCCAATTGCTCTGTAGGGAAGGCAGGAATATTAACCACAGGTGCGGGGAGATTGACTACAGGTGCGGGCATATTTGCAATACCCCTACGGATAGCCTCAAGGGCTTCACGATTGCTCTCAGGACGAGGAATACGGCCTGGAAGCTCCTCAATAGCCCTCTGGAGGCCTTCAAACCTCTCCATAGGGAAGACAGGGGCAGGAGGAGGGACTGGAATATTGATTCTACCCGGAAGAGCCTCAATACCTCTACGGATGGCATCGAGAGCCACACGATTATCAGGCATAGCAGGAGCCTCGGGGACGACGATTCTACCCGGAAGGGCCTCAATACCCTCGCGAATAGCTCTCAGCTCCTCGATAGGGAAGGCTGGAGGCACAACTGCAGGCGCAGGCGCGGGGATAACAACAGGAGCTGGTGCAGGGGCCGGTGTAGGCGAGGGCATAGTTATTTGGATAGGGGGAGGGTTGTACGAGGTTGGAAAGTAAGGAAAGGGCTGGGGCGCAGGCGCTTGACGAGGCTGGGTCTGTGAAACGCGTACATTCACGTTGGATACTCCACTACGAGCGGTGGCAGAGGCACGAGCCTTGGCCTTGGCCTTACCCTTTCCTCGTGCTTCTACGCCTTTAACCACTCTCTTGGTTTTAGTAGTCTTTGTAGCAACAATCATTCTTTATAATATATCCCAACTAATAAAGGAATATGTATTGTGGTTCAAAAAGTGTACCATCTGGAAAGACTATGGGCTCTCCATCAGCCTGTTTTCAAAAGGGCATAGGTGTAGGCCTCGCTATAGCTAACAAAGGCTCTCTTGAGAGGGGAGGAACAAGGGCAAACCAACCCCAACCTCAAGTAACCCAACCAATCCCACCGCCTCAAGCTCCACCTCAGCCCACTCTTTCTGCGGATATCATCCTTGCCTTGAAGAGAAAGGGCTATTCTGTAAATCAGAGTGTGGGTAAGTGGATTGTACGAGTGGGCTCAGGGGATAACCGCAAGGTCTTTGGAGGGAGACAAGAGACTGCGAACGAGGGCTGGATGGTTGCCCTTCGCCATTCGCTGATTGCATAAAATTGATTTTCAAAAAAAAATCTTGTTCAAAATAAAACACTATGTCTGGACTTGATAGGGATACGATTGATAAGTTTTACACTAAGAAGGACTTTGCTAATATGATTGTGGCTGAAGTAGCGGAGGAGCTTGGATTCCGATACTATGAATACAACATCATCGAGCCTTCAGCCGGCTCTGGTTCCTTCCTTACTCCTCTCAAGGCATATATGAAGTATGGGTCAAACCTAACTGCATATGATATTGAGCCTGAAGGCGAAGGCATCATCAAGGCTGATTATCTGAAGACTGAACCTCCTCTTAATAAGGACTTGCAGACTCTTGTGATTGGTAATCCACCTTTTGGAAGGCAATCAAGCCTTGCCAAGAAGTTCATCAAGCACTCGGTCAAGTTTGCAGATTATATTGGTTTCATTCTGCCTCTGTCCTTCAAGAAACCAACCTATCAGAAGGCCTTCCCTATCGAATGGACAATCCTAAAGGAAATCGGTCTTCCTCTGAAGAGCTTTACTCTTTATGGAGAAGACTACTCCGTTCCTTGTGTCTTCCAACTCTGGACAAAGCTTGCTGGTCCCAGGGTAGTTGTCTCTTCTCAGATTCCAAGCTGGCTTCAGAAGGTAAGCAAGGCAGAAGGATACGACTTTGCAATTAGGCGAATTGGCTGGAATACAGGTATCATTCAGCTTCCCTCTGATTGTCTATCTGAATCATCCAACTACTTTTTCAAGCTTGACCAAGACCATATTTCAATCCAAGAACTATTTGATGACTACAACCCTACCTTCCATAATTATACGGTAGGCGCAAGGTGTGTTTCTCTGCCTGAAATCTATACCTATCTTCGTAATAGGTTTGATGAGTATTACTTATAATTTCAATATACCAAATATATTGAAACTTTACTTCTTCTTAGAAGGCTGAACCTTGTACGAGAGAGCCTCTTCTACAGAGTGACCCATAGCCTTGGCAGTCTCCTTGAGCTCCTTGAGTGCCTTGAGACCAGGATGGACTTGCGATGAGATGTACGAGTGCCTGAGGATATTGACACTGAACCCCCTACGGTTGAAAATCTTCTGTAGCAAAGTATTGAGCTTGACGGAGCTCATCTCCCCACCCCTACTGTCCCTAAGGAGGTATTCTCCATCATTCACCTGAGTCCATCTCTTCAAGACCTTGAGAAGGGCAGGAGAGATAGGGACTTCCTGTCTTCCGTATGTGCCTGCAGTCTTGTACTGATTGAAGACGAATTTCTTTGCTTTGAAGTCAATATAGTTATCCTTGCTGTTGTCATAGTTCTTGAGCTTCATAGTGGTATAATCCATAAGCCTACGAGGAGCCTGGGAAGTATAGAGCATAGCAACAAGGTAATCCTGGAGACGGGTTAGGTCAGCCTTGGGGAGAAGTGTGTCCTTACTGTTGAGAAGGTGAGAAGCACCCTTCTTGAGAACCTCAACCTGCTTGAGGATATCAGACCACTCCATATAGGCTCCCTCCTGCCTCTCCGTAAGGTGGCCTTCGTCATCAATCTCCTGGGCCTTATCCCTATTGACAAGCATACCCTCGCGGTAGATATTGATTGCCTTCTCAAAGTCCTTGGACTCCTGGCAAGCCTCAGAGGCAACTGTAAGGACAGCAAGCCTACTCTTCAGACTATGAGGAGAGAGCTCCTTGAGAGAGGCCATAACCTTCTCAGGCTCCATACAGATGAGACGAAGGTCAAAATCCTTCCCAGGAAACGCCTTCTTGAAAATACCCCTTAGAGAGGAGGTATAGCTGGTGAGGGTAGAGTCCTTCAGATTGGGCCTCTTCTCGCGAATCTTCTCTTGCACATATGATATATCCATATTTATTATAATGATGTAAATATATCTCAGTCTATTACACCATTCTTCACCCTTTCCTTAACTATAGATGATATACCATACTTCAGATTAGACCAAATTAATAGATGATTTAGCTCTAAAACAGCCCTAAGGATTATAATAACCGGTTATTATAATATTTGTAACTCTATTTGTCCCATATTATGGTATAATTGTATTAAGACCTGAAGTATGGTATATCTGTGGTAGTTATTCAAAAAGAGAAGAATGGTATATTTGGTGTATCTATCTATAAAGAATGTTTCCACTCATCACCGAAGAAGAATTGAAGAAGCAACTCCCTCTCATCAGGCAAGAAGGCGTGTCCAAAAGAGCAAGACGCAAGGACGGATTCCTCTCCGTCTATCTACGAGAGGGCCTCTCTGGTCTTTCAAAGCCTTATCCTGGTAAAGAACACTCCTACCTCGTAGAAAGAGAGAACTTTATCAAACGCCATATGGCACAATTCCTTATCTCTCCTTCCCTCCGTAGATACCTCGCACTTGTTGCCTGGGCGTACAAGCCTGAAGTCCGTATGGATAGACTTTAACCTACATAACTTATTTTCTGAACTATAGAATAAAATGGATACTACTGCACCAATTATTGATTCAGCGCTTGAGAAGCCCAAGGCTCCTCGCAAACCCCGTCAGCCTAAGGCGGACCCCACCCCTGAGATTCCTCCTCCTGTCGTCGTACAGCCTGTCCCTATCGTTCCTGAGGTCAAGGAGTTGTCCAAAGAGGAGAAGCGTCTTGCCTCTCTTCAGAAGGCAAGGGAGACAAGGGCTCGTAAGGCAGAGGAGAAGAAGGCCTTGGTTGAAGCCGAGAAGGCCAAGCACGAGGCAGAGATTGAGGAGCTGAGAAAGCTCAAGGCAGATATGGTTGCCCAGGAGCTCAAACTCCAGGCCCAAAAGGAGGCAGAGCAGATTAACAAGAAGCGAGCGGGAAAGACAGAGGAGAAGAAGGTCGTCAAGAAGGTTCTTGAGGAGCAGACTGGAAAGATTGAGGATACTCCTGATATCGTAGAGCAGAAGATGAAAAAGCAGAGGGCAAAGAAGGAGAAGCCTTCCGTAGTCAAGACAGAAGATTTTGTACGGATTGACAATACCCCTACTCCTGGACCCATCCAGATTCCTGGAAGGAAGCTCAACGTCCAGCTCGCTATGAACCCTATGAGGCGTATGGGCTTCTGAGAAAAAAATATTTAATTTTTAATTTCTTATTTTCTTGCTAATAAGAAATATGACAGACGCCGACTTTGAGCTTTTCGAGCAAATAGTAAGACAGATGGAGGAGGAGAAGAGGGGCCTTCAGCCCGCCGTGGAGGTCCGTATGGTGCCCTATGGGTATTCCAAGTGCTGTGAGGTGCCTTTCGTTGAGGACAGTGGATTCGCTACGTGTCCTGAGTGTGGTCTCGTTGATGAGCTATTCTCATTCGATACACCCCAGTATCACGACTCGGTTAAGGTTAGGTTCTCCTCTAAAAGAGCCTACAGCAGAGTGGATACCTTTATGGCACACCTTGACAAGCTCACCGGAGCCTACAAGATGAAGATGGAAGAAAAGGAAGCCGTTCGTGGCCTTAGAAATAGTATGAAGAACAAGGTAATTGACTACTTTAGTATCAAGAAGGAATTAAAGACTCTCGGTCTTCAGAAATATTACGGGGTGATACCCTGTATTATGAGGGAATTATTCGGTATCAAGGTCTTGGAGCTCAGCAATAGTGAAATCAATTCTCTTACCGCCAAGTTCTCTGAATTCGATAGAAAGTTTGCTCTTCAATCCGAAAGGAAGAATAGTGTGAATTATTATTGGATGACTCGCAAGTTTTGTGAGGAGCTTGGCTTTGAGGCATCAACCTGGGCTCTCTGTCCCGACCTCAAGGATGCAAAGAAGAAGAAGGAGATGGTAAAGATTTACGAGTCTATCCAGAGGCTGAATTAGACGTAACGATAGAGCTTGGTGCCCTTGTGTACGGCGACAGCACGAGAGCGACCACGCTTGTCCTTCTCGATTTTATAGTCCTTAATCTCGACCTTGGTGCGAGTCTTTACGTCGTAGAACATCATCTTGGTTTATTATAACTGGTGGAGAATTTCCATACCTTGAAGGTATTGAAATATAATTAAGGAATTTAGTAGCTGGTGGTAATCTGGCCAGACATAACATCGAAGATAACGACCTGGTCGAAATGAACGCAGACATCAGTGTAAGTAGAGCTGGCATCAGTAGTAGTCTGGTTGATGACGAAATTGACAGTACCAGAGGCATCAGCACCGCTCTCGAGGTAGTCGCGGACAGACTCGAGGTCGATACCGGACATAAAGGAGCCGAGGAGAGCACGGTTAGCAAAGGCAATCGTGTTGGAGGTGTAGCAAGCCGAGGGAGCAAAGGCACCAACGCAGGGACGACCGAAATACTCCTGGAGGTTCTCAAGGTGCTGGGGCCAGTTATTAATAGGCTGAGGAGGAACGCGAACTCCGGCGGCCAGAATGTAGGTATCTGTGGGGGTGTAATAAACTGAAGCATCATATGAATTGACATCAGAGTTATTCTGGGTAGCAAGGCGGTTAATCCAGGCAATACCCTTGACGGAACGAGCCTTGAAAGCCACGTTGAAAGAGCGAGCAGTAGAGGCAGAAGCAAGAGTCTGGACGTTGTACGACTCGCTGGAAATGAAGGCACGACCGCCCTGGGCCATAATAGCCTGCTTGAGGTTCATAAGGACCTCAGGTCCGAAATCAAGGAGCATAGCGGAGTACTTGACGTTGGTGACGGAGAGAGCAGTGATTGAGGTAGTGGCAACACCCTCAAGGCAGTCATAGAAGCTATCGCGAAGAGTGAGCTCAATCTGGATACCACCGTTGGTGATACCAAGAGGGAGGTACAGACCCTGACCAGCATCACCGTGACGAGCAGAGGTCATATTGAGGATACCTGAAAGAGCGAGAGGGATGACGAGGTCGAAAGAGGTGGTGGCTCCTGCGGGGAAGGCCATCATATTGTCAGTAGTAAGGGCACCCTGGACAGTACTTCCAGCGGGGTCGCGCCAGACTCCATTCTGGTTGGAAGCAAAACCAGAAGCAGTAAGCTGGCCACCACGCTGGGAAGGAGGGACAAGCATATCGATGTAACGGTTAGCCCATAGGCCGAAATTCTGAATATCCTCAAGAACCTGACCTCCAGAGTTCAGAACACGAAGGCGAGAGAAGAGGGAGTAGCCTGAACGAAGGTAGGCAGGCTGAGTAGCTACAGTAGCAGAAACATTAAGAGTAACGAAAGAACGAGAGGTATCAAGGAACATCTGGGAAGAGACGGGGATAGTAATAATACGGGCACCGGCAGGGGAGAAGGTTCCGGCAGAAAGGGGAAGGAACTCAGTGCGGTTCATACGGGCCTTGACGCCAGCGGGCTTAAGGGCACCAGAATAGGCAAGCTGTTGGGGGAAAGACGACATCTTTGTTTTATTAGTAGTTGTGGAAAATAATCCATAAGTATGGTTTTACTCATCCAGCTTGAGCTCGTTCCAGTTTAGATATACCCTTCCAAGAGCCAGATTAAGGAAGATAAACGAGTGTGGAATATTCTTCTTCTGGGTATATTTGATGACATCAAGCCAATCCTTCTCCTCCATAAAAGCAGTAGCGTAGTCCTCTCCTACAGCCTCAATCTCCCTCTTACTCCTCCAATTGAAGAAATAGACAGAGTCAATCGCTGTACGGAGCTGAAGTGGAACTGCCCTTACCTTCTGGGTGATAAAGACCATACTACAGCCCTTACCGATATGGCGTCTATTATAGGCGAGATTGGTGAGTAGTTTCAGGCTCACTTTATCAAGGGACTTGACCATATCGTCAAAGATGAAGACGGCGTTATCGTCTGACTCCCTGACAGCCTCGATTGTCTCAGCGAGGCCATCCAGAGACGTAAAAGTCCTGCTTGGAGCAAGCTTCTCCACAAAGCTCTCGGGTAGGGTGTGCAGTGAGGCTGAATAAAAGAAGATAGAGTCAAATTTCTTTGCATAGGCATCAGGGCTCTGGAGAAGGGAGAGAAGAAGACTCGTCTTGCCCTGGCCTGGGCCTCCTACAAAGAGGGAGAAGAAGTAGCTCTGGTCTGGTACAGGCTCCACCACTCCTGGTAGGCGCCTATCGTTGGGGTTCTTGGCTCCCTGAAGCTTGGGGCCTTTATGAGATATCTCTGTAATGGGCATCTTTATCTATAGCAGACATATTAATCTTGGTATTCTTAATTGGGTATTTAAAGGCCAGGGAGGCAGGGAGGGAAGGGATGGCTTTTTGGAAAAAATCCCTATAGTTCTAAAAAAAGGAGTATAGGAGTACTTTCTATGGGGGGTGTCCCTCCCTACCCTCCCTCCCTCCCTGAAAAAATAATTAGGGGTATGATATTTGTAATAAAATTGAATTTGGTAGAATAAATCTCTTGAACTATAAAGAATGCAAGTAGGCGATATTAAGTATGTTCTCAAGTTGTATATTTATAGATATTCTCAGATAGTAAAGGAGAATCCTACTTCCTATAGTTTTAGGTTTCTTCACTTTGAGAAAATCAAAGAGACAGACGAAGGGTGGGTTTATAGGGTAGAGCCTCCACGAGAAGGTGAGATTACTTTTTGGCATAAAAAGAAGAATCTTTCCAAGCCAAGATATATACCACCTAATGTAGAAGATATCTCTCTTGGAGACTACGTCTTGGTAGATAGGCATACTCGAAAGATTGTAAAGGTTGATTTATGAGTTTCCAATTTGAATCTAAATTGGAAATTTATTTGCGTAGATACTGCTTACAGGCTGGGTGGTCCTTCTGAGCCTGAGAATATGCTATAGCGATAGCCTGCTTGCGAGGGTAACCCTCTCTGATATTCGTTGCTACTTTCTTGGATACGTAGCCCTGGCACTTCTTCATATTTATTATACCCACCCTCTTTAATCGTCCTCCTCTTCCTCCTCAAACTGAAGCTGAAGAAGGAAATTGGTAGAAACTGCAAGAGTCTGAGGGGTAACCATATCCGAGGTGGTGAGATAGACCTGGAACTGGGTAGTGGAGAAGGTGCCCACATACTCGGTGACAGCGTCTCCTGTGTACGCGAGATGAGAGGAATGAGCCTGATGGTGAAGGGCAAGGAAGGGCGAAGTCATAACCTCTCCAGTGCTATTAACGACCTGAGAATTCTCAGTCTGGAAGAAAGGGAGGTGGAGGATGATATTGGAAACGTTACCCTGGTTTCCGTTTGTACCAAAATAGACAATCTTCATCTTGTACTTCTTCTTGGGGTTGATATAGCGGGCAACAAATCCAGAGCAATCAAAGGTCTGAGTGGAGACTGCATCTGCACTGCGAAGCATCAGGTTGAATTTGCGATTATTGGAATGACACATCTTTATCATTAGAGGTGTAAATTAAACCACTCTGTGGTTAATTACTCTTTAGAGTTAATTTACTGGGTAGTAGGAGAGAGAGCGCCCTGCTCCTTGAGGTTCTCGTGGATAGCGACATCCTGAGCCTGCTTCTCCTCGCCGTGAAGCTTATCGCGCATCTCATCAACGGTGTTGATAACCTTACCAACCTCGCCAGCGAGGATTCCACCCACGAGGGGGACGGCTCCAGCCTTCTTCTCAGCAGACTTGAGAATTGCCGTGGCGCCCTTGGCAATATTGTACTCCTTATCAAGCATACCAGGGAGCTCCTTGTAGTCCTTGGAAGCCTCAAGGGTGCTCTTGACCATACCTCCAGCCTTGGCAATCTCAGCCTCAAGAATATTGCCAATTACGGGAATCTTGGAGACTGCAGAAGAGGCCTTCTGAGAAATCTCATCAATAGCCTGAGGGGCCTTCGAGAGAGCGTAATCCAGGGTATCCACAAGGGTGCCTGGCTTGGAAATCATATTATGAAGAGCGCCTGCAATAGTCTCTTTGCCTCCAGTTGCTCGTGTAGCAATCTGAGTGGTCATAGGGGTAAGCGAGCCTGTCTTACCTCCAAATAGGGGCCTGAAAACAGGCTGAATAATTTTATTATTAATCCAGTCGAGGAAACCCATTCTTATAGTTCTTTATTTAACCTTGCTCAAAAAAAACCAGGGCGTAGAATAAAAGAATGAGCCTTGAAAATATCGCCCCCACCATAGTGGCTGTTTGCTACTCTCTGATTCTCTATGCAATCGCCGTTGCAGTCCTTCAGGTCTAAGATAAAGCATTCGTATCTCTTTAAGATATGAATTACATAATATACCTCTTCCGTAGGGCTGAAATCACCATATCCAGGCTATTCTGAAGGGTGGTTAATCTATCGTTTGTTGTAGCCAAGTTGGCCTTGATTCTCTCTGTCTCGGTTTGTACCTCGTAGGCAGGTAGGTCTTCTATCCTCTTGTTTGTAGCTTGAACCTCCTTCTTCAGCTTGGTAATCTCGCTCTTGGCCAGTGTACGGGCCACCTTTAGCGTATCTATATCCTCCTTGAGGAAGCCCACTCCTTCCTTGACTATATTCAGCTCTGCCTCAACCTTGGATAGAGTAGGAATAACGATAGAGATAGTATCGTCTCCAATTTGAAAGTCTTTAACTTCTTTCTCAGTTCGAAGACCAATCTTCTTGACGAGGTAGTCCCTCCTCGTGATTGGTACAAAGTTTTTTGGGTAGCGAGCCTTTACCTTTCTACAGGCCTCGTAGTAGGCGAGAAGCTGTGCCTCGTCGGCCTTTGCTTGGGCATCAAGGTAGTCCGTCTCAGGGGGATATTCCATCTTCCTTAGTGCCTTGTAGTCGAGTACGTCGTCAAGGGTATTCTTCTGGTCTGTGAGAGGGTTGTATTGCTCCAAGTAAAACCACTGTTGTTTCTCAGTATCAAAGCAAGTGAGAATATGAGAACCAGTTTGTTCCACTGGAGGGGGGACTGAGGTAAGGCTATCGTTTGAGTCAAGGAGCTCTTCTGTCTCTCCAGCCATAGGCGTGTAGAGCCCAACGAGACGCTTTGGATGGAAAGGGTCAAATCTCCAATACTGTTTAACCATCTTTATTGGTAGCACCCTTAAATCGTATCAAGGGATGGAGTTGCACGCTCGATAGCGTAGCCACGTGGGTAGAAACCAATATCAATTGTGCTTAGATTGTTGTATTGGAACTGGAAGTTATAAAGGAAACCTTGATTCGTGGTATTCGAATAGAGCAGATTCATCACGTCCTTCTTGATGTATATATGCCAGCCTTCGCGATACAATCCAGCTCCAGTTATAGATACAAAGCTTGGCCCAGCACCACGCCTTGCTCTCTGGCTCTCTGGCACCGTTGAAGATGGAACAAGTAATTGAAGCTGGGGGCTTTCCCAGGTATTATTGTGGGTGAGCAAACTTAAAATCCAATCTGTTGTGCAAGGATACTCGGGCAAACAGAAGAAGAATTGAACATATCTTCCTGCAGTGTTGTAATACATCATACCTTCCTCATTCCAGGCTCCATCAGTTGATGAGGGTGTAAATACAGTCTGGTTGAGGGACATACGCCTCCACCAGTCCATAAAACAAGCTCGCTGTTGAATTGAATATGGGTTGGGTGCGACCGCAACTCCACTTATATATAGCTTGCCCGCATCAGTATGACCTCCAACTGTCTTTATCACAACCCTGAATTCTCCACTTCGGCAGTAGGCAGAATTGGAAAGATACTGCTTGGGAATATTTACAGATATCCACTCGTGATAGGAAGAGAAGACAGACCTTGCGTGGGTATTCCAAGGGCCAAGTAAGCTTGAATTTCTACTTAGTCCTGAACCTCCATCTACACCAGAAGTAGAGCGCTCTCCAAGGAAGACAGCAGGCATATTTGTCTGTAGATTCATAAGCCAGAATTGAAGATTGGACCATCTATCCCTTGCGAGTGACTGGATAAAGACGCAATTATCGCACCCAGCATAGGCTGGAAGGGACCACGATATATACTGGGTGATAGGTGCTGTTGGATTGTAAGTAGATACATAGGATGTATCGTCCCTTGTTATGTTGAAGTCAAACATATAGGCCTGTTGGTGCCTTGTAGTGAAGTAGAAGGTAGCCTGAGAAACACCAGGTCCAAGTACAAGTCTGTTATAAACCTCGTCTGAGGTTGTAATTGGGCCAGAAACACACCCGTCCCAGAACCAGTGGCAATCACCAAAACCCACGCCGTGGGGTTTGTAAGGCATCACTCGGTTGGCGATACGGGAGGTAGCAACTCCCTGGCCAATATTCAGCCTTGCTCCTGGGTTGCCATTCGATTGGGTATCAGAACCAATCACTACTACTCCGCCTTCTGGCTGTAGTGCAAGGGTGGGTCTGTAGTTGTCGTTCTGGGGGTTCTGGAAATTGTAGCTTGAAATTGACGGTGTGGTAACGGCTGTTGCCGAGGTGATTTGCCCTGCGACTCTAAGCTGGGCAGACTCGAAGTCCTGGTAGGTCTGATTCTGGCTTGTAGTCAGAGGCCAGTCCCAGCCAATAGAGACACCCTTTGACCCAATTGCCGTAGTGGAGTCTGCCTTGATGGCAAAGACGAGTCCTTCTGCCCTTGTTGGTGAAGTTCCCGTCTGATACCCGATTCCTGAATAGGTATTGTTGAAGTTATACCCAAATAAAGTGTATTCCGCTGAATTTAGAGGGTTGGAACAGGCTATAGTTAGACGGCTACCGCTACGCCAAGAGCAGAATCCATTAGGGGTGAAGGAACCGTTTATGTCTGTAGTGATGCCTGGTGCGTAGCCAATAAGTCTGTCGTTCTTGTCAAACTTGATGAAGAAATTATGCAGACTATTTGTGTTACCCGTATTACGGAATACAAATGGAGTTGAGGATGTAAGTGAAGGGGAACAGTCAATCACCGTATCTTGGTCGTTGGTTGCAAGCTGGATACGGCCATAGACATACAGGTTACCGTCAGCATCTACATAGCAAGCGCCAAGCCTTGTGGCAGACTCTCCTCGGTTGTCAAAGAGAGCAGTCTCTGAGCATATTGCCCCAACACCGTTACACTCAAACCTGGTGAATGAAGCAAGAAAGCCCATCTGAGCTATGTTCGTAGCTGTCCTTATGTTTTTGAGGGGTTCTCCTATAGATAAGGATATATTGTCTATGCTGTTTCTCACACCCGATGTTGTAGTATCACTGAAGCTTGTAGTTGTACCTGTAAGGTAGAAATTGCCGTTGATGGGGTTATATACCATACGCCCGGCAGACCCTCCATTCAATGGTGTATTTCCACTTGTGACCCAGGCTCTGCCTATGAAGACGAGTGTATTTGGAGCGGTCTTCCAGAACTTGAAGATACAAGCCCAACTGGCACCCGTGCTCCAGGTCTGCGGTAGTATGGCACTTAAAGTTGTCTGAACTGCTCCAAAATTGTAGAGGTTGATTGAGCTTGCGTTGCCGTAACTGAGATACATAAACAGCTCTCCACCATTAGCGGACAGCCAGATGAGGTCTCGAATAGAAAAAGTATGTGTCGCGTTGAGAGGGCCATACCATACATTATTGAAGGTCGCTCCAGCTGGAACGAGTGTCATCCATACTATGTACGGGGCAAGCGTGGTAGTGGTTGGGATTGTGGTTGCACCAGACACAGTAAGAGGGGTTCCAGTCTGTAAATAGGCTCCAGCTATAAACACCTCACCAGCACTATCGCCAGCTACAACACGGTTAAAGTACGAACCAGCACCATTCGGCTTATTGAAGAAGGCTTGAATGACACCACCAAGATTTACACTTGTATCAAGCCCAATACACCAAGAGAACTGCGTAGTAGAGGTTGTCATCACCTTTGGAGGTGTGTCTATATTTTCATCCCAGCCCTCGATATTGTAGCTTGCACCATAGCTTGTATTGTTGATGTAACCACAGAGATAGAGATTCTGCAAACTATCAAAGCAAGCGCCAAGACAGGTTGAACCTCCACTTGTTCCATAGGGCAAGCGCCACGTTTTGAGGATGGCACCTGTAGCTCGCGAATATAGGATGGCAAAGGGCATCTGGGTGATAGCTGTTGTGGGGAGGTTAATGTGGGCAGACGTAAGGCTTCCATTAAGGTCGAAAAGCTGAATAGGGTCAAAGACTCCATTACACCCTATATAGCCATAACCACAGACATAATTTGCACTCTCGCAGTAGCCCTCGAACGAAACCGTTGATTGTGCTCTATGAGTGAAGGAAGTAAGTAGGTTACCTTGGATGGGCTGGTATTGGGGATTTGTGACTGTAAGTGAGGTTGAATTGAGAGTTGGAATAGTAGCGGTAGTTGCAGTAAGGTTGGCGCCAGTTGCATTCGTGAAATTCAAATTGGTAATTGTCGCTGTTGGGACGTTGAAATTAGGGGTAGAAAGAGACTGGAAGTAACCAGTTCCTCCTGTAAAGTTTTGCACAGAAAGAGACTGGAAAGACCCCGTTCCACCAGTTAGGTTTTGCACCGAAATAGATTGGAATGCACCCGTTCCAGCCGTAATCGTAGAGCCTGTGGCACTCGTGAAAGAGAGATTCGTAGAACCTAAATTAGTGAAGCTTCCAGTAGGCCCACTCACGGTTTGGCCGTACAAGGAAGCACCAGTAGCAGAGCCATACGAGAATGAATTTATGCTTCCTGTTCCAGCCGAAAAGTAATTGTAGATTCCTGTATTTGAGTTTATGGTATCAACAAAGAGGGTGCCTCCAGTTGCCCCGCTAAACTGAAGGGAGGTTGTAGCACTAATTGTGGGGGCTGTAATTGAGACAAGGTTGCCATTCGAGGTTATAATTTGACCTGGATTAATCATAGTTGAATTGAAGCTTGTCGGCAGTATCATCTCTGAGACGTACAGTCGGTTCTCGAACGGAGAACCAGAATCAAAGCCTCCTACCAGTAACCTTGAAACCGTAGGGATATAGATGATGTGCGAGACACCCCAAGTGCCACTTCCAATTAGACCCATATTATTCCAAGTACGTCCGTCTGTATTGGAGAGGAAGATTTCCCTTGTATTTGCACCTGCAATAAAGCTATTAAGCTGAGGAACATACACCATATCATCGTAGGGTGCGAGCGAGTTGGCAAGGGTCCAAGTAGAGCCACTATCCGAGCTGTACGCTGTGGTGTTGGTGGTGCCTGAATTGGCCACGAGCACCCACGTATTTTCCCTTGTATTACAGACGACCTCATTCCAGTTTGCCGTTCCAACCGTTGAGAGGGTCCAAGTAAGACCCCTATCTCTTGAGACGCCAATCCTTCCGTTGTCTCCACAGACGATATATACACCTGTGTACGGGTTCATACCAACACCACGCATACTGATAATTGGGCCGAGGAAGGAACCAATTGGAGGTTGGGTATAGGTTGCTCCACCATTCGTTGAACGGAAGACGCAGTCAAAGGTGCCTGGGTTAATCCAAAGCGTGATGTCGCTCACCTCATCATAGGCAAGGGCTCTTACAGTTTGGTTGAAGCTAATTGCAGTCCAACTTGAACCTGTAGTTGAATACTGCAGTGTTGAGGTCGAGAAGGCCGTTGGATTTCCCCAGACAATATATCTCGACCTTCGGTTTTGGTAGAGGACGCCCGAGGGTTCGAAGAGAGTAGTTTGACCCACAAACGAACGGGTAAAAGTAGGGGTTGCAAAGACTACAACGTCGTTGATATAGTTGGGGGAAATTCCGTTGTTCTCTACTGCGAGCACCTCCTGTCTGGTGTCAGACCAGCACATAGCCATAGCCTTCTGAAGAGGAGAAGTACCTAAGGAAGTCCAGCCTGTCAGCCCCCTTACAATCTCGTTATAGGTAGGGGCAGAGCCTTCTGCCTCTCCAGAGATGTTTGGACCACCAATCAAGGTGCCAACAGTGAGAGAATTGATGTACGCGCCCGTAGCGGAGAGGTAGTTAAAGCTACCAGTCCCGCTTGAAAGGTAGTTGATTGTTCCTGTCCCCGCTGAGAGGAAGTTATAAGTTCCTGTGTTACCAGTGATTGTAGGACCAAAGTAGTTTCCATATACATATAAATCTTGAGCTATCGTTGCGTTTCCAGATACGTTGAGCGTGCCAATCGAGGCAATTCCAGAGACCTCAAGAGAGTCCGTCTCAAGGTCATCTGCAACTACCGTCTGCAGTCCGTTCAAAGCATTAGAAATATCAGAGCCAATATCTGTCATCTTTATTAATTATGCTATAATAAAAGATGGCAAGCTATCAACTCACTACAACCGAGACTGGAAAGATACTTCATATTCGGTCTCTTGATATCCCTACAACAGACTATATAACCCCTGGTTTAACCACTGATTTTTGGGTCAATTTAGAGTCTCCAATCATCTGTCAAGATAACGAGCACCTAATTATGGCTCTGGACAGCCTTAGTGTGCCTATGGTTTTCTACAATATAGACGAGACCACCAACAAGTTTATCTTCATCGAGAACTCGGTCTCTGCTGGAGTCCTTACAATCCCCGTTGGAAACTATAGTATGAAGTCTCTCGCCTCCACCCTTGAGACTCTACTTACTGGAGCCAGTCCAAGCGGAAAGACGTACACAGTCGCCTACGGCTCCTTCAAGAACACACTCACCTTTACCGTCGCTCCAAGCACTCCTTTCACCCTTGATTTCAATACTCCAAATCCTGCCTTTACCCAGCTTGGGTTTGCAGAGGATAGTATCAATAGCTCTACTGGTGGAGTACTCGTATCCACGAATTCTTGCTCTCTAATCAAGTATCTATCCCTCTTCGTCTGTACGGACCTTAATATTGGTACAAGTTTGAACACCCAAGGACAGCTCTCCAACGTCCTTGAAAGGGTAGGCATCACCCAGGCCAATACCCTCCTATACTATAGGCCAACCACCACGATGAAGAAATTCCTACTGTCCAGTAAGGTGGTAAATCGCTTTAGGGTTAGACTCCTCTTTGACCTTGCCGATACCCCTGTCAATCTAAGAGGTTTGCACTTTGAGATGAGCCTACAATTCCACGTAGTTGGTGGCCTTGAAAGACCCCTCGCTGACAAATCCAAACCCGAATACCCTGTTATAGAGGCTCAATCTGAAGCCCAGGAGACTACCTTTGGTGGCTAA
>JACCED012116262.1_pt1 | contig 21322 bp, 12 predicted proteins | sample 7455021 | NCBI WGS metagenome assembly JACCED01 (sample SAMN15323456, study PRJNA562643) | freshwater metagenome | isolation source: river surface water | place: USA:Blue River Watershed | collected 2017-08-19
GGGGGTTGCGGCTTGTTAGAAACTGCGAACTTTTGCCCATGCCACGCGACACCACTCTTCACAAGATACTTCTCATTGGTTCAGGTCCCATCGTCATCGGTCAGGGATGCGAGTTCGATTATTCGGGGGTTCAGGCTTGTAAAGCCTTGAGGGAGGAGGGTTACCAAGTGGTGCTCGTGAACTCCAATCCGGCTACAATCATGACGGATCCCGAGTTCGCGGACCGGACGTACATTGAACCCATCACGCCCGAGGTGGTTGAACGCATCATTGAGCGCGAGAAGCCCGATGCGCTTTTGCCAACATTGGGTGGGCAGACAGCTTTGAACTGTGCGATGTCCTTGTTTTCGTCGGGTGTTTTGGAGAAGCACGGGGTGCGGATGATTGGGGCGAAGGCGGATGCGATTCACAAGGGGGAGGACCGGCAGGCGTTCAAGGAGGCGATGTTAAAGATCGGATTGGATGTGGCGCGTTCGTGTACGGCGCACACGATGGAGGAGGCGCGTCGCGCTGCGGTTGAGATTGGGATGTACCCGTTGATTATCCGGCCGGCGTTCACCTTGGGAGGGATGGGGGGGGGAATCGCGTACAATCGCGAGGAGTTTGAGACGATTGTGGCACGCGGTTTGGACTTGTCTCCAGTGAGCGAGGTGTTGATCGAGGAGTCGTTGTTGGGGTGGAAAGAGTTCGAGATGGAGGTGATGCGCGATCGCAATGACAACTGCGTGATTGTCTGCTCCATCGAGAACTTAGACCCGATGGGCGTTCATACTGGGGATTCGATCACGGTCGCGCCGGCGCAGACGCTGACGGATCGGGAGTACCAGATGATGCGGGACGCGTCTTTTGCGGTGATTCGCGAGATTGGGGTTGAGACGGGTGGCTCGAACATCCAGTTCGCGATCCATCCGGATAATGGGCGGATGATTGTGATCGAGATGAATCCGCGGGTTTCGCGGTCGTCAGCGCTAGCGTCCAAGGCCACGGGGTTCCCGATTGCAAAGATCGCGGCGAAGTTGGCGGTTGGGTACACGTTGGATGAGGTCCGGAACGATATTACGCGGGAAACGCCTGCGAGTTTTGAGCCATCGATTGATTATGTGGTGGTGAAGGTGCCGCGGTTCACGTTTGAGAAGTTTCCTCAGGCGGATGCGACGCTGACGACCCAGATGAAGAGTGTGGGGGAGGCGATGGCCATTGGGCGGACGTTCCGTGAAGCGATGCAGAAAGCGTTGAGGAGTCTGGAAATCAAGCGCTTTGGATTCAGTGGCGATGGAGCGGAAAAGGAGTTGGATGCCGAAACATTGCGGAACCGGTTGATTACGCCGAATGCGGAGCGGATTTTCCATCTGGCGCAGGCATTCCGGAACGGGATGTCGGTTGAGGACATTCACGCATTGACGAAGATCGACCGTTGGTTTTTGGAGCACTTGCGCATCCTCGGCGAAGAGCAGGCGGCTTTGGCGACGTCGGCGAGTGATGAGGCGGGAATGCGTCGAGCCAAGCGGAACGGGTTCTCGGACCGGCAAATCGCGGTTGCGACGGGTGCAACGGATGCCTCCGTTCGGCGCGATCGGGTGGCTGCGGGGGTGGTGCCGACGTATCGATTGGTGGACACCTGTGCCGCTGAGTTCGAGGCGTACACGCCTTATTACTACTCGACATATGGCATTGAGAATGAGCGGCGTGAGAGTGGGAAGAGGAAGGTCATGATCCTCGGTGGCGGCCCTAATCGGATCGGGCAGGGGATTGAGTTCGACTACTGCTGCGTGCACGCGGCGTTCGCGCTTAAGGAGTTGGGATTTGAGACCATCATGGTGAACTCGAACCCTGAGACGGTCTCGACCGATTACGATACGAGCGACAAGCTGTATTTCGAGCCACTGACACTGGAAGATGTGCTGAACATCTGTGACCAGGAGAAACCTTGGGGCGTCATCGTGCAGTTCGGCGGGCAGACGCCGCTCAATCTCGCAAATGGATTGGCAGAGGCTGGAGTTCCGATCATTGGAACGTCGCCGAAGAGCATTGAAATCGCGGAGGATCGGAAACTGTTTGCGGCAATGCTGGACCGGTTGGGGATCAAGCAGACTCCGGGTGGAACGGCGACGACTGAAGCGGAAGCCGTCGCGGTGGCTGATCGAGTCGGGTACCCCGTTCTCGTGCGGCCTTCGTTCGTGTTGGGCGGGCGGGCGATGGAGTTGGTTCATTCCGAGGCTGATTTGCGTCGGTACATCCGCACTGCGGTGGAGGCGAGCCCGGAGCGTCCTGTTTTGGTGGACCGGTTCCTCGAAGATGCGACGGAGGTCGATGTGGATTGCCTTTCGGACGGGGATATTTCGGTGATTGGCGCGGTGATGGAGCATATTGAGGAGGCGGGAATCCACTCCGGGGACAGTGCGTGTGTGATTCCCCCGTTCAGTTTGAGTCCTGCGGTCGTGGAGGAAATCAAGGTGGCCACAAAGAAAATGGCGGAAGCGTTGAACGTGCGCGGCTTGATGAACGTGCAGTTCGCGGTGAAGGACGAGCAAGTGTTTGTGCTGGAAGTGAATCCAAGGGCATCTCGGACGGTGCCGTTCGTCTCCAAGGCGATCGGGGTCCCTCTCGCGAAGCTGGCGGCCAAGGTGATGGCGGGAGAGAAACTAAAGGATCTTGGTTTCACTGAGGAGGTTGTGCCGAAACACTTCTCCGTGAAGGAGGCGGTTTTCCCGTTCATCAAGTTCCCGGGAGTGGATATCGCCCTCGGGCCTGAGATGCGGAGCACTGGCGAAGTGATGGGGATTGATGTGGACGCCGGGTTGGCTTTCGCGAAGTCGCAGATGGCTGCCGCTCCGGGGCTTCCTGTGACCGGCAACCTGTTCATCTCGGTGCCGGATCGCGATAAGGCACGGGCAGTGGAAATTGCGAGGGGGTTTGCGGAGTTGGGTTTCACATTGCATGCGACACGCGGCACGGCTGACGCATTGAAGGCGGCGGGGGTGCCGGTGAAATCGTTGCATAAGATCGCTGAGGGACGGCCGAATGCGTTGGACATGATCAAGAACGGCGAGCTGGCTTTGATTATCAACACGCCTTCAGGAAAGGCAGCGCGGGAGGATGAGGTGAAGATCCGGTCCACGGCGAACAGTGCGAGGATTCCGGTGATGACCACCTTGCGCGCGGCACGTGCAAGTTTGCAGGGCATTCGTGCGTTGCGTGAGCATGGGTTGAGCGTGCGTGCGCTGCAGGAATATCATCCGCGCAAGTGAGTGTGGGTGAGGGTTGGGCGCGACGGACAAGCGCTGTTGCCCCAGGAGACCCCGGTTCATTGGACCGGGGTTTTTTCTTGAGGGAGCGAGGCTGTCAGCGCGTCCTCCGTTGACCCTTTGGCTTCGGCCTTCAATCCGGGCTTGATAACAAACCGCGGGTGTTGAGTTTTATCGGTATGCAATGGCATTACGCGATCGGTGGGCGTCAGTTCGGACCTGTGACACAGGAGCGGCTGGACGAGATGGTGACGAAAGGCGAGATCAGTCGTGAGACGCTGGTTTGGAAGGAGGGGATGCCGCAATGGCAGCGGATTGACGAACTCATGCCGGAGCGGTTTGCTGCGACGGACGGAGCGCCACCGTTACCTGGGGGCGCGATGATGCCGGCTTGGGAGGAACGGACGCAGCTGGGGGTTATTCCGGCGGCCATTGAGACGGTGAAACAGGTTTTGGGGCGTCCATCGGATACATTCACGCGATTGCGGCGTGATGGTGGGTTCTGGGAACCGCTGTTTTACCATGTCATTTTGGCGACGGCGGCTGCGGTGGTTTCTGCGGCTTTGAGTGTGATGTTGAATATCAGCGCGGCTGGTCCGCAGAAGTTGCTGGAACTGATTTCAAAGACGCAAATCAACGGTCAGGTCAGCCAATCCCTGAATGTGTCGATGAACACTGGGGTGCTCGGAGCGGGAGCTGCGATTGGCGCGATGTTGGTCGCGTTGATTGCGACGCCTATCGGTGTGACGGTAGGGGCATTCATTGGATCAATCATTTCGCATCTATGCCTGATGATTTTGGGAGGAGGGAAGCGGGGGCTTGAATCCACATTTCGCGTGATCAACTACGCGGCGGGAAGTGTGGCACCGTTAAGCGCAATCCCGATTCTTGGGCCATTGGTCGGGGGGATTTGGGCCTTGGTGCTTTACGTGATCGGGTTTGCAAAGGTCCACGAGATCTCCACTGGCAAGGCGGTCGCTGCGGTGGTGCTTCCGATCATGGTTTGTTGCGGCGCGTCATTCGGGATCGCGATAGTTCTATTTGGCGCGCTTGGCGCGACGCGGTGACGGGATGTTCCGTTGGGTGCTCAGGTTTGAAGAACGCCCCAAGCAGGGGGTTCAGCTGGAGGCGATGATCCTCTTGGTGGGAATTTGCGCGGCGGCGCTTGCGGGTCTGTTCGTTGCGACAAAGGCTCAGAGCGTTCCGTGTTTTATGCGGGAAGCGATGGGCATTCCTTGCCCAGGTTGCGGTGGCACGAGGGCCTTCCGAGCGTTGGTCTCAGGCGATCTGAGGGAGGCTTTCCACTTCAACCCATTGGCCACGATTGGCATGTTCCTGTCCTTAATCGCGGTGGGCTACTCTGCAGGCGTGATCCTCCGCATACTGCCGGCGTGGCGTCCCATCATGGGGTCTCGGGAGTGGGGGATTCTTCGGCTTCTCGGAGTCGGGTTGATCGGTCTGAACGAGTGGTACTTGATTCGGAATCTGCCATGAGAGGCCCCTCTGGCGCGGGTTCTGCGCCCAAAAGACGGTATGGATCCAGTCCTCCGTCTGCCCCTCGCTCGTTCTCTCGCATCTGTCCTCGTGTTCGCGGTTTCTCCGCTTCTCACTTTTGCTCAATCGGCCGCGCCGACGACCAAAACCGAGACCAAAAAGGCGGTGGTTGGCCCAGCGGGGCCCGGCGGGGGCGCTCCTTCAAAAAAGGGACTCCCGGTCAAAATCGCTGATGCCGACCGTGAACGTTTAACGGCGTCTTTGGCATCCCTCTCCGCTGGATTAGCCGCGTTCGAAAGGAGTTCAACCGTGTCGCTGGACTTGGCCGCGCTGGGGGTTGATGTCGCGGTATTGTTGAAGGCCGTGGAGTGGCCGCTGAAATACAATGAGTTCTACGATGCGAAGCAGGTCGTTGCTGCAGACGCATTATTGAAGGAAGCCGCCGCGCGATTGGATGCGTTGAAGTCGGGAAAAGCGCCGTGGACCACGGCGACCGGTTTGGTTGTTCGGGGCTACCGCTCGATTGTGGATGACTCAGTGCAGCCGTACGGATTGGTGATTCCTGAGGATTGGAAGCCGGGGGCAGTCGGGTTTCGTGTGGATGTTTGGTTGCACGGTCGCGGTGATCAAATGACGGAGTTGTCCTTTTTGCAGGGACGGATGAAGAGTCTGGGAGAGTTCACTCCTGCGAAGACGATTGTTCTTCATCCCTATGGCCGGATGTGCAACGCGTACAAGTTCGCTGGCGAAACGGATGTCTTCGAATCGGTGGAAGCGGTGGTGAAATCATATCAGGTTGGTGTAGAACGGGTAACATTGCGGGGGTTTTCGATGGGTGGCGCGGGATCTTGGCATCTGGGGGCACGGCATACGTCGCGATGGGCGGCCATTGCACCGGGCGCTGGATTCGCGGAGACGGCGGAGTACGCGAAGGTTTTTGGGGAAGGCAGGGTCGCGCCGAACTGGTGGGAGCAGACCCTGTGGCGGATGTACGATGCCACGGGTTACGTTGGGAACTTGTTCAACCGTCCGGTGATCGCCTATTCGGGTGCGGATGATCCACAGATCCAGTCCACGCGGAAGATGGAAGAGGCTGCCTCGAAGGAGGGGCTTTCCATCCGTCACTTGATCGGTCCGAGCACGGGGCACAAGTATCATCCGGAGACCAAGAAACAGCTAAACGAAGAGTTCGACGTGGTGGCGGACCGAGCGCCCGTCCGTTTTCCGCAAGAAGTCCGGTTGGTGACCTATTCGCATCGCACCGGGGACATGGATTGGATCCATGTGGACGCTTTGGAGCAGATGTGGGAACGCGCGGAAGTGCGGGGGAAGGTGGAAGGGGACGCGTTGTCCGTTGTTTCGAAAAATGTGCGCGCCTTGAGTTTGGACAATCCCGCCGAGGCAGGCAGATCGTCGGTGAACATTGCTCGGATTGACGGGACAGCGCTTCCTTTGGCGAAGCGTGGGCGCACGTCGTTTGTCCGTATGGGCGGGGTGTGGAAGGTGGCTGCGAATCCGGGTGCAGGGCTCCCGAAGTTGCGCAAGCGTGCGGGGTTGGAGGGACCGATTGATGATGCGTATTTTGGACGATTCGCGTTCGTTTTGCCGACGGGAGTCGCGCGTGATGCGGCGGTGGGACAATGGGCGGAGGCCGAGATGAAGCGTTCCATGGCGGATTGGCGGGCTATTTTTCGAGGAGACGTGATCACGGTGCGTGATACGGATGTGACGCCGGAGTTTGCGGCAAAACACCACTTGGTGCTCTGGGGTGATCCGGGGTCGAACAAGGTTCTGGCGCGGTTGTTGGGTCAGTTGCCGCTGAAATGGACGGGCTCGGAGTTGGCGGTGGGTTCGGTGCGGGGGGGCGCTTCGTCGCGGGTGCCGGTGATGGTGTACCCGAATCCGGAAGCGCCCGAACGCTATGTGGTCGTGAACAGCGGCTTCACATTCCGCGAGGGCTTATCAATCACGAACGCGTTGCAAGTGCCGAGGCTGCCGGATTGGGCGGTGATTGATATCTCTGTTCCAGCGGACAATCACTGGCCCGGTCAGGTTGTGGATGCGGGCTTCTTTGGCTCGGATTGGCAGGTGACGGGCGGGTGGACGAAATAAGCGCGAGGTTGGAACGCTGTCTCGCTGGAGGTCTCGAACACGCAAAAGCGGTTCTTGTACTTTCGCGCGTCCACCCCAAAAAACTAAGGCTCATCTTAAAGGGCACCGCGAATCGCCCAAGCATTGGCCGCGTCACTACCAGGAGGGAAGCCGTGAGGAAGCTGCTTGTCATGCAAGCATCCCATGGCTGGCGCGGAACTAATATCCCGGAGCTCTCTCGGTCTGCATCCAAGCCTGAGCACGAGACAGTACCACTAATCCGAGGCGGCAACAAAATCCCTCATCACAGCCCACGCAAACTTAGGGGGCACTCACCCCCCACGCGGCAAGAGCGACATCACCTTGATCGATCGGACGACCTTTTGCGGAATCCTGTCATGACGATTCCGAGGGTTGCGAGGGAGGAGGCGGGCATGAGGAGGGATGCAAGAAGGGGATGCATGTGGCCTGACAGCGAGATCCCGATCACAACCAAGTTGTACACACCCGCGAAAAGCAGCACTGCATGCGTGATTTGTTGCTTCTTGCGGCCCATCAAAATCAGTTCTCGAACTCCGCGTAACCCTTTCCCCAGGAAATAAAAATCGCAACGGTGCTCCAGCAATCCGCGGTCAACTGCAGGGGTTCCGCAGCAAAGACTTTCGTTGAATGCGAGCGCATCGTTCGCCCCGTCTCCCAACATCAGCGTGTCCTTGCGTGCTTGGGTTCGATGCAACCAATCTGATTTCGAGTCGGGGGACAGATCGCCGAATGCGGAACCACGCGGGATATTGAGCGCATCCGCAACTCGATGAACTCGAGCCGACGCGTCTCCGCTTAAGATGGAGCTGGTGATGCCCAGCGCCCGGAGTTCCGCCACCTCGCGCACCGCATCGGGACGAAGCGTCTCCTCGCAGTGGAACGTCGCAATCGGTTCCAGGTTTTGGCTGAGAACGGCTCCCGGTCCCGAGTCTGTTGCGGTTCCGCGGGGGAGTCGGACCGCCCATGCCTCCTTCCCCAGGCGCCACAAACATCCGGTGTCGTCGCGCCATTCAAGTCCTGATCCGACGACCTCGGACGCGTGGGTTCGCGGAGCCAAGGGCGTGGGCGCAGCGCCTGTCACACCCCTCAACGCAGAGGCAACTGGGTGCATTGAATCAGAAACCAGAACCCTCAATGCGCTGAGCGCACTCGGATCAAGCAGGGAAACGACCTGTGTCGATGAGAGTTGAAGTGTTTCTGCGGTGAGGGTTCCGGTCTTGTCGAAGGCGATCTTGCGCACGCCAAGCAGTCGTCGCCAAAGGGAGGATTCGCGAACGAAGACGCCTTGGGAGCGGAGCCTCTGCGCGGCAAGTTCGTGAATGAGGGGAATCGCGACCCCGGTTGCGCAAGGGCACGAAACGACAAGGACGGAAATCGCGATCTGGAGGGCATGATCGAATGCGGCACCTTCATGCACTGCGATCATTAGTCCTGCGCCCGCAAGCGCGGTGACGACGCCGATGTAGCCGAGGATGAATCGGTGAATCACGGGGTCAGCCTCCGGGAGAGATTTCTCGGAATGAATCAATCGATGGAGCAGGGATTCCTTCCAATCCTCTTCGGCAACCAACTGGAGCGGGTCCCGAGAAAGGTTCACTGCGCCGGAGGGAACGGGAGATCCCTTGTGCAGGGTTCGAGGGGCGCTTTCACCATTGATCCATTCAAGGCTGACATCCGCAGCTTCCGAGATCAGACGTGATCGGACGGGTACGGGCCGACTTTGCGGAATCTCGTACACATCTCCTTTGCTGGGCTCGGGATGTTCGAGTCCGCTGCTGAGCAGACGTTTACGGTTCGCTGCGACGGCGCGTTGATGTCCCCAGCGTCCTACGAGCATCAGGAACGTGAACACCGACACGAAATCAAAGTAGAGCCCCGAACGGATTCCGCGTGTCCATTCGAAGACGGACCCCGCGTATGCCGCGATCAGTCCGAGGGAGATGGGGAGATCGACGTGAAGGAAGCCTTGGCGCAGTGCATTGAAGGTCTTGGCGAAAAAGTGAGAGCCGCCGATGAGCAGGGAAAGGGTGGCGCAAACAAGCGCACCGCGTTCGAACCAGGGGGCGAACCGATCGTTGAGCGGGATGCCGCAGTAGAACGGCACGGCGAATAGCATCGCGTTCATTGCGAGTGCCGCGCAAAGCCCCATTTTCCGGACGAGCGGATCCGGTCTTGATTGTGCATCTCCCGTGTTTGGACCGATGAGGTAGCCGAGACGTTGGAGCTTTCTTGCAAAGTCGGATGCCGTGAAGTCAGAAGGGTCGAATGACAGATCGGCGAGTCCGGTCAGGGGATTGATCTGAAGGTTACGCGTGCCGGGAGTGGACTGGAAAACGTGTTCAATCAGCCAGATGCACCCGATGCACGAGAGTCCTTGAAGCTCGACGCGAAGGTTTCCGGAAGAGGTGGCGCAGGCGTGGGTGAACCACGCGAGGTCCCGGGATTGGAACACGCTTTCGGACACGGGGTGAAGGGGTTGATCTCGAAGTTCGTAGAATCGTTCGAGTCCATCGGCATGGATGAGCTCGTGAACGTATCGGCATCCGTGGCAGCAGAAGTGGTCCGTGCCGGAAACGATTGGGTTCGCTGGGGGGCACGGCGTTTCGCAATGGGCGCAACGGAGATCAGGGGGAGGCGTTGCGCTGGGCGTGGGGAGCTCAGAGTTCGCAGCACCCATGGGTCCCTCCATGCCAGATGCGCCATGCGAGTAGAGCCGACGCGCACCACAGCAGAGCGCTTTGGGCGCGGGCTAGGGCCCGCGGTGCAAGGTGGCGTTTAAGTTTGAGAAAACCGGACTGCGCGGGCAGATAGACCGCGGTTGATCCGATGGCGAAGGCGAGAAGAAGGAGTCCGCCGGAGAGCGGAGATCCCGTGGCGGCGGCGGCCCCGAACATGAGCCAGAGTGGACCGCACGGGAGAAGAATGCTCAGCCAGCCGAGCGAGTTTGAGAGACGGTGGGAGGCAATCAGCGAGAGGAGTTTTGATTTCAGGGGGATGCGGCGATCCAGTCCGGAGGCCATTGCAACGAGAACGGCGAGGAAGATCCACGGGGCGAAGCGAAGGGGCCCAGCATCAAGAAGGGTGCGGAAGCCAAGGCCGATTGCGCCGCAGAGTGTTCCCGTCAGAGTGTAAGCGATGATGCGCGAGGAGTGATAGATTCCTGGTTCTGAGCCGACTGCGCATGCAAGAGGGCCGCACATGAGCGCACAGTGGGCGCCAGTGCCGATCCCTGCCAGAAGGGCTGCCGATGCGGTTTCAACGTGCATGAGACGGTGGATCAAGAGGCACCGTGGCCGGCGAGTTCTTGTTGCAGATCCGCACGGTGACGACGGTGGCGGTGATGAGTGCGACCCACGCGCCGACAATCAGAGACCAGGTGGGAAGTTTCATCGGGATTCGCTTTGGTCCGCGTTCAATGCTTTCAGGGCATCGAGATTGGGGCCGAGGACCGTCAGGGGTTTCCTTGCGACAATCTCCCCTTTTGCGGATCGGACGATGAGTGTGAGGCGACGTTCATGTTGCCACGATTCGAGCGGGACGGTGGAGATCAGGGTGTGCTGGACTTCGCCCCAGCCTGGCACTTCCTCTTGTGATGCACCTTGAAGCGAAAGGTTCGGAGGCGCGTCGCCTTCGATCTCGATGGTGAAAGCGGACGCGTCGGATCGTTTGTTGAGGATCCGGAGGAGGAACTGATTTCGGAGGGTGCCGTTTTCGACGAAGTACGGTGAGCCTGTCATGCGGGTTAAGCTGACGGTGGCGGAGCGGAGCGATGAAACGGCAATGGATGCGGCGGTCACCCCAAGAATGAGGAGGAGGCAATAGAGTGCGAGGCGGGGTCGCCAGAAACGGCGTGGTTTGCCTTTTAGTCCTGCGAGTGAGTCGTAACGGATCAGGTTGGCGGGGCGGTGAAGTTTTTCCATGACGCCATTGCAGGCGTCGATGCAGGCGGCGCATCCGATGCATTCGAGTTGGAGACCGTGCCGGATATCGATCCCCGTCGGACAGGCGTGAACGCATTTATGGCAGTCCACACAGTCACCAACGGAGGTTGCGCTCTTCGAGGCTTTGCCGCGCGGTTCACCTCGTCCAGCGTCGTAGCCGATGACCATGGTGTGTTCGTCGGTGAGCACGCTTTGGAGGCGACCGTAGGGGCAGAGAACGATGCAGAACTGTTCCCGAAACCACGCAAAGCAGAACCACAAGACACCGGTCACCCCGGCAACTAAGGCAAATGCGCGGGGAGCATTTGCGGGCCCTTTTGACATCATCTGGAGGAGCTCTGGGACGGACACGAAATAGGCAAGAAGGGCGTGAGCAACGAGCGTTGCAATGGCTAGCATTGCTGTGTGTTTTAGCGCCTTGCGGAACATTGTTGAAGGCGTTGGCGGTTCGGAATCTCGGCGTTTGCGCTCAGGCCCGTCTCCCTCGAGCCAGCGCTCGACGCGCCGGACCATATCGAGAAAAACGGTGAGAGGGCACGCCCAACCACACCAGATTCGGCCCCAGAGCGCAGTGATCGTGAAGAGGGTGAACCCCAGACCGGAGATGACGAAGAAGGCGAGCCAAAGGTCTTGGGTCAGGAAGGTCAGCCCGAACAGGTGGAATCGTCGGTTTGCGAGGTCGAGGAAGATGGCGGGCGCGTGTCCGACGGGGATCCAGGGGAGTGCGAGGTAAAGCGAGAGGAGAAGGATTCCGACAACGGATCGCGCGCGATAGAAGGGACCGTTCGCGAGCGTTGGTTGGGGCATGATTCGTCGTCCCCCTTCGCCGAAGGTTGTGACGGTGTCGAGGTTGGGAGTCCCGGTCCAACTGGCTTCCAGGTGGGTCCGAGGCGTTTCCGGCTCGGGGGGCGAGGTTGGATGATCGCTGAGCGCGGGCGGTCCGCTTTTCGGCTCAGCCTTTCCTTTGCAGGCGCCGCAACAGCGACCGCCTGATTTGCAGGGGCTTGTTTCCTCGTGAAGGCGGACGGGGTCGCACATGGGGTGGTTAACTGCTGGGAGGGGTGTGGTGTGACAGGATGAACGCGACGACTTCGCTGATCTTTTTTTGGCCGAGGTTGGGTCCCCACGTGGGCATCCCTTTGGCCTGCACGCCTTCGGTGACGACTTTCACGAGTTGCATCGGCTGGCTGCCGTGAATCCAGATGTTATCTCGGAGGTTTGGTCCGATGGCTCCGGTGAGTTCGGCGTGATGGCATGCGGCGCACAGACCGGTGTAGGTCTCTTTTCCGGCTTTGACGGCATTGGGATCGCGACTCAATGCCCAGAGGATGGGATCGTCGATTTTACCGGCGAGTCGAGCGGCGTCTTGTTGCGCTTTCTCGATGGATTTGGTGACGGATCGTCCGTCATTTACCTGGGGTCCGTAGCGATGGAAATAGGCCCAGTAGACGACGGCAAAGACGATGCTGGTGTAGAGAAGGAAGAGCCACCAGTTCGGCATGGGGTTATCGAACTCTTGGATGCCGTCGAACTTATGCGGACGGAGGGGTTCGCTTTCAAGGGGGGCGGTGTGTGAGGCTGGAGTGTTGTCACTCATGGGTTTCCTGATCGAGGGGGAGGTTGGAGAGGCGATCGATGGTTGGACGTGACAGGCGGAATGCACGGACGGCGCTGCTGATGAAAACGAGGACGAACAGCAGCCAACCAACGAGTGAGAGGGTGCGTTGCCAGTCTTCGAGATGGATTCTACGGAACATGATTGGTTGAGGAGGGAGGGTTCAGCGAAGAGGTGGGACTGGGGGCGGGAGGCGTTTGCGTGGAATCCGAGTTCTTCCCGAGTCGCTGGAGATACGCGATGAGTGCGACGATTTTTTTGTCAGGCTCGATGGGGGCGCCTTTTGCGGCGAGCTCCTTGGCGATGCTCGTGGCTTCGGCCCGTGCGGAGGCGACGATGGTTTCTGCGGACATCGCGGGGTAGGGAACGCCCAACCTACGCTGGGCGTGAATGCGAGCGGGAAGCACGTCGAACTCCGACTTCTCTTTGAAGAGCCAAGGGTAGGCGGGCATGGTGGACCCGCCTGAGATTTGGCGTGGGTCGAGCATGTGTTGGTAGTGCCAATCGTGGGGATACTTGCCTCCGATACGGGCGAGGTCTGGACCGGTCCGCTTTGATCCCCACTGGAAGGGATGATCGTAGATGCTGTCGTTGATGCGGGAGTAGGGGCCGTAACGGAGCACGTCACCCACGAGGGTGCGGATCATCTGCGAGTGGCAGTTGTAGCAGCCTTCCATGACATAGAGGTCACGTCCGTACAGTTGGAGTGGCGAGTAGGGGTCTGGGAGTGGGCCTTCTGCGGTGTACTGCGATTTGGACATCATGACGGTGGGGAGGATTTGGGCGATCCCGCCGATGAGTACGGCAACGGTGGTGAGCAGGGAGAATGGCAGGGCGTTTGCGAGCAACCGATCGAACCAATCGGCCCAACAATCCCCCGTGATCTCTTTGTGCAGAACGGCGAGCATGAGCATGGCGAGGGTGCCCCAGAGACAGATTCCGCCGGCGAGACCATCGAGGGTTCCCCAACCAACGGCGAAAAGGATGAGGCCGAGCGAGTAGAGGACTGGCGGATCGAAGAGGCCGCGTCGGAGGGGCAGACTGGTGCGGTCGTCTTCGGGTTCGGGAGTGACATCGGAGAAGGAATCGACGGGCTTTGCGCCTTGGATCGTTTTCCAGAGATTGAGCCCGAGCAGCACGAACCCGATGAGGTAAAGAGTCCCGCCGACGGCGCGCAGATGCATGAGCCAACGGGTGGAGGTGACGGCGTCGAGGAAGTTTGGGTAGGCGAGGATGGATCCGGCTTCTTTGGTCGCGGAGAGCATGAGGCCTTGAGTGATCCCGGAGACCCACATCGCGGCGATGTAGAGGAGGATGCCCACCATCCCGAGCCAGAAATGCATTTGCGCCCACGCGGTGGAGTGGAGTTGGCGGTTCCAGAGGCGTGGCACCAACCAGTAAAGCATGCCTGCGGTGAGAAATCCGTTCCATCCGAGTGCGCCCGAGTGGACATGCCCAACGGTCCAGTCGGTGTAATGGGAAAGAGCGTTGACGGATTTGATGGAAAGCAGGGGTCCTTCAAAGGTGGACATGCCGTAGAAGGTGACGGCGGCGGCGAAGAACTGGAGAACCGGCTCGGTGCGGACGCGATTCCACACGCCGCGCAGGGTGAGCAACCCGTTGAGCATTCCGCCCCACGAGGGGGCCCAGAGCATGAGGGAGAAGACCATGCCGAGGGATTGCAGCCAGGAAGGGAGGGCGGTGTTGAGGAGATGATGAGGCCCTGCCCAGATGTACAGAAAAACGATGGACCAGAAGTGGATGATGGAGAGGCGATACGAATAGACCGGACGTCCCGCCGCCTTTGGGACGAAGTAGTACATGATCCCGAGCATTGGGGTGGTCAGAAAGAACGCGACGGCGTTGTGTCCGTACCACCATTGGACGAGGGCGTCTTGAATTCCGCCGAAGACAGGGTAGGCGTGAGTCCAACTGGTCGGTATTTGCAGGTGGTTGACGATGTAGAGGATCGCGACGGTGATGATCGTTGCGATGTAGAACCAGACGGCTACGTAGAGGGTACGTTCGCGCCGGTTTCTGAGGGTCCAGAAGAAGTTGATTCCGAAGAGGACCCAGACGAACGCGACGGCAATATTGATGGGCCAGATGAGTTCGGCGTACTCCTTGCCGCGAGTCAGTCCCATGGGGAGGGTGATGGCGGCGGCAACGATGATGAGCTGCCAGCCCCAGAAGTTGATGCTGCTGAGGAGGTCGCTGGCGAGGCGCGCTTTGACGAGGCGTTGGAGGGAGTAGTAGACGCCGGCGAACATCATGTTGCCGACGAATGCGAAGATGACGGCGTTCGTGTGGAGGGGGCGCAGTCGACCGAAAGTCAGCCATGCGGTATCGGCATTTGCCTGCCAGAAGGCCAGCTGGGTGGCGGCGAGTACGCCGACTGCCATGCCGATGATGCCCCAGAACAGCGTCGCAACGCAGAACTGGCGAACGACTTTGTCGTTATAGTGAATTCTGACTTTGTTCGGGGCGGGGGTGGAATCGGAGGGGCTGCTACCGCTGTTCATGGTGAATGGATTTCCGGGGGGCCGTTTTGGCTGGGGGGAGAGGTTCGTCCTTGAGGGGGAGAAGTGCGTCGGCGGGGTTTCCCGCTCCTTCCCGCGTTTGAATGAGGAAGAGCGCTATGAAGAAGACCGCCAGGGTGAGGCTCACGAAGATGGTGACGGCGAGGGCTGACATGATTTGTTGCGCGTCAGGTGGTTAGCGGAAGGTTGGTGCCTGCGCGTGGTATCCTGAGTGCGGTCTTAGTGTGACTCCGTGGAGCGATTGAGCGCTCACCGTCCCTTGTCATTCGCTGCACGCGTGTTGTTTTTCGAGGTATGAGCGGCCTTGCAGCGCGGCGTTGATGCGGTGGATAATCACGAAAGATGGATAAGCGTTCTTCTGTTGCCCTCAGGATTTCGCGTTCGAAAATGATGGCTGACTACGAGGCGGCGTTTGCCGCTGCCTCGGGCCTTCCATTGCAGTTCGAGCCAATGGTTCGAGGCGGTTTGGATGCCGCTCCGGTCGACTCTGGGACAGGGGTGAATCCCTTCTGCGCCTTATTGTCCAAAACAGATGCAGGTTGCCGGATGTGTCTCGATGTCCGCGAACGGCTGCGTTGCGGAACGAGCGAGGAGGCGCGCACGGAAATCTGTGTTGCGGGTTTAGTGGACACCGCCGTTCCGGTGGTTGTCGGAGGCGAGGTGGCTGGGTATTTGAGGACGGGGCAGGTTGCTTTGTCTCCGTTGAAGAAGGGGCAGTTCACGAAAATTGCCAATCAGTTGATGGAATGGGGTGAGGTGACGGATCTTTCGCGGATGGAGGAGGCCTGGTTCCATTCGCGAGTGCTGACGCCACAGCAGTACGAGGCGTTCGTGCAGTTGCTCAAGGTTTTCGCCCGTCACTTGAGCCTTGCGGTGGAGCAGCCGGGGGCGTGTGCAGATGCCACGGTCATTTCGGGTGATTCTCCGGTGATTCAGCGCGCAAAGGATTTGATTGAGTCGAGGCAGCAGGACGATCTGAGTGTTGGCGAGGTTGCCAAAATACTGAACATCAGCGTGTTTTACTTCTGCAAGGTGTTCCGTAAGGCCACGGGCTTGACCTTCACTGAGTACCTCGCACAGGTGCGGGTTGCAAAGGCGCGTAACCTTCTCCAGAACCCGCACGTCCGGATTTCTGAGGTCGCATTTGAAGTGGGGTTTCAATCAATCACCCACTTCAACCGAGTGTTCCGGAAGCTGACGGGAGAGAGTCCGACGGCCTATCGAAGCCGGATGTGGATGAAGGATCCTCCCAAGCGAGCGACGGAAGCGATGGCGTGGATTTGAGGCCTATGCTCATGCGGGTTACGGACGGCTGGTGAGGTATTTAAGGAGTTCAAATGCCTTTTTTTCGGGGAGAGCTTCGAGGAGACCGGATGGCATCAGGGACTGGGGGGAACGTTCGTGTTTTGCGATGTCGGATTTTGAAATCACAACCGGCTGGCCAGTGGTTCGGAGCGTTACTGCGGTGGCAGATTCCTGATCGAGAAGCCCGGACACCACGGCTCCATCGTTTCGCGTGATGATGTGGAGTTGGAAGTTTTCACCGATGACGGCATTGGGATCGACGATGTTTTCCAAGAAGTAGTCCACGCCGTGTCTCCATGAGCCCGCGAGGTCGGGCCCGAGATTGCCGCCCTGTCCGTTCATGGCATGGCAAACACCGCAGAGTTGTTTGAACGTTTCTGCACCAGATTTCGCGTCGTAAGCCCACAGGGGGGCGGCAGAGTATGCCTTTTTGAGTCGTGTGATGGTGTCTTTGGCCGCTGCAGATGATTCGTTCACTTTTCCCCATGATTCGTCGACAAGGCGATCAATGCTCGCGTTTTTGAGGTTGCGCATCTGTCTGATGTGGAGTGACGAAACGTGGTTCTTGCTGAAACGACCCGTCTTCATCGCATTCAGCAGTGGCGTCGCCAGTTCTGGCCGACTGGTCAGCGTATTTAGGGCCGCACCTTGGTCCTCTGGTTTCAGGGAGGCGAAGGTCTTCATCAGCGACTCTGCCACCGCGGGATCGTTGGAGCGCCCGAGAAGCGGGATGACAGCGCTGCGAAACTGCTCGGTGTCGAGCAGTCCAGCGAAGACGGGAAGTGAGGCTGAATCATTGGATCGCTTCAGTTGATCGAATGCGAACTGACGGCGTTCGGCTGGTAGGGAACGATCAGCGAGCAGCGTGCGAAATCTTGAGAGCACGGTCTGATCTCCGAAAAGGGCCGAGAGGACGTCCACCACATCGGTGAGCGCGGGATCCTGAATCGACAGGATGCGATTGCGGGCTTCCGTCCAGCCTTTGGGCATTTGTGAAGTCGCGTCATCCTTCATCGCGAATGCCATGATGCGGAGCGCCTGAGAGGTCTTTGCGGCGTCCTGTTCTGCGAGTGATCCAAGCAGCAGTTCTCGTCCCTGTTGAGTGCGTGACGCAAACCAACGGATTGAATCGGTCAGTGACGTGAGCGGCGTTGTGTTTGCGAGAGCCAATGCTCGGGGCAGATTGTCGGGCGCGAGGCGACCGATGCCGCACCAAATCATCTTTGGCAAAAATCGGTCGCTAGCGTCTTCAGAATGCCCAGCCAAGGCGGTTCCAATGGTCCAGCTGGCGTCTGCGGCGAGCTGAGGCATTGCGGATGCAAGAGCGAGACGGACGACTGGGGAGGGGTCGTCTTTGGCGAGTTGGGCGAGAGTGTCGGTTGGAAGGAGCGCCTCTCCGGAACGTTCTGTGCCGAGCTGAATCGCCCACGCTCGGATGAGTTCGTCGGGATGCGTAACCATTCTCATCAACCGTGTTGCTTCGAGATTCTGTGTGACGTGGAGGGTCCAGATGGCGCGGAGCGCCTGCGCGCGGTTGTCGCTGTTGGATAGAGATTGGAGGACGGTGATTGCTTCGGGGGCGATGGGTCTTGTGGCGCTACGGTGTTGGAGGATGTTTCTTGCTTGGCGGGAAAACCAGTCGTTCTTGTGCGTATGTAGTTGGGCAAGATCGAGATCAGAGGCTGTTCCAAGATTCACTTTCACCGGTTTGTAGGTCGCGGCCCACGACACCCGGTAGACGCGCCCGTTCGTGCGATCCCATTTTTCGTCCGAGGGAGTGTGGCAGTGCTGGAGATCACACCAGTCGATCAGATACGCAGCGCCATCGGGGCCGGTCTGGAGATCGACGGCCATGTATCGGGGGTTTGGCGCCATCAGGAGATCGTGTCCGGCGTGAACTGTTTCATACGCCGATCCCCGGGGTTCATTGACCTGATGATTCAGTTGATGCCCAAACAAGTTGTTTGTGAAGAGATGGTCTCGGTAGGAGTCCGGCCAGTTGTCGCCGAGGTAGATCATCGTGCCGACATGGCTGTGTCCGCCGTAGACGGCATCGCTCCCCGGTTTACCTGCGCCACCCGCTCCGCTGTCATACTGCGCTGCAGCAGGCAGGTAGTTTTTTAGGTGGGGTGCAAAGTCTGGCCCGGAGTTGGACAGGAACGGCGCGTAGTTGTTGTTTGCTTGGTTCCAGAAATGGCCGTTCCGGATGACGTAGGTCGTTCCGCCGCCGCCCCAGAAGCTGCGGCAATGGGTCATGAAAAGGTGGCCGTTGCTATTGAAGTCGAGTCCCCACTGGTTGCTTCCGCCATGCGCAAAAAGCTCAAACTCATGACGGATGGGGTGAAAGCGCCATACGCCTGAACGAAAATCGGTGCGTTGATGGTCGGGAGTGCCTGGCTTGCCGACTTGCGAGCGTGTGAACACTCCTTGATTGCCGTAGAGCCAACCGTCGGGTCCCCACGAAAAACTGTTCAAGGTCTCGTGAGTGTCCTGATAGCCCCATCCGTCGAGGAGCACCTGAGGCGTGCCCGCTCGATCGTCCGCATCTTTTGGGATGAATAGCAGTTCGGGCGCTGCGCCCACCCAGACGCCACCAAAGCCGACCTCAATGCCGCTGACGAGGTTAAGTCCGTCGATGAATACCGAGCGCTTGTCGAATGCCCCGTCGCCATCGGTGTCTTCCAGAATGAGGATGCGGTCCTCGTTGCGTCCGTCCTTGCGTTTATTGGGGTAGCTATAGGCTTCGGCAATCCAGAGACGACCGCGTTCATCGATTGCGAAGGCGACGGGTTGTTTCACATCCGGTTCGGCGGCGATCAACTCGGTCTGGAAACCGGGGGTGAGCAGCATGGAACTTACGACCGATTGAGCGTCCTCGTTTGCGATGGCTGAGGGCTTTGCGGGGTTTGGCGCGAGGTGCTTGAGGACGGGACTTTCTTTTTGGCGCGCTGCGCGATTTGTATTTGCTGCAGCACCTTGCGCAGCCGGTCTCGCAGCGAGAGGCATCGCATCGGGAGTGAGCTCCGGTTGGCTTTCATGAAAAACGAAGTCATCGAAGTTCAGGTGACCCCAACCCCCAGAGAACGTGTCGACGAGGCGGATCAGGATGTTTTTTCCGGCGTGCGCCCGGAGGTCGACGACTTCGCGGCGCATGTCCTCCCGAGTGACGCCGACTGCGGTGCGGATGATCTTCCCAGATTCCCGTTCGATGATCTCCACCCGCGTGCGAGTGGGGTCGCTTCCACCGCCGACGAGAAAACTTGCCCAGGGGTGTGTGACTGGAAAGGGGGCAGATGTCAGGGTGCCGGTCGGAGCATCGCCGGATACTTCATAACCACCGATCCAGTAGTCACCGGTGTGATTGCTTCGTTCGGAAGGTTTCCGTTTTTGAACGGTGTCGCCCTTGATGGGTTGGCCGATCCATGCGTTGCCCTCGGCGACCCAATCCTCAAGAGTGCCTTTTTCAAATCCGAGGTTCAGAGGCTGGCCGCTGGGGCCTTTCGGTGCAATCGAGAGGGTCCCAGGCTTGAGCGTCGGTGCGCCTGACTCTGCGGGCTTGCGTGGTTTTGGCGCAGGCAGGTTCAGTTTCGATCGCTGTCCTTCGACGCCGCCGAGCGAATCCCACGTCGGGGCATTTGGGGTGGGGGGGAGGTCAACAATGACGAGGTCCTTGACCTGCACGATGGCGTGTCCACCGCTGTGGACCTGCACACCGATGATCCCGTCAGAGGCAATGTCCTTTTCCGATTCGGTGTAGTCGGTCGCTTGCACGCCGTTGATCCACGTTTGGATGCGGGGCCCGTCCGCTTTGATGATGTAGTCGTTCCAGTCGTTTGGTTTGAGGGTGGGGCGCAGGGCGTCGATATCGGATTTGGATACGACGCGATTCCTCCGGCTTTCGTCATAAATAGCTCCGTACCAGTTCGGTTCGCCAAAGTCGCATTGGTAGCCGGACACTTCGTGGCTTCCGGACACCCGCTTTGAGCGGATTTGCACGCCTGAGTTGATGAGACCGGTTGTGGGGTCGCCGGTGAGTTTGATTTTGAGGCGGAGGATGAAGTTGGCGTGGCTTGAAGTGGTGCAGATGAAGTCGTTGTAGGGAATCTTTTTGGTTCCGTCGCCGCCCGTGAGGATGCCGTCTTTCACGCCCCAGACGGACCCCGGCAAGATGTCCCAACCTGAGGGGGAGTTTCCGTCGAAGAGGGTTTTGGCGGCAGCAGGGATGACGGGTGCAGGGTCCGCTTGAGCAACGGTGAGGGGGAGGAGGGAGAGAGATGCGGTGAAAAGGAGGGAGAGGCGTCGGGGCATGTGTTTCGGTGGGTTTGCATGCATCGGTGCAGGGGGCGTGCCGTTCTGTGTTTGGGGCAGACGGGCACCGGTCGTGGCGGTTGTTCATGGAACTCTCGCGACGTCTGACTCAGCAAACGCTTGCGCGTTGAGAGGAGTGGCTAAGAATCTGGGGCGCTTTCGGTGACGAAAGAGAATGGTTCGTTCGATAAGACGAGCCGCTGGTGCCGGCGAGGCATTAGTTGAACAGCGTACAACGTTTGAGCAAACAACCCAGAACATGAGAACAACAATGAAAGCATTCCTGATGGCTCTCTCATTCGGGATGGCGGTTTCCGCCGTCGCCCAAGAGCAAAACTTATTCAACGGCAAAGATTTGACGGGATGGAAGGGCCTTGAGCGCCTCTGGTCGGTCAAGGATGGTGCCATTCAGGGCGAAACGTTGCCTGATCCGGAAAATCCCAAGCGCGGTTTGCTGAAGCACAACAGCTTTCTGGTTTGGACGGGTGGCGAGGTGGGCGACTTTGAGCTGCGGTTGAAGTACCGCTTCATCTCGAATGCGGGCAACTCGGGGATTCAGTTCCGGAGCAAGCATGTGGAAGATGGCGTGGATGGTCCGATTGTTTCGGGATACCAAGCCGACTGCGACGCGGGGAATGGCTACACTGGGATCAACTACGAGGAGCGCGGGCGTGGCATTTTGGCTAAGCGCGGTTCAAAGTCGGTGATCAAGGCGGACGCATCGGATGCGAACAAGGCGAA
>JACCED010372028.1_pt1 | contig 21309 bp, 19 predicted proteins | sample 7455021 | NCBI WGS metagenome assembly JACCED01 (sample SAMN15323456, study PRJNA562643) | freshwater metagenome | isolation source: river surface water | place: USA:Blue River Watershed | collected 2017-08-19
AACCATTAATTACTAATGCACGTTTCATTTACAATCCATACTTAATTGCTATGGGTACTGTAAAGTGGGACATGGTTAACCCAGAAATGGTTATGATTGGCACAGAAGATGGCAGCGAAACTGGTGACGCAAAAGAACTTGTAGACTTTTACAAGACCATTATGCAGAACAGCCCACGCTACATTGTTGGCACATGGGAAGAAACTGAGTGTATCAAAGTATTCTACAATACATTCATTAGTGCCAAAGTAAGCCTAGTAAACATGATTCAGGACGTGGCTGAAAAGCTAGGTCATGTCAATGCAGAAGTAGTTTGCGATGCACTAGCAGCCAGCGATAGACGTATTATGGGTCCAGGTTATATGAAGCCTGGCATGGGCGACGGTGGTGCTTGCCATCCACGCGATAATATTGCACTACGCTATCTAGCAGAGCGTCTAGACTTGGGCTATGACTTGTTCGATGCTGTAATGTACTCACGAGAAGTACAAGCAAAGAACATGGCACAGCGTTTAGTTGAACTGGCCACAGCTGGCGCTGGCATGGTACCACCAATTCCAGTAATTATTGTAGGTAAAGCCTACAAGCCACTGGTACCATATGAAGCAGGCTCAAGTAGCATGTTGGTAGGACACTATATTACAGAAATGGGCGGCGAGCTATATTACCTCGATGAAGTAATTGGTGAATTGCCACCTGAAGATGTACTAGCAAGACCAGCAGTATACCTATTAGCACATAATCCACAAATCACTTATGGTGAACAGTTGGACTTTGTTGCAGGTTGGTATGCAGACCATCGTGTTACAGGCGCAGACGAAGCACTCACAGTGGCCACAGCTAACGGTACAACCCTTAGCTTTGCACCTGGCAGTGTAGTAGTTGACCCATGGCGCAAAACACCACAGCTACCAGGTGTTACAGTAGTACACTACGGCAACACACGCTGAGGTAAAATGGTGACGCCTAAGTATTGTAGTTTATTATGGAAACACATCAGCAACGAGCCGTTAGGTCATGTGCGAACATGTTGTATAGCTCGTGAGCGGGTGCATGACGAAAATGGTAAACCCTATACTTTAGGCGAAACCAGTGTACGTGATATTTTCCACAGCGAATATTATCGCAACATAAGGCAGGCTATCCGTGAAGGCGGTATGCCTGCCAACTGTGAACCTTGCTGGCAGGATGAACGCAACGGCAAAAAGAGCAAGCGAGAATTATACAACGAGTATGCACAATGGAGATATGATCCTATTGATTGGGACAGTGAACCAGACATGCCAGAGGATTTTCAATTAATTCTCAGTACTACGTGTAATCTAAAGTGCCGCAGTTGCAATCCAGGATATAGTAGTAAATGGGTACGCGAAGCTGACGATCGCGGCTTACCCTATGTAAAAGAAACAGTGACAGTTGCATTAGACGACATGAAGAACAGTCGTTTTTGGACTGGTATGACTGATTGGTTACCGCATATACGTTACTTGGAAGTAATGGGTGGCGAACCGCTTTACATGAAAGAATTTCGAGAATTTGTTGATCATTTGATCACTGAAGGCATTGCACCCAAAGTACATTTGAACTTTAGTACAAACGGTACAACACTAAACAAAAGTTTCATGTCGCGCATGCTGGATAACTTTGCCAGTGTTGGCTTTAATGTAAGCATTGATGCAGCCGTTAAGAAACGTTTTGATTATCTAAGACATGGTGCAGACTGGAATGAAGTAAGCGATAACTTAGACTATTATCACAGTCTACATGTAGAACGTCGTGCTAACGTAGGTATTACTTGTACAGTTACAGCATTGAATGTAATGTACTTGGCTGAATTTAATAAAATATTTGCTGATCGTTGGCCTAATTTCCATATATTACACAATACAGCATTTTATCCCAGTTGGTATAATCCCAATGTGTTTCCCGAAGAGTGTAAAGAAGAAATAGTTAAACCATTGGTAGAAGCAGAGTACGCACATGATTACATACGCAAAGACATTGCAGGCATAGTCAAATACGTATTAACACCACGTAGAGAAACAGTTAAGCCCTATGGTAATAGACCCACAGACACTGTTGATAATGAAATAGCAGTGCGTTGGCGTATGTTTGTACAGCAGGTTGTTGCTGGTGATGTTTATAGAAAAGAAAACTTTCGTGAGAGTTTTCCAGAATTATATACAATATTATTGAAGCATAAGAAAATGAATTACCCATTAGAACAAAAGCAAGCAGAAGCTAATCCGCGTTTTGGTGCACTTGATCCCGGGAGTGTGATATGAGTAAAACATATTGCCCTCTACCATGGATACATTTAGGCACACACCCTCACGGTGGTGTCACACCTTGCTGTATCAGCGACCACACAGCGGGGAAGAATCGTGCACGAAACTTTGGTGACAAGGGTGATACATTTTTTAATTTAAATGAACATGATATTAATACACATATCAACAGTGATTATTTTAAATTGATTAGACAGCAAATGTTAGCAGATGAAAAGCCTGCGGCATGTATGAGGTGTTATGACGAAGAATCTAAAGGCATGGTATCAAAACGGGTATACGAACAGACGCAGTATCCTAGCAACGATGATAGATGGGCTAGCAGTATTACTGATGCTGCCGGTACTATTTCTCCCGATCTTCTTTTTGTGGAGTTGCGTCTTGGTAATGTATGTAATGTTCAGTGTCGAACTTGTAATCCGGCAAGCAGTAGCAAGTGGCGTCGCGACTACGAAGAACTGGTTCAAAAGCTAGACTTTGTCAACGATGGTTACAGTTGGTTAGATCACAAGCGTGATTTTAAATGGCCCGAAAGCGAACAGTTCTACGAAGACTTGTATAACTGTGCACCCAATATGCGGGTATTATATATCAATGGCGGAGAACCCACACTAATTAAAGCACACTGGCGTTACTTGCGCAAGCTGGTAGAATCGGGTCGTAGTAAGAATATTATACTTTGGTATAACATTAACATGACCAACTTGCCTGATGAAGCCATTGAACTTTGGAAAGAATTCAAAGAAGCACGTATTTGTCCCAGCATTGATGACTTGGATTTACGCAATCATTATATACGTTATCCCACATTGTGGAGCGATGTCAAGCGTAATTTGGCCGCTATTCAACTGCCAGAACTAACAGTACGTATCACACAAACTGTTAGTGCATATAATTTTGCTTATTTAGATGAATTTCTAGACTGGTCCCCGGTACCTGTGGACATGAATTTCGTATATGATCCAGACTTCCTAAGTCCAGCAATACTACCTCCTGCGGTGAGAAAAGAAATATTAAATCGTTATCGTTCAGGCCGCTTTGGCAATACCGATCACGTTAATACACTATTCAACATGTACTACAACGACGACTGGGATAGTGTGAAGTGGGAACACTTTTGTCGCTACAATGATCAGCTTGACAGTCAGCGTCCTCCACTTACATGGCGACAGGTATTCCCGGAATTAATAGAATTATTAGAAAAGCATGGCATAAAACATGAATTTTGAAGATCACAAAGACAGTAAGACCATGTGCATATTGCCGTGGATTCACATGCATCCGTGGCCCAACGGCAAGACCATGCTGTGCTGTGACAGCCCATGGGAAACCAACATAGGCGACTTGCGTGAGAACAGCTTACGCGAAGTATGGAACAGTCCTGCTATGCGTCAAGTTCGCCTTAATATGTTGCAAGGTAAGAGTTGCAAAGAGTGTGTTCGCTGTTACGAAAAGGAACGTCACGGCCATGACAGCTTACGTGTACGTAGTAACAGAGACTGGCTAGAACCACATTGGGATAAAGTTGCTAAGACCAACGCAGATGGCAGCTTAGATGATCTACATATTGTATACCTAGACTTCCGCTTCAGCAATGTATGTAATCTACGTTGCCGCTACTGCGGTCCAGAACTAAGCAGTAACTGGTTTCACGACGCTGTTAAAAGCAGTTTCAACCAAACGCCCACGGAAAGTGTTATTCAAATCCGCAAAGACGTTGAGGGCTTTATGGAAGAGTTTGAAACCATGTTGCCACACATTGAGCAGATATACTGGGCAGGCGGCGAACCTATTATTATGGACGAGCATTGGTATATCATGAATCGTCTTGTGGAGTTAGGCAAAACAGATATTCGTATATTCTATAATACTAATTTCACTAAATTACGCTACAAGCAACACAATGTAATTGATTTATGGAAAAACTTTAAGCATATTAGCGTGGGTGCTAGCCTAGATGCTGAAGGCGCACGTGGCGAATATCAACGCAAAGGCACAGTCTGGAACGATGTAGTAGCTAATATAGAAGAATTACGTAGTCGTGCGCCTGAAATTGATTTCTATGTTAGCTCTACTGTTAGTGCATACAATGCATGGCACATCACAGACTTTCACCGTAGCTGGGTAGAAAAAGGTTATATACGTGCCGGCGACTGGTATGTAAACGTATTACTAAACAATCCGCGTTTCCGCATGAGCATACTGCCCGAAGACTTTAAGGCACAAATCAAATACAAGTGGGAAAAGCACCTACGTTGGCTAGAACCGCAGGATCATATTGGCCGTGCTACCGAAGGGTATAAGAGTGCTATCAAGTTCTTAGACGATGATCATACACACTTGTTTGATGAGTTCAAACGTTTTAACACAGAGTTTGATCAATTGCGCAGTGAAAACTTTATCGCAACGTTTCCGGAGTTGGCCAATCTATGAGTTGCCCACTGCCATTTATTAACCTAGAAGCTCGCACAGATGGCACAATGAGTGTATGCTGTATTATGCAGGATCACGCACGTAAACTTGATGGCACCAATTACAATCTAGCGCAGGGCGATACGTTTACAGATGTGCGCAACAGCCAATGGTTAGCCAACCTACAACAAGACTTCCTGGATGGCCAAAAGCCCAGTGCATGCAATAACTGTTGGCACGAAGAAGCAGCCGGTATACAAAGCAAACGTCTACGTGAACTAGCATATTGGGGCACACATACCAAACCTGGCATAAAGAGCATGGATCTAAAGCTGGGCAATATCTGCAACAGCAAGTGCAGAATATGCAGTAGCTTTGCCAGCAGTCAGTGGGCCGCAGAGGAAATCAAACTCAATCCCAACAACAAGTCAGCACTGATGTTTAATCATTTGGGTCGTTGGCCCGAACGCAATGAACAGTTTTGGACTGACATAGATCAATACTTAAACACAGTAGAGAAGTTAGAGTTCTATGGTGGAGAACCACTGTTAATTGAACGTCACTACGACATATTAACTCGTGCAGTAGAACTAGGTCGTGCCAAAGATATTACAATTAGCTACAACACCAACGGCAGCATTTATCCTGAACATAGAATTGAGCTGTGGACGCAGTTTAAACAAGTAGAGATATTCTTCAGCTTAGATGACGTGGGCGAGCGTTTTCACTATATACGCTATCCTGGAGACTTCGACAGTGTAGTGAATAATATGAAATTATTTGCACAGTTGCCGGGTGACATATTTAAATTAGGTATATTTCAAACGTTTAGCATCTTTAATATTGCTACAATGACCGAACTCACTGACTATTGTGCAGAACATTTGCCTGGCATACGCATACACTATAACATGGTGTTTACACCCAGTCATATATCGCCTAAAGTACTGCCCAAGTACGTCAAAGAACGTATAAGTATACAGTATCACAATGCACCCGAATATGTGCAAAAGACCTTAAAGTTCATGATGGGCGAGCAGTACAGCAAAGAAGAATGGATTAACTTTTTACGTTTAACACGTAGAATTGATCAGCATAGACGTGAAAGTTTTGCTGACACTTTTCCAGAACTATTTAATTTAATTCAGAGAGACTGGAATGGAATACAGTAAAACATTTTGTCCGTATCCGTGGATACATGTAATGACACAACCCACCGGCACAGTAAGCTGGTGCTGTGTCGCCCGCGACAACTTTAAAAACGATGACGGCACTATGTTTGATTTAAACAAAGGTGACCGTATCGAAAGCGTATGGAATAACAATCACATGCGTAAGATACGCAAGCAGATGATTGAAGGCGAAACAGTTAAAGGTTGTGAACACTGTTACGATTTAGAAAAGATGGGCTTCCCTAGCTACCGCACTAACTACATACGCGATTGGTTTGAATATAGCGGCCGCGGCCAGGAGATAATTGATCGCATCGAACGCAGTAAGGAAAACGATTATCGTGTAGACGAAGCACCAATGTATTTAGACTTCCGTTTAGGTAACTTATGTAACCTAAAGTGTCGCATGTGCCAGCCACAGAACAGCAGTCAGATACAGCGTGAGTATAAGCGCATTGAAGAAAGCGATCCATTAGCAGGAAAGTTTATCAAAGATCATTTTACATGGGGACAGTTTGCTGATCACATTACTCCATGGCAGGATGATCCTGAGTTCTTACGTCAAGTAGAGGCGTGGTTACCGGGTGTTAACAAGTTATACTTTACCGGTGGCGAACCTACACTAATTGAACGTGTGTATTGGATATTAGAAAAATGCGTTGAAATGGGTATTGCACAAAACATTGAACTAGTGTTTAACAGCAACATGACCAATATTAAGAGTCGCTTTATTAACTTAGTAGAGCAATTCAAGAAGGTACTAATGTGCTTTAGTGTAGATGCATATGGTGAATTAAATGAATATATTCGCGGCGCCAGCCATTGGACTCAAACTGACGAAAACGTTCGTCGTTACTGTGCTAGTAAAGTAGTAGGTAGTTTATTGTTTAGTCCTGTAATTCAAATATATAATATTCTAGATATTACTAAATTGTTAGATTATTGTGAAAGCCTAGAGCAAGAATATAACAGAGAAATTCACTTGACATTCTTAATCTGCGACTATCCGCGCAGTCTAGACTTCCGTAACTTACCTGACAGTGTACGTAATGTAGCAGTAGAACGACTTGAAGCATGGATTCCTACCAGTAAGATTCTAGTCAAACGTGAAAGTAATCTACAAGCAATTAATGCATTGATACGTGCACTAAAAGAAAACCGTCACGAAGACTGGGAACAACAGTTATCAATATTTAAAAAATATACAGCATTGCTTGACCGTAAACGTAACGAAAACATGAGTAGTGCTATTCCAGAACTGTGGGAATTGATGTATGGAAAAACAGTTTAAGAGGTTGCTGATCTTTGGTGACAGCTTCTGTGCCGAAAGCATACGATTTTGCGAAAAACACAAAAAACCAGAACACACTTTTGGTGTAAAGAATTATTTTAAAGAACAATATAATAACAGTCCCAGCTGGATAGATACACTGTGTGATAGATTAGATGTATCAGTTGACCACGTTGGCGATCCAGGTACAGGCCCCGGTGATGTTGTTTGGCAACTGACTAACTTCTTAGCAGACAATGCATTAGACAGCAATGATATTGTTATTATATGCTGGAGTCAGTACAATAGATCCAAAGATAAAAAATACAATCCTGTACGATTCCCCGCAGAATATTCTGAACGTGAAGAGAGGCTGGCCAATGCGGCTCGGATGTATTTTAACTTTATCTACAACGACGATGAACGATTAAACGTATACAATGCCAGTGTATTGGCTGTGGATAAATTACTTGAAAACTTCTCAGGTAAGCTATTACACTTCTTTTGTTTTGATACAGAGTTCTATCAATTTCAATCTAAATCTGCAGAGTCACGCATAAAACAAACTTATCAGCCTACTACAGGAAACTTATGCACACAGTTTTGTCTTAGTGAACTGTGTGAAAAACATCATCGCACCGGGCCCGACGATAATAGATTCTGGTCGCGATATCCTAATCATATGGGACCACGTGCCAATGAAGACCTTATATCATATATACAGGAACACCTATGATATTTGCAAACGGATGCAGCCATACAGCTGGTAGCGAAAGCCCTCGCAGTTATGTAGACTATATGGGCGAGTCGTTGAATATGCCCATAACAAACATAGCACACCCAGGCGGCGGCAATCATAGAATACTAAGAACAACGTTACAATGGTTAGAAACTAATCCTGCTCCAGAACTAGCAGTAATTGGTTGGAGCACACATGAGCGTTTTGAATTCAGCTTTGATGGCACAGTGCAGGACTATACATTAGATAAAACCAGCACAGTACCTGAGCTAGAAAAGTTTTATCGCTATGCTGATTTACACTTAGCTGATTGGGGTTTTGGTTTAGAGTCTACACTAGTATATCAACATAGCTTACAGTTGTATTTGGAAAGGCGCGAAATACCCTACATTTATTGCAATATGTTTAACAGCATACCTAAAGACTGCCAGCATCCTGTGTGGCTAGCGTTGAATAAGAATAAGTATTACATGCCACACAGCGGATTAATTGAAAAATATTTAGGTATTATGCCCACACATTTTTCCAATACTAAGCATGCTGATTCGTTGGTGCACAAGTATATAGCAAATGAATTACTAGGATTTATGCAGAAGCAGAAGAGGTAACGGTTGCATGATTAAGGATGTATTACCAAAAGTTTTGTTTATAGTAGCAATTGTTGGAATTATTGCGGCAGGAAATTATTTCTTTAAGGAAGAACCTTCTACTGCACCTGTTGCAACATCTGCACCCGCGGAAGAAAATAATGAATAACGAAAACAAAGAAATAAAGTACTCAGTTGACGGACATGGCGATGCGCACCCTGTTCCCAACGATGAAGCGGACCTAACACTCACAGAAGAAGAGGAAGCCGCTCTTAAAAAGAAGCTAGAAGAATTGCGCAAGAGAGATCCTTTCATTTACAGATAATATTATGAGAGTATTAGGCATCAGCAGTATGTTCCACGATGCTAGTGTAGCAGTCGTAGAAGACAGCAATATAGTATTTGCTGGGCATGCAGAACGTTATAGTAGAGTTAAAAATGATCGCTTTCTGAATAGAAAGTTGATACAGGATGCTCTGCAATTTGGCAAACCCGATGCTATTGCTTACCATGAAATAGCCTGGCTAAAGAAGCTACGTTTAGTTCGCGCGGGTAATTGGGATGCACTTAAAGAACCTACACAGCAACAATGGGTAAAAGATTATTATCCTGAATTAGCAAATATTCCCAGTGTACAATATCTACATCACGAAACACATGCAGCCGCGGGTGTATTGACCAGCAAGTTTGACGAGTGTGCAGTTATTGTAATTGATGCTATTGGCGAGTTTGATACTGCTAGCATCTGGCACTGGAAATCAGGTAAACTAAAAAAGAAACACAGTATTCGATTCCCTAGCAGTTTAGGATTGTTCTACAGTGCCGCCACACACTACGTTGGTTTAAAGCCCAACGAAGACGAATACATTCTTATGGGCATGGCAGCTTATGGCAACAAAGCCAAAGCCGAACAGTTGGCTAATATCATGTCCCATAGATATTTTAAACATCAATATCCACACACTAATCCACGTGAAGCAATTGCAGGCAAAGGAAATTTACAACGAGGATTTGTTCCCGGTGAGCTCGAAGGATTCGACGAGTTTACTGTTGCTAGAGCCGCACAACAAGTAGTCGAAGAACGATTATTAGCTTATGCACGATATGCACACAACGAAATTGATACTGATAATTTAGTATTCATGGGTGGTGTTGCACTTAATTGTGTTGCTAACAGTTTGCTCTTCGAATTATTTGATAATGTACATATTATGCCTAATCCAGGTGATGCGGGTAGTAGCCTAGGCGCTGCCGCATTACACTATTATAATTTAACCGCTAAAAGGGTAGAATGGACGGGACCTTATCTAGGTTATCAAATACCTGGTGAGTATCCTGTTGACAAAGCGTTACGCTCGTTAGAACGTAATGAGATCTTTGGGATAGCAAACGGTCGGGCTGAATTTGGTCCTCGAGCACTCGGGAACCGTAGCCTATTAGCAGACCCACGAGGAGGTGATATTAAACACAGGATGAACGCCATAAAACAGCGTCAACAGTTCCGTCCGTTTGCCCCCGTCATACTAGAAGAACACGTACATAATTACTTTGATATGCCCACACCAGATAGCAGTAGCCCGTACATGCAGTTTGTTGCTCGTTGCCGCCATCCAGGTCTATTTCCTGCTATTATTCATGCTGATGGTACAAGTCGTGTACAAACAGTTAATAAACAGCAACATCCGGGCCTATATACACTATTAGAAAAGTTTTACAAGAAAACTGGTTGCCCAATGTTGGTTAATACAAGTCTTAATATCAAGGGCGAACCAATTGTAAACACAGTAAAAGACGCAGAGGACTTTGAGAGACATTATGGAATCACAGTTCATACCAGAGACTAATGCGCCTACAATACCGTATCCGTTTAGTAGTTCCTATGTTTATTTGCTAGACTTTTTATACGCTAATTATAATCATAATGCGTATCTACCGCTACATCATATCAAAGAAAAAGGTGTGGTATTATATAAAACCCTAAAGTGTGCACAAACTAGTTTAGCCGAAACACTGGACAAATACCTAGTGTATCCAGACGGATTTAAACTATCGCATAAGCCACAAACCTTTGTTGGATTCGTACGTGATCCATATGAGCGTGCTAAAAGTATCATTGACATGTCCATACACAGCATACAGTGCTTTTATGGTGTTACAGTTAACTACAAAGATTTTTTGAGTTGGACTACTGCCACAGATGAACATTTTCTGCCACAGATCTGCTTCATACCTGTTCGTAGAAGTTTAAATATAGGCAAGTATATCACAGGACCTATAAACAAATTAGAACCTAGGCGCTATGATATATCTTGGCACAATGTAACTGACATTGACATGCTTGATATATTAGAGCAGTCACCGGATAGTTATAAGTTTATTCGTATGCGCCCAGGACGCAATGCGGTAATTGATTTATATAGATATTTGCAATTAGATTTAAAATCTCTAAATGTTGATGGTACACAATTAAATATAGGCGAGAAGAAATATAGAAACACAGATCCTGCTCGCTTAGTAGACTTAGAGGATCCTGAGTTTAGGCAATTTGTAGAACAAGTATATTCACAAGATATAAAATTCTACAATAAAGTAAAATGCGTTAACGATTGAGAAACATGTTTGACATTTATTACATAGGTAAAAACGAAAAACTTCAAGAGGCGATGCCTTTTGCTACACCTGTGGCCGATTCAAACGCTATTCGTTCACGTACTAAGATGTATTGGCTAGTAGAGCCAAATATTGAAATAACCGATCTAAGCGTATTTGAATATCGCCCGCCAGATCATGATCAAGTATATGAGCATGTATGGAAGTGGAGTAGTAAAAACTACGGCGGTCTAAAGTTGTTACCGGTTACCGGTAACAAAGGAAAAAAAGAAATTAATCGTGTAGTATGTCGCAAGGACTTTGATATACTACATACGCCCACACCTGACAATTATTTTACAGATAATCCGTATGCTAGTCACGTATGGTGTGTTGACCCTGAATATAAATTAAGCAATGATATAGATTGGGCACCAGATAACTTTGAGCCTACGTTTATTCACAGCTTTCATTTACGTGGTCAGTTAGAACATAAGTATCCTCAAGCTGAAGGAGGAATTAAATTATATCCAAGGGATTGGGCAACTGCTACTGTAAAGTATCACAGTTTCCTAGATGCTGGGGTTGAATATCCTGTTCTTCGAGTTGTTAGTGTAGAAGATTATGCACAGCGTGACATCTTTAATGATGAGTACGTGTGGTTGGTAGACCGAGAACACAGTATTAACCCCAGCACATTAGATTGGGTACCTAATCCGTTTGAACAAGAGTATATTCATGTATTTCGTATGCCTTACCAGCTTACAGAAAAATATCCGCAAGCCATGGGCGGTATTAGATTAGTACCACGGAATTGGAAAACTGCACAAGTAAAGATACATCCTGCGTGTCCTGTTGCAGATGAGGAATACGATGTATTCTATATAGATCCTGAAGAATTTAACGAAGAAACCTACAGCGACTATGCGCAACGAAGCCGAACAGATTGGTTCTGGGTCGTAGACAGAGATTTTACATTTAATGGAAAACTGCTATTTGTTCCTGCTAGTCACGAACAAGAGTATATACATGTTTTTAAAATTCCAAATCATTTAGATTATAGATATCCTGCTGACATTGAACAACCATGGGATATACGATGTGGCGGTGTACGTTTAGTTAACAAAAACTTTGATATGACTAAACACAAATATCAAGCCAAGGTTGTACCTGTACGCTATGATATATTTTATACTGATCGTTTATCTAACTTTGATGTGTATGCTAGAAAAAGTAGAACTAAAATGTTTTGGCTAGTTGATAGTGAATATCAAGTTAGCTCAACCCTATCTTATGTTCCGCCTAGTGATGAACAAAAGTATTTGTTAAACTTTCAAATCTCAGATCAGCTTCGCCACAAGTATCCTGATAAAGAGGGCGGATTGTACCTAGTTCCAAAGAGCTTTAACGAACACACTGTTATTAAATACAAGGGCAATCTATCTGTACATAAAAAAGAGTATCCAATTATCTATGTCAACGATGTCAGCGACTTAAGCCAAGTAACAGAAGATTGTTGGTTAATTGACAAAGATTATCAAATTGACAATGACATAGATTGGACTCCTAGTAGCTTTGAGCGCACAGTTATTCATACTTTCCATGTGCCCAATCAATTAAAACACAAGTATCCAGAAGCAATGGGAGGTGTTCGTTGGGTACCACTACACTGGGACAGCAATTATAAGATACACAACGACATTCCTGTTAAGCCTAAGACATATCCTATATACTATGTTGAAGATGTTAATGACTATTCGCAAGCCAAAGGAGAGTGTTGGCTTGTTGACAAAGAATATATTTTAGATCAAAACATTGAATGGTTGCCTAGTAGCTTTGAACGAAAGTTTATTCATACGTTTCACGTTGAAGGACAACTTGTACACAAATACCCCGAAGCGATGGGAGGCGTTCGTTGGATTCCGTTTAATTGGGAATCTGCAGAAATTAAAATACACACAGAGACTCCGTTTAAAAAGCCAACATTTGATAAGTTTGCTACTGAAGAAGAAGGACGCAATAGCACTACAAAGGATTGGTTCTGGGTTGTGGACACACACGTTGATGTGTTACCTACCTTTGATTTCAGTTATGTTCCTACTATCTGGGATGCCGGCAAAACGCACGTATGGCAAAAACTGAACCCTGCTACAGGTCGTCAGTATGATTATGCTGGTGTTATGTTATGTCCTCGAGTTCCTCAAGCCAAAGGCCGCCCTAAGTATATTCGCGAAGCCGCATGTACACAAAAACCATTCCCGATCTTTAACCTGGATCCACAGCTTGATATTATTGAACAGCTCACACACTTAGACAGTACAGTTGACAATTCAATGTATTGGGCTGTGGACCCATTCACCCAAGTAAGCGATACATTTAAATTTGATTATTATCCTACTCAGTGGGATCAACAGAACGTTCATGTGTTTGCAGACGAAGATGGTGCTTATAGAAATATCAGATTGTATCCTAAAGGAACATTCGGCAAACAGTTTACACTGGAAGATATAACCAATAACAGTTTCGAAAAGCTAAAGCAAATAAATACTATAAGTAGTTTGCGTCCACGTTGGCCAGTGATACATCTACGTGATGTAACAAAAGCTGAACTGGTGAATGCTCTGCAGGAATCCGTTAATCAGGGGATACCATTCCTGTGGACAGTCGACCCTGATGTTAGTGTAGATACTCGCGTTCTGGATGCAGGCTACTTACCTACACTTACCGATATAAACAAAGTCCATGTATGGCAAAGACAAAATCCTCATACTGCTAAAACTCATAGCTATGGCGGACTAAGGCTATGGCCCACTAATCGAGACTACAGTGACTTAACCACTGATGCATTACGTTTGAATAAGATCAAAAACATTCAATACGTAAAAGAAATTGGTTCATCATATAAGCCCTATGACATAGTGTTCCTAAGCTACAAAGAACCGGGGGCTGAGAGCACTTATAAGCGTCTTACAGCACGTTTCCCTGCTACCTGGGTAAAAGACATTACAGGTATCTTTGAAGCGCACAAAGAGGCGGCTAACAGCGTTAACAGCAAGATGTTTTGGGTAGTAGATGCTGATGCTTGGATTGAAGATACGTTTGATTTTGGGTATATACCCGATGTATACGACCAAGAAGTTGTACACGTTTGGGCCAGTAAGAATCCTGTAACCGGACAAGAATACGGATATGGTGGTGTTAAATTGTTCAATCGCGAACAAGTGCTCGGTGCCACTAGTTGGGGATTAGACTTTACTACTGGACTAAGTACTAGGTTCAAATCAATGCCCGAAGTGAGTTGTATAACAAAGTTTAACAGCGATGAATACAGCACATGGCGTAGTGCATTCCGTGAGTGTGTTAAGTTAGCACTAAAGGATGATGCTGATAGTCGCGAAAGATTAGAAGGTTGGTTGCATCCTGTAGCAGACGCAGACTTTAGCAAAGAAGCAAAGCGCGGTGCCGAAGAAGGTTGTGCATATGCACAAGCCAACCGCAATGATGTAGAAGCACTAGCAAGGATAAACGATTATGAGTGGCTGCGAAATAGATACAATCAATATTGATACTTGGGCAAAGGTAGAAGCGTACATTGACAGCGAAAGCAGTTTTGTTGCTATGCCTCCTAGTTATTTTGAACGTGCTATCTACGGCGGCTATCCTAAAGATGCATTTAGCAAAGGCCAGCTGGCCAGCAAGAGTTGGTTATTAGAAAAGCTATTCCGCAACATGGTATACTCGCATGAGTATACAGTTGCACTGCTAGGTTGTTGGGTAGGCAGCATTGTACAGCCTTTGTTTAACATTGCTGATGTTAAGAGAGTATATGGCATTGATGTTGATGCTGGTGCAATTGAATTAGCAGAACGTTTCAATCAACGTTATGTACAAGATAGTTGGAAGTTCAAAGGTGTTGTTGCTGATGCAAGCACATTATGTACCAGTAACATGCTATTTGAAACTGGTGGCGAACTCATTCAGACCACACCAGATGTTGTTATTAATACCAGTTGCGAACACATGGACACACATTGGTTTGATACTGCTGACAGCAGTCAATTAATTGCTATGCAAACCAACGACAGCGAAGGCTACATGGGTCATATTAATACTTGCACGAACATTGAAGAAATGTTTGCCAAGTACCCAATGCAGAAAAGGTTGTACGCAGGCATTATGCGAACACCTGCGTACACAAGATTTATGCAGATTGGTTATCGTTAAAAACGATAGCCCAGTGATACTGTATAAGACGGATCCTTTGTAGCATTAGTCACTGATAGCAATAGGTTCGCGTTTGAACTCAACCACGCACCTGCATTAAGCGACACCGCAGTACCATTCTTATTCAACCGATTAACACCCTTAACTGATGTAAATGTTCCTCCTGTGGACACACTTACATCGTTGCCGTTTGAGTAGAAGTAACGCAAGTATTCTACATCAGCACCATAAAAGAATCGTGTACTCATGTAGTTAAACGAATCAAAGTAGGCTAGGGTAGCAACTAGGTTAGCAGAATTATAGTGCTGATCTGCTACACGCAAATTAACGTCTGCACCTTGTTCCAAAAAGCCCTTTAGCACAGTACTGTTATAGCGTGAACCAATGCTATAGCTAAACTTACCTAGCTCATCCTTGTAGGATAGTTCAGCACCAAATGTGTCTGCGGTAGTGTTACTACGTGCAGTACCAAAGAAGTCGGACTCGACGCTACCATTTAGTCTACTATGACTATAACCAAACATGGTAAACAACTTACCTCGATTAGCATAAAAGCCAATAGCATCAGTATCACCAGTAAAGGTGCTGGTTGGTCCAACGTTAGATGACTTAGCATTTAGCACAGTAAGACCTGCATCTCGTCCACCAAATGTACCGCCTACTGTAGTAACACCGTTGTTGTAGGTACTAAACACACGAGCGTTATTAGTGTTCCAACGGCTGTAGTAGAACAAGTCTGTATACGCACGATTTGCTATTGCCGCCATTGTTGTATATGTTGATGGCTTGCGAGTAAAGTCATCTAGCATAGTATCATACAAGCCGGGTATTGTTCCTCCAGGAGGATCAAGCACTTGATACATTGTTGTAGTACCCACATCGTCACTTTCGTCAAACCTGTAGCTAATGAAATCGTAATCCCACTTTCCATCGATTTCCACAGGATATAGCGCACCGCGATTATTACCATCTTTACCGCCACCAACCTTAGGGAAGTTATCAACAAGTTTAAACTTGCCGCCTTCGTTGATTAGCACATAGGTATTGTAGTTACTGTCGACGATATCTGGTTTGCCATCTTTGTTGAAGTCAACAACCTTAAGCAGTCCCTCACCATTCCACCACGGAGTTCCGTTACCTAGTGCGTACTTGGTGTTGTTATTAACGTCTTTGGTTACATCAACAAATGAAGTACCGTTGACGTTCTTAAAGATCTGCACCATACGTCCAACATAGTACGGATTGCTTTGTGTACTAGCTAGTGCAATATCGGGCTTACCATCACCATCAAAATCAACTGCTACGATATCATTTGCACGACCATTAGCACCATACCAGTTAGCAGGTAGTTCACTTGGCTTACGCACACGCCAATCGTTCTTACCATCATTGTAGTATACCATACCGGCGCTGTTTTTAACATAACCAAAATGTTCAGCATTAACCGGATTAGCCCAACCTACAGCAACATCACCTTTACCGTCGCCATCAAAATCAGCAATAGTAGCAGTGGATGCCCAAAGGTTAATAGATTGGTTTTGCTGTAGGATTGGCATTGTAGGGAAATTAGTGTTCGCTGTAAAGTTTCCCTTGCCGTCGTTTAATAGCATTACCCAGGGCAACGGTTGGTTACATACAGCACACGGATCCTTTGAACCATCTAGCTTAAAACCTGCTTTGGTACTACCAAACAGCGGAACAAAGATATCAATGCTCTTATTGCCGTCAACATCGCCGCTGGCTAAGTCGTGTACAAAGGTAGGACCAATATGCGGCTGTTTGAAAAACTCAATGGGTAGTGTATTGCTAGCGTTTTGCAATGCACCACCTTTACTAAGATACAATAGCGTAGGCCAAAAGAAATCTGAACGGTTGTCGCCATCGAGGTCAGCTACAACTGGATGCCGGATTAAACTCTTGTAGTAGCCGCATTCATTGTTAATGTCTGCTCCACCTAATTGATTACCCGATGCAATACAACCAAACTTACCATCTGCAAACGATTCTGGTGAGAGCTTAAAGTGTCCTTTACCGTCATTTATAAATGGCAATAGGCTTGACTTTGGTACACTATCACGTGCACCTTGTACGTACTCTACGGCAAAAAAGTCTTTGTGCCCGTCACCGTTAATATCTGCTTCGAGTATTTGATAAGTAGGTTCCCAAGTTCCGGCCCTAATTGGTTCGTTTGGATCACCATTAAAGCCTGAGTGTGTTCCCTTAACACTAGCAGTAAAGAATGCATAGTCTGCAATCTTATATTTTTCAGTAGAAGGAAAGTTTGAACTTGGTTGATAGTTTCCTATAGAATATGTTTTTGTAACATCACCGTAAATGGAAATAGTTTCTTTTTGAACCATTGGTTCAAATTTAATTCGCTCATCTACTGATGTTGGTGTAACAACAGAAGGACTAGGACTCGCAGTACTTACACTTGCTACAGTACCGCCGCCACTAGCACAACCGACCAGTAGCAAACAACCAAAATATACCAATCCGTTTTTCATTTATGTTACCTGATTAACACTACTAATAATACTATTATAGCATCTAATGCAGATTAGTCAAGCCAAAAAAATAGAGTGCATTACTGCACTCTATTATTAGTTATCAAAGAACTTGTTTAGAAACTCTGCGCTTTGTTCGTCTAATTTAGATTGAACTTTACCAAGATCGATAATAATTTCGATAGTATCAACATTTTCTTTTATGTTGAGCTTTCTTACACTTTCATCGATATTCTTGTAGCTTATTCCTTTTCTTAGATTTTTCTTATCTATTTGATATTTTGTACCATTGGTACTGGTTACAAATACAGAATATAAAAACTCACCTGGTATTTCTTCAGGATTAATACTAGCTAAAATCTTCTGTGTCTTTTCGGACTCTGTACCAGAATTCTTGCCCAATAGTACCACCTTGGGTACATGAGCCACAGTAGACTCCTTTAGTTAGGTTTGGCCTTCTTTGGCCTGCCAGGTCCCCTTAGAGAAGGATCGAGTTTGTATGCTTCGGCTTTCTTGGATTCAGCTTCTTGTAAAAGTTTAGTTGCATCCTCTTCCATAAGTTGAGCTTGCAACAAAAGACCTTTAGCTACATCAGTTTCGGTGCTAGACGAACCTTCTTCTGTTTCTTCTGTTACTGTGGCAGGAGTCTTGCTTTCAGTTAGATGAGCTTCGTCATTCTTTGGTGGAACATATCCACCTTCGAGTTTACGGATTTCTACATTTACATCTGCTAGAGGTACACTTTGGCCAGGTACAGGTGTTAGGGCTACATGGCTAACTGGAACCTTTTGTAGCTTTCTTGCATAGTGCAGAGTACTTAGCATGTTACTGCCATCTGTAAACTGTCTACGATGCAACACTTGGCTAATATCGTGTGATGTTTGTGCTTCGGCACTTTGCACTACGTTCATAAGATCGTCATGCTGTCTACTATCAAGATTATCTGTTTGAACAATCAAACAGTAATCGCTTTCGCCAGGAAGCTCACGGAAAACAACCACACAAGGTTTCTCTCCAAACTTCCCAACGTGTTTCATTAATGTCGCCATAGATATTCCTCTTATTCGGCAGATTCTGCACTTGTTTCAGATGCTTCTGATTCTTGTGCCGCCTTTTGTTGTGCGGCAATGAATGACAAGAATGCACTGAGCTTATCAAAAATTGCACCAACCTGTGTTAGTTCAGCACCGCGGAATGCACCGCGACTGCTAGCAAGATCCACAATTTGTAGTAGTACTTGCAAGTCGCTAAGGCTGATTGAATCAGGCACTACAGCGGTTGTGTTTTCTTCTACTGGTTCTTGTACTTTTTTGTTCTTTGACATGATAACTCCTTTGTTTTTGAATTATAGTAGTATTTAACCAACAATGATACCATCGTCATCAATATATTGGCGCAACATCTGATCTACATTTTCTCGATCTACTGGGTGCTCAAAGTAGATAGAAATGTAGTTATGTTCCTTTGCGCGAACATAGTAAAGACTTTGTGCATGCGTATCTAGATAATCTAACAGGTCATCAAAAAGGTCATCGGAGATACCAACGACCTTTCTACGATTCTTAATCATATCAACCATGGTTTGAGTTCCTTTAAGCAACTCAAACTCTACTTCATCTAACTGACGCGAATCCATAACTACCACCTTTAGTCCCTTGTGTATGGAACAGTAATACCAAATGGGGAAACAGGAGTCTTGTCACCGCCCATGCCGTGTACAATAAACAGCGTGTCGCAGTAGCTTTCGTCTCCCCATGAACCCCACGGGTATCCGTCTGTAAACATAATAAACTTCTTAGGAATGATACCATTTTCCTTCATGTATTCAAAGTTTACATCGAAGTCAGTACCACCACCGCCACCAATATCATACTGTAGCAAGTCTGTTGCAGTGTCAGCAGTAATCTTAACTGGATTATGTACAGCGGTGTCAAAGCACCACATGTTAATAACAAAGTCGTTGTACTGACTCATAATGCCGTGTATCTCACTAAGGAAGTCAGTTAGCATTTCGTTATCAATTGATCCCGACGTGTCAATAGCAATAGCAACATCAATTGTCTGTTCACGATCCATACCGGGCAAGTAAAAGCCTGCATCCAAACCCTTGCGGCTAGGACGCATATAAGTATAATCGCTTTTTACGACACTCTGGATCTGCATTGGCAACAGTTCGCGCCAGCTCAACTGCGGGTTAAGTAACTTGTTAATAAGACGCTTTACGCCACCGGGCAAGTTACCTGCACTACCTGCAACCTTTGCGGCTTGCATAACAGCACTCTGGAATTCCTGCTTAATCCGTTGCTTCTCTTCCTTGGTATAACGAACAGGACCTTTAGTGCCGTCGTTGTCGCCCTCGCCTTCTTTGTCTCCTGCTGAGCCTACGCCTGGATCGTCGCCTTCGTCGTCGCGATCCAAGTGCATATCCAACGTACCCATCTCGATAACACGACCATCTTTCTTGGCCTGTTCAAACAAGTCGTCGTAAATTTCTTCCCAAAACTTGCCGCGGTACTTGTAATCAAAACAAATATCAACAAGCCTAATCTTCTCACCAATTTGGGCTTCAATTAGGTCGGCGTTAATAACAAAGTCTTGTGCAATATTAGCTAGACGCGGATCGCGATCCCCTAAGCGAGTCTTGTCCATATGGTCATACACACAATGCAACACTTCGTGTCCCATACCAAATAGAACTTCATTTTCGCTTAGAGCCGCAACAAAGTGTCGGTTATAATAAAAGTATCGCCCGTCGGTAGCAATGGTAGGGAGCCATTCTGTTGCATCTTTAAAACGCAAACGAGTAGCAAGGTTACCAAAGAACGGAGCATTAATAAGAAGGCTAATACGAGCCTTAATTAGAACGTCTTCAACCTGAGCCGAAGTCTTTGTAGTCTCGGGGATAGGACGCAAAGTTTTAACAGAGCTGTTTTTAGTGGACATATAAATTACCCCAATCGTTTACTATACTTATAGTATAACACAAATAAGACGCTTGTCAAGTGGTTTGTGTTGTGAAAAAACCACATATAATTAACAAATTAGCAAATAAAAAGTCCCCCTACTTTGCAGTAGAGGGACTCGAAAAGCGCCACAGGAGTGATGTAGGATGTGGCACTTTTCTGAACTTACACCAAGTACTTGGTGTAGCGTTCGCTGAACACCTTGTACAGATCCTGCTCGAGGTCAGTACGAATATTAAACTTGATATTGTAGTCAGTCATGATAGTCTTGAAGAACAAGATAACCATTTCTGCTTCAAAGTTGTCGTATGCAAAACGCACAGCATTGTTGAATGAATCCTTAAACGAACCCTTGGTACCATTTTCCTTGTACATCTGATTGATCTCGTAAGTGAGACCAACTACCAAACTGTACTTGGCGGAAATTTCCTGACTCAATTTATTGTCCAGCTTCTTAACAGTGCCAGCGAGAATGTCTTCTGGCTTAGGCAAGTGGCTAGCAATCCGACGATGTTCAACAAACTTACCCGCCATACCTTCACCAACGGCGCCAGCAA